>JGI10216J12902_101311311_pt1 | contig 22610 bp, 21 predicted proteins | sample KanNatreferecore_FD_12902 | JGI IMG/M metagenome (IMG submission 12902)
CTGCAGAACGCCCGCCCCCCCTGTGACCCCACAACAACCAAAACCCCACCCCCAGCACGACCAAAATCGCACCCAGCCACATCCACTGTCGCGTCCTTGGCCGCATGAAGTATTTAAGCACACTTTTCACTCAGTCCGGCGGCAAAATGTTGAAGCTCTCGACGACGGTGCGAACGCGACCGCGCGGATCGCCTTCCACACGCACGACGGAGCGCGTGGCGTATTCCGCTGTCACCTGATAATTCACCACGTTGCCCGTGCCAGGATCGATCAGGGCCGGCTTGAGCGCCTGGCCGTAGGCATAAATGACAAACCGCGATTGCCCGATGCGCAGCAGCGAGAGAATCTGCTGCGGGATTCGTTCGTAAGCGAAATCGTCGATGCCCCATTTCAATTGCTCCGGGTCACTCAAATTCAGGAACGGCGACGCGGTCGTCAGTTCGGGAACCTGCAACAGGTCGCCAATGCTGCTCAACGGCACGGGGCTGGGGTGCTGCGCCGTCCACCCATTCGTGCGTTGGAACCAATAAATGTTACTCCAGATGAGCGCGAACTGGGATTGGGCAAAAGGCAGCCGGCCCCACGGCTCGATGAATTGGCTTTCGTAACTCCGAGGGTCGGCGATCACTGCAGTTGAAAGATTATTGGAAAGCACAGCCACGCCGCTCAAGAGCGCCGACCAGGATTCGATGTTTGTTTGATTGATCGACATCAAGCCACGCGACGTGCGCTCATCGATGGCGGTCGTAAACATGTCAGCCAATCGCCAGTCGTTGGAGGGATGAGTGCGCGAGAATTCCCGGCCATTGGGAAATATCGCGATATCGACCGACTGGTTCGTCCAGCCCGCTGTGCCGCCAATCGGGGCCGCCTCGGCCTTGAAATAAATTGTCTGCCAGGGCGTGCCGCGGTGAATGCGCCCCAGCAATCCAATGCTCGCGAGTTTGTTGGTGGGGAATTCCCAATCGTCGGAACCATAAACTCCGGGATCCTTCAGCCTGCGATCGTATGTGTCCGGAAGTTCCGCCGAACTGTTGAACTTGCCGCCCCAGGGCGAGTAGCGATCATTCAAGCGGCCAAGGCTCGCGGGCGACACGTTGGTCCCGGATTGCGTGGGCTTCAGATACTGGCGGTTCGTAGAAGTGTCCGTCCGCAAATCCTGAACGTGGTAATGAACCAGCGGATCGTTCGCCTGCCACGTGCTGAGGACAGACAACTTTGCGGCCGGATTAAACGGCGTCTCCATCGCCAGTGTCATGTTGGTTGCCACGACATTGGTGCTCTGCGGACTCAAACCACAGAAGACACGGAAGAGATCGATGGCGGCCTGCTTGTCATTTTCGGTCGCGGTCTGGGTTTGGGCGAAACTCCGCCATTCGGAATTCGCCGTAGGAATAGTGCCGAGTGAGATTTGCGCCTGTTCGATCACGCCCACCGTCGGCGCGTTGGGCGCATTGCGATTCGTGTTCCAAAGATTGGCGAGCGCGGCTGAACCGCCCGCTGGATTCAGATACGGGTTCGCCGCCGCAACCAGATCGCGATACAGATCGACCGTCTGGGTATCGTTCAGCAGCACGAAGTCCACGATGCGCTCGTAACCGCCAGCCTGCTCCGACATCAGGTAGCTCACGCGATTGGAAATGGTGTAAATCCAGTACGGCAACCTGAACGTGTAATCGGTCTCGAACGCGTTTGTGCTGATGTTTGCGAACGTGTTGTTGCCGAAAACATACACAGCGTTGCTGAGGAACACCTGGTTGGTGCAGAACGGCACCAGGAATGAGTTCGAAACCGTTTGCACGCCCAGCCGAAGATTTGCCGAGCCCAACCATTGTCTTGCGGCCAGGTTGGTCGTGTTCAGGGCTGTCATCGTCTGGCTTACCTGGAACCCGGCATCGTTGGTCAACGACATCGTGGTAAAGTTCGACACGGTGATCGTGACCGGACGTGGATAGCGGAAGCTATAGGAGTTCCATGCTTCGAGGCAGAAAGAGTTGGAGATGCCGAGGATGAACATCTGGTTCGTGCCAATGGGAAACACACCCGTTCGCGGCGGTGTGTTGCGAATCATCTGCAGCTTGCGCGCGACTGTGATGTCCGACCGCAGCGTGTATTCGTTGAAGTTCGGGAGCCATTTCTTCGCGCCCACGACGAGCGGGATGCCGTTCGTGTTGCTGTTCAGCCACGACTGCAAGGTGCTCACACGATCGTCGTTGGTGAAACCGACGATGTAGTTCACGCCAGGCGTTCGGCCAGGACCGAAGACCGGGCGGAAGACAGACGGGTAAATGTTTGTCCGCGTCGCATCAAAAATGTTTGCGGCTTCCTGAAGAATGCGATGAATCGCGGTCGAATACAGATTCCTGGGATAAACCGGAATCTCGGTGATGCTTAGAATGTTCGTAATTCGAACACCGTTGGTAATCGGATTGAACTCATCGAGTTGAGCTTGGAAGATGCGCTCCGCGACGTTCGTGAAAAACATCATGGCCAGCACCGGATTGGCATCCCACGGAATGAAATCCTCCGCTGAGTTCGTGCCGATGGCGGCGTAGTTCAGATTGATGCGCTCGTGGTAATCGCTGGAGGTGTCGGTGCCCAACTGGTCGATCATCCGGTAATAGGCCAAAGGATTGGCCTGAATGCCATCGGGAGCGTAGCCGTAAATCGCCCGCGTCAGGTTCGTTAGAAACGCATTGGTAACTTTGTAGGAAACGTTGTCGAAGAATTCCTGCGGACTGAACCAATGATTCGTGAAATCGGCGCCAGCCCACTGTCGTCCGGTCAGTTTTGCCAACGCCGGAAGCGTATCGTCATCGGCCTGGACAATATTGGCCCCCAGCACATTGCCGTAAGCCGAGCCATCATAGTAGCCGTCGGAGTAAGCATCGATCGACAATGGAGGAAACTGGGGCGCAACAATGGCCTGCGGAAATACCGTCGCCAGCGGAATCACCGGCCGCCTGCTCAAGTCCCATCCGAGCCGATACTCAACTATCGATCTTGCGTCCAGAAACGCATCGCCATCCGCGATGGGCCGTGGAAATGGACCGTAATTGTATTGGACCTGATTGCCATTGGGGGTCACCCACCAAACATCGGGATTCAGTTCCGCAAGGAATGCGGCAAGATTGATCTCCCAGGGCCCAAAACCCTGGTTGCGAAGGAACCGGCCGCTCTGAAGAGGGCCATTCGGCGAAGCGTTGTTGTGAATTGTGTTGAGGTCGAGTTGTTTCCCCACCGGAAGCACAATGTAAGCAAAGCGTTGCACGAAACGGTTTTGCGCAACGCCGGCGCTCAACGGGTTATCGCGCACGCCGACCCAGATCGGATCGCCCAGCGGAGCGTTCAGTGGATCGCCTGAATGGTTGAACTGCCGATCGCGATTGAGATCGAGGTAAACATCCACGCTGCCCGTGCGATTGGCGACGACGGGAATTTCCAGACTGTAAGGCCGATGATTTGTGGAAGGAAACGGCCACGCAGGGAACCCGACGTCCTGAGGGCGATTGGTGACAATGTACGACGATGGCACAGATGCGAGCAGATCAAACGAGAGCAGATTCGTGTCTTGCAGAATCCGAGCAATGATCCGGGCATTGGCGTGCTGGAAGGCTTGCTCAGCCGCAAATTCCGCAGCCGTCTGCTCGATCCTCACCGTGGTGCTTTGGCGATTGCGCCGCGCGGTGGCGAGAAGAACCACTACGACAATCGTGATGATCGCCAGCATGATCAACGTGAGTACCAACGCGACACCGCGTTGATTTCCGGGGCGCACACGCGCCCTCGCGTGTGGAGTTTTCGCGCCCTCGCGAAAACTCGTGCGGCGCCCGCAGTCGGGGAACTCTCCGCCGAGGACGAGGGCGTCCTCGGCGACACGCGGGGGCGCGTGTGCTCCCCTGCTCTTCTCGGTTGTCTTACGGCACTTCATTCTCACGATACGGGTTGATGAAATTGCGAATCGGCACGCGCTCGCGGAAGAAATGAATCTGCCCGGCGCGCTCGCGGAGAAAATCCTTTGCCGTCGGAAGGCTCACATTCTTCATGGCCTGAAACTGCTTCAGCGCCTGCGGCTCGAGGACACCGAGTTCCACGTCAACGAACGCGGGCAGATTCCCGTCGCCGGTGACGGCAAAGCTGGTCGAGCGGACAAAGTTGGTCTGCGTCGCATTCGTTTGCACGTAAACGGCCGTCACTGTGAAATGAACGATGCCGTCGCTGACCCGGCGGACCACATCGATATCGCTCGCCTGCGCATCCCGGAACATGGGGAACAATTGCGGCACCTTGTCAGACGACACGCCGAGCCGGTTCGGCATGTTGGTGGAAAATCGGTAGAGCGTGCCGACGCCATAGTTCGACCGCTGCAGTGGATCATCGAGCACGAAGTAGCCGATGCCCAGCCAGTCGTCGTTCGCGCGCGTCAGCCAATATGTTTCGGCAAAATAGACCGGCATGAGATTATTGGGCGGGGGCAAAGGCATGAGCAAAGAACCCTGCTGAATGGGACTGGGAAACACGTTCCCGTAACCGCTCAGAACCTTGCGGTCATCGAACAGCGCCATCTCCGTCAGGTCCCGGGCAATCATCTGGATTGCGCCGCGTGCGTTTTCGAGAACGTCACTTTGCGCGCTGGCGACGTGCAGCGCCTTTTGCGTCTGATTGAACATCGCCAGCAGGCCAATCATGATCACGGCCAGCAAGGTGACGGCGACCATCATCTCCAGGAGTGTAAGCGCCGTCTTACCTTGTAGCAACTGACGTGAGGAGGCTCCGTTCTCTTCCCTCGAACCGAAATGAGCCTCTTCATGTCGGCTGCTACAGGAACCAGAGAGTTGGGCGCGGCAAAAGTTCATGGCGCATTCGTGTAATTGGCGTTCCAGTGGTGCTGCGCGTAGAGGAATCGGTCTTTGTAAGTGCCGGTGACCAAAGTGCGCACCACATAACGATTGGCTTCATTCGGCACCGTAAAATCCGCCATAACCGGCCACGCAAAACGCAGCCGCACTTCGAAAACCTGATTGGAAAGAGGAGTGTTCGAAAACTCGGGCACCTCCGTCACCGTGCTGATGACCTGATAGTGAAATCCGAGATCGCTGCCGCGGCCCACAATAGATCCCGTGATTGAATTCAGAACGTTGGTATGAGGACCGTCATAGATGTCGCTGAGCAATTGAATGAAGTTCGAAGTCGGAATCCCGGCGATCGGGAAGCCGTTGCTGCTCTTGACAAAAGCGCCGATGTCCGAAGTGAGATCGCGCCCGCCGGTCCTGATCGCTTCGACCAACAGCCGCGCATCCTGGTTCACGATGGTTTCCTCGCGAGTGTCGCGCTGTGTCTGCAAGCCGGTCGGCAGGATTCCAATGATCGCAATGAGCGCGAAAGCGATGACGCCCAGGGCGATGGCGATTTCCAGCATCGTGAAGCCCCCCGCACGACTTGTGGCCGGTGGATGGGAAATGGCGGTGCGCACGTTCATGGCAGTTGTGTCTCCTGGAGCTTGGCCCGTCCCGTCAGAGCATCTACGAGCACGATGTTATTTGTGGCGTTGAATGGCGGAGTTTCCTGGAATTCCAAAGTAGTCAGCAGGCCGTTGTTATCTCGGGCATAGAACACGGCGCCCCGGGCGACGGAAATCTCCGCATTCGTCGAGGGCCTGCCGCGCCCTGTCAGTGAGGCATCGATCTGGACCATCCTCCCTTCGCTATCGAACGCGATGTAGGGCAACAACGGCTTGTTCTGGCTCTGGTAAAATGGAAACGGGAAGGCGGAGCGCGGCCGCGTCAATACCGTCCAGGGATTGTTCGTGGCCAGAAACGTCTTTTCGGGCAGCGTCTTCCACTCGCTGAGATAGCCGGCCGAATCATAGCGCCCGGGCTGTTCCCCCACTTTCCGAAAGGTGTAAATCGCGTAATGCGTGTAGATGCCTGCCTGGAGGCGATTTATTTCGTCCTGCTCCTTCGTGTTTGGAGACGTGAGTCCGTTGATGGCGTCGGTTAAAAAAACCACGGCGACCGTGCCGCGTTGCGATATGGCTTTCTGCCGGGCAAACGACAGATCACTGACCAGTTGGTGGGTCGCAGCCTTGATGGCCACGCTCTCGGTATGGCCACGAATGTGAGGCAACGCCAACGCCGCCAACAACGCGATGATGATCAGTACGACCAGCATTTCCACGAGCGTGAACGCCCGGGCCAGGCGAAAGGGAGAGCGCGCCATCGGCGGCGCCTGGCTTGCGGAAAAACTGTTCGCGTGTGGCCGCATTACTCCCAGCTCTTGATATTGTCTTTGTTCTTCGGCTCGTTACCGAGATTGGGACCCGGAATTCCTCGTTCGGCCTCGCCGTCAGGGCCTTTCGACCAAACAAGAATCGAACGTCGAATTTCAGGATAAGGATAGGGGTTATAGATGAGATCGGCCTGCCCTGTGGCAGCATCGATATACACTGAGTTGTCGAAATTCAAATCGAACGCGATGACGTACGGGTTTCCCCACGGATCGCGGAAGTTGTAGTCAATACTCGAAACACCTTGAGCGATCATTGACGGCTTCAGGGCGCCCGGGTTCAGGAACTGGTGCTTTTGCGGATTACGCGCGTGGAATTGATTTCCCAGGATAGGGACGTCCATCAGGATCGTAATCACCCAGCTATTGCTGTCGGTGAAGCTGTAATCGAGCGTCGATTTCGCCCCACCAGGCGGGATTGAACCATCAGGCATTTTCGGGATGGGCGCGAGGGTGTAGGCAGATTGATAAGCCGTCACCGCGGCTTCTATGTTTCGCATGTCCATCCGTGCCGCCGTGATTTTGGCTCTCGCTCTCGCAACGGCCAGGACCGGCAAAAGAATCGAAGCAAGAATCGCGATGATGGCAATCACAACGAGCATTTCGATAAGTGTGAAGGCGCGGCGGCCGCGGCGTCTCATTGTACAATGATGAGAGACCGCGGCGCGTGTAATCGCAGCGCGACCCGACCGGGAGAGCGGTAGCTTCAATTGTGGAACGATTGGCTTGGCCCAATCCTCCTCCGTCCACTCGATCGGCAAATTGAGGACGGCCGGCAGTTTCTTGCTGAACGTTTTCATTTAATCCTTCCAGTTCCCTATTCGGTTCGTTTTGCCCCGCACGATGATATCCACCCACAGATCAAAAGAGTCTTTGTTGTGAACCGCATTGTCGCCCACCAGATAATTCCATGGATTCGGCCTGCCATTCGGGCCATTGACAGGAATGACGAGAGACAAAGTTCCGGAAATTTGTTCCCTCTGATCGAGATCGATTTCTTTCAGAAGACGATGGACTTGATTTGTTTCGCCGAGGATGTCCACCGCGTTCTGAATTCCATTCACACCAAAGTTGGCGTTCAAGATACTCGCCTGATTGGTCGCAAACGGAGTTATGTAAGTTGGATTGGCCGCCGTGTTGTTGGTGTCTCGAATGGCACCAGCCAACTCGTAAAGCAAAGTGTTTAGATGCGCGTTATTTGGATTTGGATTAGCAGGCGGATAGACCCCTACCTTGGCTTTATAGGACTCGATCAGCGTGACGAGCCGCGCGTTCTCGACTTTGGTGCGGCTAATGTTCTTGTTCGCACTGGCCACTGCGGCCAACCCAACAACCAATCCGGCAACCACCGCGATGATTGCGATCACCACCAGCAGTTCCACGATAGTGAATGCGCGAATTAAATATTGGCGCGGCGCTGTCATTTCACGAGTGCAGGTTGCGGTGTTCATTTCCCCTGAAGTTGATTCCCCGAAGTTCCTCTTCCATCCGTTCACTCAGCCATTGCTTGATCATGCTCTGGTAATTGAGATAGCGCGACCGCGCCAGGCGCTTGATGCGCGCCAACATTCGCGGGTCAATGCGCAAAGTAATGGTGACTGATTCGGAAAGTTCCGACCCGGCGACCACGGCCGATTCCATCAGCCGCAGGTCGGGACGGTTCTCCGCCCAAAACGCTGCTTCGGCCTGCTCGTTGTCGAAGAGCGGTACTTCGTCCCAATTGGAGAATGTATTCATGTCTGGCCCAGGGTTTGATCGACTTTGCGTTGATAGAAAAATCTTTCCTCCGGCTCGAATGAACGAGCGTGCATGACCCGAAACGTCTTGCCATTCGTGCGATATACGCTGAACACGCCGGTGCCGCTCGATGACAGACCAAGATTGATGTAACGGGCCTGGACGGAAAACCGGGAGGAACTGGGAAGTAACCGCACTGCGAAGGGGTCTTCAAAGGACTCTTCGATGTCTTTCAGCGACAATGAGGAGTTCAGGTTAAACGGCGGGTTGTTCCAGTCAAAATCCATACTCTGTAATTCAATCGCACATGCTTTGTATGCACAATGTATTTACAGCCAGCGAGCCGGCATGTCAATCCTTGGCCTGAAACTTCACAACCGGGGGAATGCGCGGTTTATCGGTCCGCTTTCGTTTCGGCGTCGCCGCCTTCGCCCAAATCGCTAATGAGACTGATCAGCGGCAGGAACATAGCGATGACAATGCTGCCGACGACAACGGCGAGGAAGACAATCATGATTGGTTCCAACAATGAGGTCATGGCAGCCACGGCGTTGTCCACTTCCTCGTCGTAGTTGTCCGCAATCTTCATGAGCATTTCCGGCAAGGCGCCAGTTTGCTCGCCCACGTCCACCATGCTGATGACCATGGGGGGAAAGACATTGGATGCTTCGAGAGGGGCAGTGATCGTTTCGCCCTCCTTGACGCTCTCATGGACGGCATTAACGGCTTCTCCGACGACGACATTGCCGGATGTTTCTTTCACAATCGTGAGCGCCTGAAGGATCGGAACGCCGCTGCTGACGAGTGTGCCAAGCGTCCGGGCAAAACGGGAAATCGCCACCTTGCTGAAGACCGGGCCTAGCACAGGCATTTTCAATTTCACCTTGTCCACGATGAAACGGCCGCTCTTCGTCCGTTTCCAGATGACAAAGGCGATTACGAGCGCAATCAGAATCGACCCCGTAATAATCGCGTGATCTTTGATCATGTTGCTGATCCCCAGCACAAGCTCTGTGAAAGCAGGCAGCGGCTTGCCGGGCAACATGTCTTTGAAAATCTGCTCGAACTTCGGCACCACGAAGACCATCAGAATGCCGAGGATGGCGACGGCCACGATCATGACTGCCACTGGATAGAACATCGCGGCGATGACTTTGCCTTTAATCTTTTGCGCCTTCTCCATGAATTCGGCCAGACGCGCGAGCACGACTTCCAGGACGCCGCCGAGTTCGCCCGCTTTGACCATGTTCACGTAAAGTTTGTTGAACACTTTGGGATGTTGCGCGAGGCCTTCGGAAAACGTGCTGCCACCCTCGATGGACAAAGCGATCTTCGCGATGATGTCTTTCAGAGTCAGGTTACGCTCTTGCTTTTCCAACACGCGCAGCCCGCGCAACAGCGGAAGGCCGGCATCGACAAGGGTCGCGAGTTGGCGAGTAAAGATCGTGAGTATCTTCGGCTTCACCCGGCCGCTCAGGCCAGGAATCTTGATGTTGATGTTGGCGCTGAGACCGCCTTTTTTCCCGCCTTTGGCAGCGCTCGTCGGAGCTTTGGCCTTCGCCGCTCCTTTGTCCTTCGCATCGACCTGAACGACTTTCGTCGGGAAATAGCCCATCTCCTTGAGCCGTCCGATGGCTTCGTTCTGATTGGCAACGTCGAGCGTTCCCTTCGTTTCTTTTCCGCGGGAATCCATCGCGACGTAACTGAATTTCGGCATAACGCGTTAGCTCAAGTCTGTCTGTCAGGTGTATTTTACGACTTCTTCAATCGTTGTATCGCCGTCAAAGATGCCACGCAAGCCATCTTCCCGCAACGTGACCATCCCCAGTTCAACCGCTTTCTGACGCAATACCACCGACGGCGCGCGCTCGTTAATGAGAGTGCGAATGGGATCGCTGACGGCCAACAACTCGAAAATTCCGCGGCGGCCTTTGTAGCCCGTGTCGTTGCAATTCTGACAGCCACGGCCGTAATAAAAAACTTTGTCGCCGATGTCGTGCGGAGAAAGATTCAGCAGCGAAAGCTGGCTCTCTGTCGGCTCAAATGGCGTCCGGCACTTCTTGCAAACCGTGCGCACGAGGCGCTGTGCCAGCACCGCCATCAGCGTGGACGAAATCAGGAACGGCTCGACACCCATATCGATCAAGCGCGTCACGGCGCCCGGCGCGTCGTTCGTGTGCAGCGTGCTCAGCACGAGATGGCCGGTAAGCGAAGCCTGAATCGCAATCTGCGACGTCTCGAGATCGCGCATTTCACCGACCATGATGATGTCCGGGTCCTGGCGCAAAAACGCGCGCAACGCCTTTCCGAAAGTCATTCCGACCGCCTCGTTGATCGCCACCTGCATGATGCCTTCGATGTCGTATTCGACCGGGTCTTCCGCCGTCAGCAACTTCGAATCAATCGTGTTCACCTTGCGCAAACAGGAATAAAGCGTCGTTGTTTTGCCTGAGCCTGTCGGACCGGTGACGATGAAGATCCCATTCGGCTGAAGGATCGCTTCGTTGATGTAATCGATCAGGTATTTGGGCAGTCCGAGCGCCTCGATATCAAGGTTCACCGCCGCGCGATCGAGCACGCGCAACACGACCGATTCACCGAATTGCGTCGGCAAGGTGGACACGCGCAAATCGATCTGCCGTCCGGCGATGGGAAAATTGATGCGCCCGTCCTGCGGCAAGCGCCGCTCGGAAATGTTCAAGTTCGACATGACCTTGATGCGCGAAATCACGGGCAGCGCCAGGTGCTTGGGCGGCGGCGACATCTCGTAGAGCGCGCCGTCCACGCGATAACGAATCTTGAATTCATCTTCGAATGGCTCGAAGTGAATGTCGCTCGCCCGATCCTGCACAGCCTGATAGAGCACCAGGTTCACGAAGCGAACAATCGGCGCTTCGTTCGCGAGATCGGCGGCTTCGGCGCCGGCACTGACCTCGGCAGCAATCTCCTCGCTTTCCAAATCCTTCAGGGCATCGCCGAAACTCGCGGCGTCTTCAGGATAGTATTTGTTGATGAGGCGCTCGATCTGTGCCGGATCGGCCACGACGACCTGGACTTCCTTGCGAACAACGAAACCCAGTTCATCCACAATGGCGGGATTCAACGGGTCAGCAAGTGCGACGCGCAGGACGGAGCCGTAGTCCTCAAGCGGCACGCACTGGTACATACGCGCGTTATGCGCCGGCACCAGCGCCACGACTTCTGGCGGGAGATCCTTGTCCGCGAGATCGACAACTTCCGTTCCCAGGTGCGTCGCGACGATTTGAAGCTGCGTTTCGATTTCAACAATGCCGGAATCATGAAGCACCTGGCTGATCGTTTTCCCGCTGCGCGCCTGTTCCTGCAACACCTCTTCCATTTGCAGGTCATCGATCAGCCCTTGCTCTTTGATGAGCGCCAGCAACGGATTGGAAGCGTAGTCAGCCATACACTATTTCTTGCCGCGCTGCGCGGATGCAGCGGCCACTGCCTGCGCCATTTCCCATTCCTGCAACTTCGCCGAAACGGTGACCGGGTCTTGCGATTTGTTGACGACTTCCTCGCGCGAAATGATTCCCGCCTGGTATTTGTCCATCAGGAAACTGTCGAGCGTCACCATGCCGAACTTTGCGCCGGTCTGAATGTCCGAGTTGATGCGGTAAGTTTTGTTGTCACGAATCAGTGCCGCGACCGACGGCGTGTTGATCATGATTTCATAAACGGCGATACGCCCCGGCTTGTCCGCGCGGGGCAGCAGCAATTGCGAAATCACCGCCTGCAACACGGTGGAAAGCTGAATGCGAATCGTTTCCTGCTGGTTCGCCGGAAAGGCGTTTACGATACGATCGATCGTCTTCGCCGCGCCGGTCGTGTGCAACGTGCCGAAGACCAGGTGTCCCGTTTCCGCCGCAGTGATGGCCGCTTCCATCGTCTCCAGGTCGCGCAACTCACCGACGAGGATTACATCCGGGTCCTGGCGCAACGCACGCCGCAGCGCTTCGGCGAAATTTGGCACGTCCACGTTCACTTCGCGCTGCGTCACTACGCCCTTCTTGTGTTTGTGATAATACTCGATCGGGTCCTCGATGGTGATGATGTGCGCATCGTCGCGTTCCTCGTTGATGATATTGATCATCGACGCGAGCGTCGTGGTTTTGCCGGAGCCAGTCGGGCCGGTGACGAGAACCAGACCGCGCGGTTTGTAGAGCAGCCGCATGATAATTTCCCGCGGCAAACCGATTTGCTCCAGCGTGAGCATCTTCGTTGGAATCTGCCGCAACACCATGCCGAAGTTGCCCTTCTCCTTGAACACGCTGACACGAAAGCGCGCCAGTTCGCCGAAAGCGAAACCGAAGTCCGCGCCACCGCGTTCGCGCACCTGCTGAATGTGGTCCTCCGAAGTGATGGAACGCATCAACTCCTCCGTGTCCTCCGGCTTGAGCGGCGGGCCTTCCACGCGGTGCAACACGCCGTGGAGGCGAATCACCGGAGGAACACCCACGCGCAGGTGCAGGTCAGCCGCGCCTTCGGACACAACCAACTGCAACAAATCAGACATCGAATAGGACATGAGTTCTTAATTCGTTAAATGGTTAGACCGTTGAAGCACCGAATCGTTGCGCGGTAAACGCTCTTAAGAGTTGAACGGTTGAAACGAAGTGGCGGCTCGGTTCTCTTCACCCCTTCAACCCTGTAACTGTTAAGCTTCATATCAATCCACGTCGCCGACGGTCGCGCGAATAACTTCCTCCGCTGTCGTCATGCCCGCCAGAACTTTCCGCGCGCCGTCTTCGCGCAACGTGCGCATTCCCATTTCGCGAGCGCGGACGCGCAGCACCGATGACGGCACTTTGTCGTAAATCAGCTTCCGCGCTTCATCATCGATGACGAACATTTCAAAAATTCCGAAGCGGCCGCGATGCCCGGTCTTCGCGCAGTCGTTGCAGCCCTTGCCCTTCATGAAATTGGCGTTCGTTGACTTCTCGCCGTCAATGTTCAGCGCGCGCAACTCCGCTTCCGTCGGCACGTGCGGTTGCGCACACTTCTTGCAAACCTTTCGCACGAGCCGTTGTGCCATGAGCGCCCGCGTCGAGGAAGCCACGAGAAACGGCTTCACCCCGATGTCAATCAAGCGCGTCACCGCGCTCGGCGCATCATTCGTGTGCAGCGTAGAGAAAACAAGATGCCCGGTGAGGGACGCATTGATGGCGATGGTCGCCGTTTCGAGATCGCGAATTTCACCGAGCATGATCACGTTGGGCGCCTGGCGTAGCATCGAGCGTAACGCCATCGCAAACGTCAGCCCGACCGTTTCGTTTACATGCACCTGGTTGATGCCGGACATGACGTACTCAACCGGGTCCTCGACGGTGATGATCTTGCGGTCCGGTCGATTGATGAAATTCAGGACCGAATAAAGGGTCGTCGTCTTGCCCGAGCCAGTTGGTCCCGTCACCAGCAGAATTCCATCAGGCAAACCAATCAGCCGCTCGAACGTCTGCTGGTCGTCCGTAAAGAAACCAAGCTGCGGCAGACCGAGGCGCAAACCCTCCTTATCGAGAATACGCATCACGATGCTCTCGCCGTGGTTCGTTGGCACGCACGACACGCGCAAGTCGATCAGTTTGCCGCCGATGGAAGTCTGAATGCGCCCGTCCTGCGGAATGCGGTGCTCTGCGATCGACATGTTGGACTGAATTTTCAGTCGCGCAATGATCGCCGCCTGCAAACGCTTCGGTGGACTCTTCTGCTCGTGCAGCACACCGTCGATGCGGTAACGGACGCGAAAACTTTTCGCGAGCGGTTCGAGATGAATGTCCGACGCCCGCGTCTTGAACGCCTCGACGATAAGCGAGTTGACGAGCTTGATGATGGGCGCATCCGCATCCACCGTGGCGCCGTCGTCCTCGACTTTTCCCGCCGGCCCGCCAATCTCAACATCACCTTCCGTGATGTCCTGGATCATTTTGCCGACCGAATCATCCGACGCGCCGTAGTACTTGTTCAGCGCCGCATCGAGGTCTTCATCGGAAGCGACCTTCGCTTCGATCTCCAGCCGGAGCAGATGGTGCAACGCATCAATCGTATCGAGGTCCGAAGGATCACTGAGCGCGACTCCAATCGCGCCATCATGACGATAAACCGGGACAACCCGATAACGCTTCGCCACATGCCGCGGAATGGCCGCGACCACTTCGTCCGGCAAACGCATATCGGCGAGAGTCACGACTTCGGCGTGAAAATAAGCGGCTTTCGCCTGTGTAACGGCAGAGGCGGGAATGACTTTGCGCGTGACGAGCAGATCGATCACCCCTTCCCCACTCGATTCTGCGTCAGGCTGCACTGACGCCACCTGGTCGTGCGTCACGTATCCGAGGTCGATCAGTGTATCGATCAAATAATCGTCTTTGGCGGCCACTTTCTAAAAACTTTCTTCGGGCATGAGAACTTGGTCGCGCAATATTGCCAGTGAACTACTTGGTGTCCAGAGCATACCCGTCCTGGCGCTCTTGTTCAACATTCGGAATGCAACGGTAGTGCGACTTTGCCCGCGTGCGTACTGTGGCGCCATCACTTGCCGGACTGCCGCGCCTTCTCTTTCTTCTCCTCCAACTCGACCTGAAGCGATTTGCGTTCGCTTACGATCTGCTTCTCAATCTGTTCGTAAGCTTCGAAGTCGCCCTTGCCCGCAGCTTTTGCCAGTTCGCCCTTCAGAAAGATTTCCCGCTCCGCGATCTTCGCCGCGTAACGCGAATCCAGTTCAGCGAGTTCCTTCTTCTTCGCGTCGGATATTTTTGTTTGCGGACCTTGCTTCGCAAGCCGCTCCATCGCCAGTTCGTAAGCACTTTTCATAATGAGTTCTCGCGAAGGCAGCGAAGTTTTGCAAAGGCAATCCCTCGCTACCTTCGCCAGACGCCACTCAATGCGCCCCGCCAATCGGCGGTTTCTTTTTCCACGGCATGTCCGGCACCTTCACCGGTGCGGCGGCGGGTTTTGGTTGCGCCATCTTCAATTCGTCTTCGGCCTCATCCGCCTTCGCGCCAGGTTTCTCCATGTTGCCGCGCCACGAGGCGATGCGCGCCTGCAAACCATAGTGCTCCGCCGTCTTCTTGTCCCCCGACTTCATGTAGAACAACGAGAGGTTCGTGTGAACGAGTTGCTCGTTCGGTTTCAACTTCTCCGCCTCGTGCCCTTCCTCAATCGCCTTCGCGTAATCTCCTTTGCGATAATACGACATTGCGATTGAAAGTTGCGCGTCGAAATGTTCCGGGTGTGCGGCAAGGATCTGTTCGAACTTCGCGATGGCTGAATCGTAATCGCCCGTCGAGTAATCGAACATCGCGTCGTCGTACTGCTCCTGCATTTCCATCGCGCAAGACGCTAACGCAAGAAACGAGGTGTGTGAATGAGGATTAGTGGTAGGGCGACGCTGTCCTCAGTGCGCCTGGAGGGGCACGCGCAGTCTATGCGCTTTACCGGTGACGTGAAATCCGCCTACGCCGCCAACGGCTCCGGTTCCGGCGAATGAACCATTGCATTGCAAGCGGCGCTGACGAGACTCGCCTCGTCGAATGGTTTCATCAGAAACGTAAACGCTCCGGAACAGTCGAAAGGATCGTGGCCGCTCGTAAGGATGACGGGAATGCGCGCTGTCGCGGCGTGCGCCTTCAGCCGCCGAAGAATATCCAGCCCATTGATGCGCGGCAGCGCGATGTCCAGAACGATCACGTCCGGCTCCGTCTCAAACGCGAGTTCCAACCCTTCTTCGGCCGAGTACGCGCTGCGAGCATCGAACCCGGCGCGCTTGAGAAAAAAACGCGCGGTGTCCGCCACCTGCGGCTCGTCATCAATGACAAGAACAAAAGGTTGTTTCATAGCATTACGGTTGCGCATGGAGAACTGCTCGCACGACGCGAAACCGGAGTTCTGATTGGTGATTTTATCGGCACTTGTTTGGTGGACTTGAGCAACCATACTGGTTTCGCCGCACTCCCAGGGAGAGACGACAGCCTTGGGAAACGCGGAGGCCAATTCGGACTTTCGCTTTGGAGGGAAGTTCCACGCGCTAGTTTCTCTCGCGGCTTTTGCCTTTTCCGTCGGGCGGTCCCGAAGGGATTCCGGGCGCTCTTGGCGGCGCGACTGGCACGCGGTCCGGTCCGGGAACAATGCTCCTGCCGGGCAATGGACCTTTGTCAGGAGGAAGAGATCTCGGCTCCGGCGGAAGTGTTCTTGTTTCGGGTGGAACGGTTCGTGTGCCAGGCAGAGTCGGCTTGGTTTCCGGTGCCGCGGCTGGTCTCGGTTCAACTTTGCGCTCCGGCGCTACGCTGCGCGTCGCCAACTGAGGAGCAGGCGTTTGGCGCACGGCCTCCCGTATCGGCGTGGGCCCGAGCGTTTTGCCCGTGGCTTTTTGAATTGCCGCCACGTCAGGTCCTTCGTTGATGACAACTTTCTGCGGCCCAACACCGGCGATGGTCCGCGTTTCACGTTTGACGTTGTTGTTGATGACAGTCGTTTGCTTGATGATCGTCGTGTTGTTCACGATGACCGTCGATGGCCGCACCCGTTCGTGAAAACGCCGCTCTTCGACGAAGACAAACGACGCCGGGGCGAGCACCACGCCGCGCGGTGGCCGCGGCGCCCATCCGCAATGACCGCCACCCACGCGCCACGTAACCCACGCGGGCGCCCATTCAATGCCAGGGACCCAAACCCATCCGTGCACCGGGTCGAGCGTCCACCAGCCGTAATGATAACAGGCCCACGCCCACGGCTCGTCGCTTACCCAGTACCAGCCGCAATCCGTCCACACCCAATGGCCCTCACAGTAGGGTCGCCATCCCACTGCGACATGGGCCGGGCGCCAGCAACGTCCATGCTTGCCGACTTCAATCCATGTGCCGTGCGGAGTCAGCGGCGCATGAAAATCCGCCACCGCATGAACGCGAACATCGGTTGAAACTTCGAGGTCTGCCCGCGCGCGGCCCGCGCCGAAGGACAAGAGACCCAGTGCCAGTGTGATTGAAAGAGACTTCGAAACCGTCTTCATATTTCCCTCCGTTCCGTGGCGGTTTGTGGACCGCCGTTTAACTCACGTCGTGGACTCCATCACTCAGGATCACTTTGGAACCGGAATCGGTGGCAAGGGCGGCAAACCACGCGCGTCTGCCTGCACCGTGCGGCATCCTGTCAGCGCAATGCTGCCCAAAGCGAGCATCACGATCATCACGAGCTTACGAAACACTTTCATACTTCCCTCCTTGCCTTTGGCAGTTCTGGACTGCCGTTCTGTTTTAGTTGGTGGAGCCTTGCTTGAAAGTTAGCACACGTTGTCCAACTCGCCCTTCACGGCGAGAAATCGTCTGGCTTTACGCAAGGCACGCAGTGAAATCCGTGGCTGGATGCAACGTGAGATGCTGCCTTTTGCAATTACTTCAGCGGGACAGCAATTCGCCTCAACGAAGCGAGACCGCTGACGGCGCGCGAAGATCAACGCAGACAAGTTTTTTCGGCCCTTTCACGAAGACAAAACCATCAGCGATGGCCGGATAACTTCGCGTCGTGCGTCCGACGACTTGCATGCGCGCCTTGCTTTTGAATTCCTTGGGATTCGCCTCGATGAGTTGGAGTTCGCCCGTATCGAAGAGAATCAAAAGATTCTTCCCGCACTGGACGATCGTTCCCGATCCCCCTTGCGGCCGTTCCCACGCAATCTTGCCCGTCGCCAATTCCGCGCAGCGAAGAGTCGGCCCGCCCCGCTCCCACGCATGACCGTGAAATCCGTAAACGTAATTCTCATGAACGATGGCGTTGGCGTAGTGAGTGGAAATAACGTCGTCCCGGTGCCACACCACTTTCGGCTGCCCGTCTTTTACGCGCAGCAGGTCCGCGCCAAGCCCATACCAGCCAGACAGAAAAATCGAATCACCAAACGGGACCGGACTGACTGCGTAAACATTCCCTGAGGATTGGCGGCGCGTCGGTAACTCCCAGTTACTCTTGCCGGTTTCGGGATCGAGGCTGCGCAAATGAGAGCGCGTGGCGACAAGAATTTGCAGAACGCCGCCGCACGTCGCGAGCACGGGTGAGGACGCGCTCGCTTTGTCATCCGTTACCCTCCAAAGAATTTTCCCATCATCGCGATCGAACGCCACGATGCCTGCCGAATTCGTACTGCCCACGAGCAGAATGACGGCGCTGTCCGTGACGAGTGGCGACGACACCGAGCCGTGCCAGGTGGCGCTGGTCTTGAACTCGTTCTTGGTGTGGTGCGACCAAATCCTCTTGCCCGTTTTGAAGTCGAGACAAGTGAAGTAGCCGTCAGTGTTGTGGATGAAAACCTTGCCGTCTTTGATCGCGGGCGTCGCGCGCGGGCCGCTGTCGAAAGAAGCGCCGTCCTGAAACTTCATTGAGTGTTTGAATTGCCAATGCTGTTTGCCGTCCACGGCATCGCGGCAATCGACGACGAGGTTCGTGTCGATTCTGTGGCAGATGACGACGCGCCCCCCGCTGACGACTGGGCTTGAGTAACCCTCGCCCACGTCTTTTTGCCAGACGATGGCGTTCTTCGTGGACCATTTTTCAGCCAGCGCCGGTCCAGAGTAAACGGCGTCGCGCGTCGGACCGAGCAACTGCGGCCAGTCCGATGCCGAGGCTCGGGTCAGAAAAATGAACGCGCAGAGCAGGAATGCTGCGATTCTCATGTATCGCATGATCGCAAACCCAACGCCGGTGACAATCTTCTTCGCGTAAAATTTGCTCCGCGCCAGCGGAATGCGCCTGGCGCATCGCAACTCACCATCAAGCCCGGCAAACTTGCGCGCCCGCGTCCTCCAGCGGCACTCCCGAAGCGCAAAGAGGACAATCCAACGCCGTCCACAAATTATTCGGAAGCTGCGCGATGCTCTCCAGCGGAATTCCTTTGTCTGCGGCGAAGGTCGAAGCCGCCGTTCCCAGAATTGCCAGCGCGCCAATGGCGACCGTGCTGGCGCCGCAGCACTGAAGATCGTCGCAGGTTCCGCGAACCGCGGAGCCCGCATTGATGACATCGTTGACAATCGCCACGCGCTTTCCACGAACCTTGTCGCGGAGAGTGGGTGGAATTCGGTATTGCACCGCATAGAGAGCGTCACTGGGCGGCAAGGCAAATCGTTCGGAATAGGAGAACTCCACCTCCAGTTGAGCAGCAACCATCAGCGCGACGAACGCGCCTTCGACGAGTGGCCCGCATACTGATTCAATGTTGTATCGGGACAAACGGTTCGCCAGTTCCACCGCAAACATCCGAATTCGATCCGGACGAAGACACAACAACTCCAGATCAAGCCACAGGTCACCGTGATGGCCTGACTCGAATCGGAAATGTCCTTTCCGAGCCGCCAACGATTGGATCAATTCGTCCTGCATGGATTCAGGTAACCGGTTAGCAGATCATTCGTTCAATGGAACCGAATGCATTGTCGCCATGCCGACCCAAAATCCCGAAAAAGTTTGGCCCGAGCAACCGATTCGCCCTGTTTTCTTGCTTCCACCGGACGTAAGGATAACTTGCTCTTGTGCTTAAATGCATAGCCCCGGCACTTATGAAAGCAATGGCCAAACAGCTCCTATTCGCCGTGTTGCTGTTGTGCGAACTCGTCGTGCTCACGCCGCAAGCTCATGCTCAAGGCGGCATACCGCTATGGACCAACCGCTACAACGGGCCAGGGAATGCGAATGACGTTGCTTACGCCCTGGCAGTGCATAGTAGTGGGGACGTGGTTGTAACGGGATACTCCTATTCCGCCGATAGTTCGGCCGATTATTCGACGATCAAGTATTCGAACGCAGGTGTGCCGGTGTGGACCAATCGTTACGACGGCCCGGGACTTGATTACGATGTAGCCACGGCGGTGGCCGTAAATCACGACGGCGATGTGTTTGTGACGGGATACTCGACTGATACCAATGCTTTCTTCAATTATGCGACCATAGCGTATTCAAGTGCAGGTATTCCATTGTGGACCAACCGCTACCACGGGCCGGGGAATCATGATTCGGCGTACGCGGTGATCGTAGATAACAGCGGCGACGTGTTGGTAACTGGCGAGTCACGCAACGGCACCAACAACCCCGATTATGCAACGATCAAATATTCGGGCGCGGGATTGCCATTATGGACTAACCGTTACAATGGACCGGCAAATAAGCATGATTATGCACTCGCCATGGCGGTGGACAGCAGCGGCAACTCGTTCGTCACCGGCTCTTCGGGGGGATTTTCGGTGAATGACACGGAGTATGCGACTGTCGCGTATTCGGCCGCAGGTATTCCGCTATGGACTAATCGCTATAGCGGTCCCGGGAATGGTGATGCCAAGGCTATCGCTGTGGACAACGGCGGTAAAGTGTTCGTCACGGGAGAGTCCTTCGGCGCCGGCACTGGCGATGATTATGCCACCATCGCGTATTCGACCGCTGGCGTGCCACTCTGGACGAACCGCTACAATGGCCCAGCCAACCGCTTTGATTGGGCCGAGGCTATTACAGTGGACAGCAACGGCGACGTGTTAGTAACAGGAGCTTCTGACGGCATTGGCACCAGCTCCGATTATGCAACAATCAAATACTCAAGCTCGGGGGTGCCGATGTGGACCAATCGCTACGACTTGGGCAGCAGTAATAATCGTGCCTACGCCATTGCCGTGGACAACAACGGCAGCGTGTTCGTGACGGGAAGTTCCGGCACTGTGGCGTATTCACGTGCGGGCGTGCCCCTCTGGACCGACGTCAGTGGTATAGTAGGCCATGCCATCGGGATGGACAGTTACGGGAACGTGTTTGTGACCGGGTTTTCAATTGGCAGCGGCCTCGATTATGCCGCAATCAAATACTCTTCAAGCGTACCGGCCATTCACCTGGCCATTGAGCGGGACAACAGCGATGGCTTTTTTATTCGTGTCACCAGCGTGCCAAATACCACCTGTCGTTTGCAGCGCTCCCCAAACGTGACCGGCAGTTGGTCCGACATCGCCACTAATACTCTCATGTCTGCCTTCACCGAATTCCATGACACGAATGCATCGTCAGGCCAGATGTTCTATCGTGCCGTCCTCGTGCCGTAAAAGTCACGGCGATGAAGCTGTTCTCTCAAAAGTTGGCGAAGAAATCACTCATGGTTGCCAATGCTACTGACTGCTCAAGGTGAATCTGCCCTTCCACTCCACGCGATAAGCGCGGCAATGCGTGAAGAATATTGAAGCAAATTCGACCGTGTCACCCGGTTTGAACTTCTCTTTGCCGAACAGCTTGGCCGGCAGTTCCATGGCAGCGATGTTCCGCAGGTTTCCGTTTATGCCGGAGATGTTCACCATCCGAACCGCCGCCTCATCGACGACCGGCTCCAATCCAGCTCCGATGCGGCCTTGAATGGGTTTCGTGAAGCCGTTGATGGAAACGACCCATTCGGCGCGGTCGCTCGCCCGCACAATTTTGTCCCGATAAAAAACATCCTCGACCACGTCCTGCGCGTAGAGCCCGAGATAAATCGCTTTCTTGTTCCAGCACACGTAAAGGTCCGCGAGTGGAAATTCCGAGGCCGGCTTGACGAACCCTCGCTCCCGGTCCCAGTGCTTGAGGGCCAGTGTCGGGGCAAAGTGTTCCAGTGGATTTCGCGGAGCGGGCGGCACGCCTTGCGCAGCGTCTGGCCGTGGGCGCGCAGGCTGCCGTTTGAGGCTGGCGGCGTCGAGCGCGATGGCAGTCGAGGTGAGCGCTTCGTAGGGCCGATCATGGATGTCCACCAAACCGAAGTTGAAATTCTCGCCGTCGAAGCGTCCGTGAGTCGGTTCGTCGTAATATTGGAACCAGTCGGCGCCAACGACGTAAGGAATTTTCAGCAAGCTCTGGAGTGTGTTGCGAAATCCGGCGGCCCGTTCCTTTTGCGTGGCAGCGACCGGATAAACACCCCGACTGTTTTTGTTGCCGCTGCGATTCTCACGAGCGCACATGTAGAACTCGCCGATGAGAACCGGCTTTCCCGTCAGCGCGTGAAGCGTCTCCACATGAAACCGCGTGAACGTGCCGTCGTTCCAGCTCGCGTTGAGATTGCAGGAGACAGCATCCACGTAAGGCGCGCAGGCGCGGACCACTTCCGGATAATAGAACGACTGGTAACGATCACCCAGAATCAAAGCCCGCCCGTCGTACTTCCGGATGATGTCGCGGACCAGGGAATAGTAGCGTTCCGCCAGTAGCCCGAGAAACCGCCGTTCAGTCTGAATGCCATTGCCGCCCGGGCGCAGGAAGAGCATTCCATGCCGCTCGAGTTCCTGCCAATTCTCGACGCCGGGTGCAGGCTCGAAATCTCGCAGCAATTCGGACCAATCGTTTCGGTACGTCTCCCGAAGCAATTTGATGAGCCGCTGGCGTTGCCCGCTGGTGGGAGCCTGCTCGAGGGTCATCTTGAAGAGAATGGCGTTCCACCAGCCGATCTCGTTGTCGCTGTAATAGCCGATCAGACGCGGGTCGTCGCGCAACGGCACAATCTGATCGCGCGCGCCCTGGTCCATGCGCTCGACAATCTTCGGATCCCACATGTCCCACCACGGCGCGCCCGCGGTCGATCCGATGTGCAG
>JGI10216J12902_100328414_pt1 | contig 22562 bp, 16 predicted proteins | sample KanNatreferecore_FD_12902 | JGI IMG/M metagenome (IMG submission 12902)
TTCACCCAGTCCGCCGTCATGCCGTCCTGCGATTCCACGGCGCGGATGGCAATGGTGTATTCGTAAGTGCGCTCGTCGCCCATCACGCCGACGCTCCGAACGGGCAAGAGCACGGCGAAGCTCTGCCAGATTTTGTAATACCAGCCCGTCGCTTTCATTTCTTCGACGACGATGGTATCCGCGTCGCGAAGGATGCGGCAGCGCTCCGGCGTGACTTCGCCGAGAATTCGCACCGCGAGACCGGGACCGGGAAATGGCTGACGGAAAACGATTTCTTTCGGAAGTCCCAGTTCCAATCCGAGCTGGCGCACTTCATCCTTGAACAAACACTTGAGCGGTTCAACGAGCTTGAACTTCATCTTCTTGGGCAGGCCACCCACGTTGTGATGGCTCTTGATCATCGCAGCCGGATTTCCCGCAATTGGGACTGACTCGATCACGTCGGGATAAAGCGTGCCTTGCGCGAGGAACTTCGCTTTCCCCGCGCGCTTCGTCGCCGCATCGAACACCTCGATGAACGTGCGCCCGATGATTTTTCGTTTCCGTTCCGGGTCCGTGATTCCCTTGAGCCGCGAGAGAAAAATTTTCGCGGCATCTTCATACTGAAGTTTGATTTTGAAGTGGCGGCCAAAAACCTCCTGCACGGTCTGCTCTTCGCGCCCGCGCAACACGCCGTTGTTGACGAAAATGCAGGTCAGTTGATCGCCAATCGCTTTGTGAAGCAGCGCCGCGGCCACACTGGAATCGACGCCGCCGCTGAGACCAAGAATCACGTGCTCCTTGCCAACCTGCGCCCGAATTTCCTCGACCACCTGCTCCACATAGCTGCGCATCGTCCATTCTTTTCCGCAGCCGCAAATGCCGTGAACGAAGTTGGCGATGATCTCCTTGCCGCGCGGTGTATGAACGACTTCTGGATGAAATTGCAGCGCGAAAATCTTTTTCCGCCGATGCTCGATTGCGGCGTAATCGGAATTCTCAGTGACTGCAATCGGCACAAACCCTGTCGGCAATTTAGTCAACTTGTCCCCGTGCGAGTTCCACACCTGAAAGCTCGTGGGCAAATCCTTGAACAGCACGGACGAGTTGTCTTTCACCGTCAGCAAGCCTTTGCCGTATTCGCGCTTTTCGCCTCGCTCCACTTTGCCTCCGAGAAAATGCGCGAGCAATTGCAGCCCGTAGCAAATCGCCAGCGTGGGCACCCCAAGATTGAAAATCCTTTTGTCCGGCAGCGGCGCGTCCTCGGCGTAAACGCTCGATGGTCCGCCGGACAGAATAATTCCTGATGGCTTGAGCGCAGCGATCTCTTTCGCGGGCGTATCATAGCGCAGAATAGTGGAATAGACGCTGCACTCGCGAATGCGGCGCGCGATGACCTGCGTGTATTGAGAACCAAAGTCGAGGATGACGATCTGTTCGTTCATTCTAAAAAATGAAGCGTGAGTGTTTGCCGCCGCTCGAAAATTTTTGCGAGGAAAATCGCAGCCCAATTGCGATCCCTCATTCGCGCGAATCGAGCAATCGTCAGTCGCTAGGCGCTACCATACCCGCACCGTGCGATCCCAGACCGCACGGCCGCCGACTGCGTTCCATTCCAGGAACTCAATGGAGACGTTTCCTATTGCGCTGCCGGGAATGGCGAGCCGATACCACCCACCGGCAGGCGGCAATGGCCCCATCCACGTGGTGTACCCCGGCATCGATCGCGGATCGCCCCATGCGGCGCGGATCGTGTACCAGTGACTGTGACCCCAGGAGATTGTAATCGCCTTCGGCGGGGCATTCGGATCGAGGTAAACATCCTGGTACAGGACTCCGTCTGTGCCCATGTTGAGCCGGCCAACCGTATTAGTGCCCACGATTCCATGCGGCGCACCGCTGTGTGCGAGGGCGCCTGAGGCCGGCAGGGGAAGAGCACTGACCCATTCAAAGTTGCCGTTGGTTGTGGTGCCAAGTGGCAGCGCATCATCGAACCACACTACCGCCGTTCGCGCCGCGGAATTGCGAATGGTCAGCAAAGCGCGGCCCGTGATAGGCATGCCAGGTCCGGAGCGCAGGACGATCTCCACGGTCTCGTTCGATTCCGTGATCGTGTCCCAGAAAATCGGAATCGTGAAAGTCCACTGATTGTAGTAAGGCAAGAACCAGACGCTGCCTGCCGTGTGTTCGTAATCAACGCGCTCCGTGGCACTGACCGGCGCGGTCTCCACATAGACAGACGCCGCATTGGTCCACACATCGCGGAACAAGGTGATCTGGGCTACGCCGTCAGCCTCGGAAGCAAAGAACTGATTGGTCGCAAAGCGGAAGCCGGTGACGGGCGCTGACACCCCGTGCACCGACGCGGTCCGGCCATACACATCCACGGCAATCGCGTCGAACTGGTAAACGCCCGGCGGAACGTTGGAGAGCGTGAAATTGAACGGCGGCCAGGTCCGGCGTCCAGCCAAAGCGCCGTTCGTGAACAAGTCGACCCGGGTCACGGTGAGATCGCTGTTTAACGCGAAGATTTCGATTGGGATGTCCGCGGGCGCAGCGTAACTCGCGTCGGGTCTGGGCGAGAGGAACTCGATAAGGAAGTCCTCGTTTTGCGCCAGGCGCAGCGCCACGGTTCCGGTGGCCCCATCAAGACCATCGACTGCGATGTGATAGGTCACACCGGCTACGGAGTTGAACCAGACCCGGCTTTCTGTTCCTTCGCCGCTTGCAGCCCCGACAACTCGCGTCAGGCCGCTCAACGATTCACCCGTGTAAACCGCGAGCACATTTCTGAACGACGTTCCGGCGGTGCTCAATGCGACCGGCGCGGTGCGTTCAGCGGTCCACGACCACCATAGCGAATGGCCGCTTTGGTTGGTGGAATGGATCGGTTCGTTGGTCTCAGTTGTGGCGTTGACGTTCGTTCCTTTCACAGCACCAAACACAATCGTCTGTCGATCGGCGAACTGGTCATTGAGGCGGACATCATTTCCGGCCAGGAACTCCACTTCAATCACGCGGCTGCGATCCATTCGAACGCGCAGCCCATTCGTGGCGCCGAGAGAAACGTCCGCGCCCGAGGAGCTTTCGAACCATTGCGAGAAGCTGTAAGAATTCAGAGGCCGCGCCCACAGTGTGACCCAGGTGCCAGACGCATATTCTCCGTTCCCGTCCGGCGCCGGATCGGCGACCACGTAGCCGCCCTCGACGTTTGGAACTTCGAGTCGGTAGCGCGCTTCGTTCACGCCCTGAATCTGGAAGGAGAATTCGCCTCCTTTTCCTTCGTAAGCATCCACGGCAATCCAGTAGATGGCATTCGCCGCGGCGCGAAAGCGGACCTGGCGTTCGTTGAACCCTACAATATTGTTCGCAACGAGTTGCAACGTGGACAACGAATTGCCGGTATAGACCGAAATGAGCGCTGTCACATCCACGTAATCAAAATCGAGAACAACGTCGCGTGGTGACGTTCCCGAAGTCCATTTCCACCACGCAGAAGTCGTCGCTGCCAGGCCACAATGGTCCGGCTCGTTCGGCTCGCTCGTGCCGTAGCCATTCGCACCCGCGGCAGAAACGGGCAGGCCGCTCAAAACGATCGCGTTCGTAAAATGATCGTTCTTCAGACGGAAGTTTGCCTGCACGACCTTGATGGAGTTCATCGTGATTGAAGTGCGGTTCGTCGCGCGTTGGATGTCGCCAGTCCATCCCGTGAACAGATAGCCGGTTTTCGGCGTTGCGGTCAGGGTCACGATTGCTCCCGCCGCGTAACGGCTCGAGGCGGGAGAAGGACTGCGCGCCACGGTTCCGGCATTGGTCTGCGGAATCCTGATGTAGAGCGGATAACCCGGCACGAACCGGTAATCGCAAGTGAAGTGCCCACTCCACTGATAACCCGCCAGGCGAATGTAGTTTTCCCGCCCGCTATTGACGGTCCATTCCGTCGTGACAAAGACATTGCTGCTAATGAAGAGCCCGGGTTGAAGCGTAAGACTGGAAAGCGATGGCCCTTTCCAAACCGTCGTATCACGGACGCCCCCGCGCGTCGTGAGGAATAGCGTTCCGTTCTGCGGCGGACGGTACTTGTACCACACAGAGTTCTCCCCAGCGCCTGGCTCTCCGGGTTCCACGCCGGCCATCTGAAGTGTTCCGCTGATGCTGCCGGTTGTGCCGGTGATTGAACTGGCATTTGTAAAGTGGTTGTTGGAGGGACCGATGAACGCAAGCTGGTAAATCGGCCAGGCGGTGTTTGATCGAATCGTGTGCGTGGCACTGTAATAGAGAGGAGGAGCCGAGACCGTCACTTGGTAAGGGAAGCTGCTGGGCAAAGCGGGAAGCCGTGTCCAGATTTCGAAACTGCTTCCGTGAAAAGAGAGGGGAGCAGGAAGCACTGCAGAAGTAAGGGTGAACCGGGTCGAAGCTGAAAGGCTTCCTTGCACGACAATCGGCTCATAAAGCTGGAACCGAAAGATGCCTGACTGATTTGCCACAAAATTCACCGCCCATTTGTACGTTTGGCCCTGAGTCGCACGGAACCGGACTGAGGCATCGTCACTGACGCGATTATTGGCTACCAAAAGCAAGTTCGTTCCGGAATCCGCCGCATAAACCGAAGCATAGAGATAATTCGTCGTGTCGAAGAGCAGGTTGACTGGCATGTCGCGTGGGGCTCGCCACGACCACCAGACGACGCCGTACGCGGGCACGAATCCCTGCCCCTGAACCGACAAACCCTCGACGAGGGTCGCCTGCGCCGGATCGCCATTGGCCAGTTGAAAATGCGGCTGCAAAAACTGCCCCTCATTTATGACGAGGCTGATGTCGCGGGATGCGGAATTCACGGAGCCGGTCCATCCGGCGAATACGAAGTTCGTGCCCGGCACCGCACTGACCGTGACTTGAGTGTCCGGCGCGTAATAGCCAGAAGCATTGGGTCGCGGATTCAGAGTAACGGTCCCTTGAAGTGGATCGTACTCACCAATGTCGAGCCGGAAACCGGGATTGAACGTCAGCCGCCAGTCGAAGTAACCCGCCTCGACGTGGCGCGTCGGATGCAGCAGAGAACCAACGCGAATGTGCAATCGCTCGCCGCCGAACACGCTCAACTCGACCGTCTTCTCGATGCGCGCTTCGACGTAATTCGAGATCGTGCCCCGTTCGACCGGCTGCAACGTGGCGACAGAATCGCCCTTGAAAATGCCGAGGATCGGTTCGAACTCCGAGGTGTCCACCACGAACCTCAACGTCCCCGTCCGCGGCACGACGAACGAATACCAGACGGAAGGTTCAATGCCGGGCTCACCCACTTCCACATCCGCCCAGGTGTTGTCATCCCGGCCAGTGGCCGTGCCGGAAATCACGAAGCGATTGGTGAAATCATTGTTCGAGGGACCGGCGACATCCAGCGCATCCACGCGTGGCAAAACCGGATTCGTGACCAGCACGCTGTGCGGACGATAGCCAATCTTCGAGAAGAACAGCGTGAAGGGCACATTGGCAGAAACCGCCGCCGCGCTGGTGCGCAGTACGTAGTGGCCGTTTGTGTCCGTGTAAACCGTGGTGCCATCGAGCGAAGAAGAAACGAGCACGTAGCCGGGATCGATGGTGTCCACCGCGCCTTCCACCACGATGTTCGAAGACAAATCAGCGACTCGATAGAACCTCCACGGTTCCGCGACACTGTTGGAATCGTTCACAACCTCCACCGCCGTTCGCGCGCGCAACGTCGTCAGGATTTCCCACTGCGCAAGATTCGTGGAGGTTTCCACATCGTAGAGCAGGCCGGGCGCGGCGTTAAAATGAAACTGAAACGGATGGGTATTGGAGGCGGGAGGCCACAAGTGAAGTGTTTGGGCTGATAGATTGAATCCGATCCAGGCGGTCGTGTACATGACCGCGCCCAAAGCACACCGCGTCTTCATAACCCAGTTTTTTAGAAGTCCTCCTTGACCGAAAAGAAACTAGACCGGGCGAAGGCTTCGCGCAACCGGACGCCAAGTAGAGAAACCAGCGAATGAAATCGGCAGACTATTCCGGCACGACTTTGATGATGCCGGTCTTGGCGTCGTAATCGTACTTCATGCCGCGCGGCGGTGGCGGAATCTGGCTAATGGTTCCCTTGGTGACCAATTCGTCGAGGTCTTTGGGCAGCCGGCCTTCTTCGGTGTGGAAAGTTTTGATGGCCTGATCGAGGCCCACGGTGCTGAGAGTTTTTTGCGCGGACTTCTGCGCTTTGCCCAAAGCGTTGACGTAATCAGCCGGAGCGGTGAGCGGATTGCCGGACGAAGAGTCACTGGAAGATTTCTTTTCCCCCTTGCAGCCGGCGAGAAAACACAAACAGGCCGCCGCGAACAAAAACGTAAACGCCTTCTTCATGCGGGGCCTGCTTGTTTTGTCTGGGTCGCAAACTCCATCCGAAGATGGAGCCGTTGCTACTTCGGAATCGCGTTCGTGACGGCCTTGCTGGCGTCCTTCATCGCGTCCTTCGCCTTTTCCTCGTCGCTCTTCTGGCAGCCAACGATGAACCCGACAGCCACAAGCAGAACCAGACTAAGCAGTTTTTTCATAAGTGTTGTGTGTTTATTTACGTCGAACGCTCCAGCCGCAAACGCGCGACTGGAGCATCACATTACTTCGCTGCCGGAGCGTTAGTGCCCCCTGCGCCCGCACCCGAGTCCGCTGGTTTGCAGCCGGCCACGAACGCGACGATGGCGATCAGAACCAAGCTTAACAGTTTTTTCATAAGTGTTGTCGTGAGTTTGTCCTCCCAGTCGATTGCTCTCCCTGCACCCACAGGAAGCATCCCCGAGCTTTCGATTCAGTTCGAGCGGGTCCTCTCTCTGAACCCACCGCCCTGTTTCGATACCCTTCGCAGGTAAGAGAACGCTCTCATTCCGCGCAATGTACTAAAGGCTCCCCGCTTGCCAAGCGCGAAAATTGCGGAGAGCAATGTGGGGAAACTTCAAATTCCAAACTTCGAACCGAAACGGGCGCCCGCGCATCATGGCGGTTGGAGACAGATCACAGCCCGATGATGCGCATTACCGCTTCCATCGACGGCGGGACCACCGTCGGTTCGAAGCCCGCCGTTTTGATCGCGGTGTCCGGGTCCTTCAAACCATGTCCGGTCATCGTGGCGGCGATGAGGCTGCCTTCGCCGAGTTGGCCGGCCTCGGCGCACTTCTTGATTCCAGCCAGACATGCGGCCGAGGCCGGTTCTACGAGAATGCCCTCGGTCCGTGCGAGCAATGTGTAAGCGGCGAGAATTTCTTCGTCCGTTACTTTGTCGATCTGTCCGGAGGATTCCTGAATCGCCTCTTTCGCCGGCTGCCAGCTCGCGGGATTGCCGATGCGAATCGCGGTCGCGATTGTGTGTGGCTCGGCAATCGGATGACCATCGACAATCGGCGCCGCCCCCGCCGCCTGGAAACCAAACATGCGCGGCAGCGTGTCGGCCTTTTCCGCAGCGTGATATTCTTTGTAGCCCTTCCAGTAGGCCGTGATGTTTCCCGCATTGCCCACGGGCAGAAAATGAAAGTCCGGCGCATCGCCCAGTGCATCGCAAATCTCGAACGCCGCAGTCTTCTGTCCCTCAATGCGCACGGGATTGATGCTGTTCACGACTTCCACTTTGCCGGTCTCGCCGAGTTCGCGCACGATGCGTAGCGCGTCATCGAAATTGCCTTCCACCGCAATCGTAGTCGCGCCATACATCAGCGCCTGCGCGAGTTTGCCCAACGCAATTTTTCCGTGCGGCAGCAGTACCACGCATTTCATCTTCGCGCGCGCCGCATAAGCCGCCGCGGACGCCGATGTGTTGCCAGTGCTGGCGCAAATCACGATTTCTGCGCCGCGCTCTTTCGCCTTCGACACGGCCAGCGTCATGCCGCGGTCTTTGAACGAACACGTCGGGTTCAGCCCCTCGAATTTGAGATACAGATCGAAGTTCCCGCCGATGGCCTCAACGAAATTGGGCGCGGAAATCAGCGGCGTGTTGCCTTCGTTCAGCGACACGATGGGCGTGGCTTCGGTGACCGGCAGGTGTTGCGCGTATTGATGGATCACGCCTTGCCAGCGCGGTTGAACAGTTGGTGCAATCAAAGTGCTCATTCGAAATTCTCCACGCGAATCATCACCGGCACGCCCTTCACCACCGGCAGCTTCGCGATTTTTGTCAGCGCCTTCGTCATCGCTGCATTCGTCGCATCGTGAATCATCAGAATCAACGGCACAATTTCACCCACGTGCCCTTCCGGTTGAATCACCGATGAAATCCCAATCTTCGCGTGGCCGAGGACGGCCGCGATTTTCGCCATCGTGCCGGGGCGGTCCGTGACGCTCAACCGAACGTAGTAGCGCGACACTACATCGTCGATAGGCAACACGGCGCCCTCCCGCTCGTGTGGAACAAAAGGAGGAATGCGGCTCCTGGTGCCGAGCTTCAAATCGAGCGCCGCGTCCGCCAGATCGCTGAGCACCGCGCTCGCCGTCGCGTCCTGTCCCGCGCCGCGCCCGTAATAGAGCGTGTCGCCCACGACATCGCCGCGAACGAGGATGGCGTTGAAAACGTGATTCACGCTGGCGAGCACGTGCGAGTTCGGTACCAGGGTCGGATAAACAGTCACCTGAACCGGCGCGCTGTTGGCCTTGGACTTTGGACCCTGGACCTTGGACTTCTTCACGATGCCCAGCAACTTGATCGTGTAGCCGAGTTGTCCCGCAAACTGAATGTCGAGCTTCGTAATTTGCCGAATGCCTTCCGTGTAAACCTGCTTTGGATTCACCCAAAAACCGTGCGCGAGCGACGCGAGAATGCCGGTCTTGTGCGCGGCATCGTGACCGTCCACGTCGAGCGATGGTTCGGCTTCTGCGTAACCAAGCCGTTGCGCGTCCGCCAGCACGCCGGCGAACTCCGCCCCTTCCAGCTTCATGCGCGTGAGGATGTAATTGCACGTGCCGTTGACGATGCCGTAGAGCCGCGTGATTCGGTTCCCGATGAGCGCCTCGCGCACGACTTTGATGATCGGAATGCCGCCCGCGACACTCGCTTCGTAGTAAAGATTCGTGTCGTATTTCTGCGCCGTCTCGAAAAGTTCCTCGCCGTGCGCCGAGAGCAACGCTTTGTTGGCGGTTATCACCGGCTTCCCGCGCTTCAGCGCTGCCAACACCACGGCGCGCGCCGTGTTCGTGCCGCCGACCAGTTCCGCAATCAGATCGATCTGCGGATCGGAAATGACACTTTGCCAATCCGTCACCAACAGGTTCGCGGGAATCTTCACCGTACGCGCCTTGGCTGGATTGCGCACTGCGACCTTGACGAGCTTCAACTCAACGCCCAACCGCGACGCCATGAGCGCCCCGTTACGCTGGAGCGCCTGCACGACGCCGCCGCCTACAGTGCCACCGCCAATAATTGCCAGCCTGACCTGCCGCATGAGAGCCGGAGACATTGCCGGGAACGCACAGGCGGGACAACGACTTTTTGCCGAGTCTTCCCTGAGAGCGCCGGCGTCTCGCCGGCGAGTCTTATCCGCGCCGGCAGGACGCCAGCGCTCCCAGGAAAAGGCTCGTTGCGAGACATCTTCGTCTCAACCGGAGGCGGCCGGCGCGTCGTGTGGTTAAGCGCCTTTCCAATCCTGACGATGTAATCGTTACGAAAACGCGCGTGCTGCGTGATCGCCATGGTACAAAAAAGCTATCAATTGCTCGTGGTGCTGCTGTTCATCCTTTCCGCTTTTGGATGGGGCAGGCTGGCGCGGCGGTTTCTGGACCGTCGCGTTTTCGTGTTTCATTCGCTCACTGCCATCATTGGCCTCGCCGTCATGGGGATCATTGGCGGCGTCCTCAATCTGATTCATCTGGCCCGGACGCCCATGCTGTTGGCGCTGATCTTCATCGGCGTGGGTGTCGCCACGCGCGAAGTGCTTCGTCGGCGACCGTGGCGGCAGCGCGCTTTTCCGCTCGAATCCATTCCTCTGTTCGTCGCCCCGGTCATTGCGCTCTGCGCCGCGCTGCTCCTGATGCCCGCCGGCGTCTTCAACATCGGAGATGATTTTCATACTTACGTCACGCGCGCCACGCGAATGACGGAGACTGGAACTCTCGCCGGCAACGCCTTCGACTCTCTGGGACTGGACAGTCTGGGCAGCCCATCATTCTTTCATTGTTTCTTCCTGGCCGCGGGAGGCATTCAATTTCTCAACGGCTTCGATGCCGTCGCCTGTTTCGCCTTGTGCCTGCTCCTGCTCGCGGAACTTTCATTGCGCTGGCGGATGCCGTGGTGGCTCGGACTTTCCGCCATGCTCGCGCTCGTCTGGATCAATCCGCAATACGTCAACATCTCGCCCCTTTATTCCGGCGCGGCGGGAGTCATGGCCCTGATGGTTTGCGGAATGTTTTTGGCGCGAACACTGGCGCGTAATCATCGAGTGTTCGCGTGGCGCCTTGCTTTGACCATCGGCCTTCTCACGGCGTGGCTCGTGACGATGAAGATCACACTCGCCTTCTTTGCCGCGTTTTTTCTGGCCGCGCTCTTCTGCATTATCGGCGCAGTAACAAAAGATTTTCGCGCGACCTTCAAAAGCGCAACCGTCACCGGCCTGGCGATCCTGGTGGGAGTGTTGCCCTGGGCGCTCGTAACGATGCCCGCTCTGCTGCGCGCGCGAAGTACCGCGAGCGGTTTGCTCGCGACCGCCTCCCTGGCGGACAAATATCCATCGCTGACCGCTCACGAATCGCGAATGCTCTTCACACCCGCTCCCTTGTTCTATGGCAACACGCCAATTCTTTATCTCGCAATCACTTGCGTGGCCCTGGCATTGGGCCTGGCAGGATTGGCGCACTGGCTTCGTTGCCGTCAAGGCAGTAAACTTTCCGCGATGCCCGCCATCGCCGCCGCAGGCGTGGCCATGACCGCAATTCTATTTCTCAATGGCCACTTGTTCCCAATTGGCACCGCCATTCGCTACTCGTGCCCTGTAATCATTGGAGGAGTTTTCGTTGTGGCACTCGGCTTCCTGCGTTCCCGGACATCTTTTGCTGCCCCGGCCCGACGCTGGCTCGCCGCCGGTCTCGCTGTCGGAGCCGTGTCTGTAATCGTTCTGTTCAACGGCACCTTCTCCAAACGTCTCGACCGGGTGATGCGCGACGGCACGCTGCTCGCCTTTTCACCCGATAACACTTATACCTCCTACAGCCGCGACATGCTCACGCGCGATCAAGCTGCTTATCATCAGCAACTTCAGTCCAGAATTCCGGGCGGTGCCACGGCGTTTGTGTGGACGGCGACGCCGTTTCATTTTGATTTTCAGCGCAATCAACTCTTCACCATGTCAGTGCCCGGAATCAGCAGCCCGGCGTTGCGTTTTCCCGCGGGCCTTCCGGCGGGTGAACTGGAGCAATACTTTCGCAACAACGGCGTTCGGTTCGTCGTCCTGGAGAAAAAGGGCTACGGCGTCGTGGAACTCAGCGACCTCGCGCAAATGCAGCGCTACCGCCAGGCGATTTACAAGAAGCTCGCTGACTTCGGCACCTATCTCCGCGTGGGTCTCGACGGACTCGCGGCGCGCGGAAAAATTGTTTACTCCGACGAACGCATGCTCGTCTTCGAACTCGGCGCGGGCGCGGTCCCGCAGCCCGTCGCGGAAACAGTCGCGGCGCACAACGTTTCTTCGCCATGACACGCCTGGTTGAAATTCCCGCCGAGTATCTCGCGGCCATCGCCGACGACAGCGACCGCATTCCGCGTCTCTATTACGCCGGAAACCCCGTGTTGCGCCGGATGTTCTGGCAACGGCTGCACAGCCTCAATCGTCTTATGCGGCGTGTTCACGGAGTGGACGGATCGTGTTTGGACTTCGGCGGCGGTTCAGGAGTGTTTCTGCCCACGCTCGCCCAGCAATTCGATCAAGTCACGTTGCTCGATCTCGAAGCGAGCCAGGCGCGGCAAGTCGCGAAGAAGTACGATCTCCATAACGTCACGATCCGCGAAGACGACGCGGCCACGGTTGACTTTGCACATCCATTCGATGTCGCCGTCGCAGCGGACGTGCTCGAACACTTTCAGGATACCGAGTTGCCCATCTCCCGTTTGCACCGCTGGCTCAAACCCGGCGGAGTGCTCTTCACTTCGCTGCCCACTGAGAACTGGGTCTATGTTTTTCTCCGCAAAGTTTTTGGCATCGAGAAACCGTGGGACCATTACCACACCGGCTACGAAGTCGAAGCCCGGCTTGAGGCCGGCGGCTTTCGCCGCATTGAAACCACCTGCGTGCCGCTGGGCATTCCAGTCGCCCCGCTGTTCCTCATTTCCGCCTGGCGCCGTGAATAGCCGCGACTTCACATACGCTTTCTTCGCCACGCACAAGCGCGCGCGCATCGCCGTCGTCATCCCGTGCTACCGCGTCGTCTCGCACATCCTTGATGTTCTCAGCCGCATCGGGCCGGAAGTGGAACGAATCTATTGCGTGGACGATGCCTGCCCCGAAGGCAGCGGCAGCTTCATCGCAAAACACTGCGATGACCCGCGTGTCCAGGTGCTCTGCCACGCGCATAACGAGGGCGTGGGCGCCGCGTGCATTACCGGTTTCAAGCAGGCCCTCGCAGATGGCGCGGACGTGATTGTGAAAATCGATGGCGACGGGCAGATGGACCCGGCATTTCTGCCGCGCATCGTCGCGCCGATTCTGGCGGGCCGCGCCGATTACAGCAAAGGCAACCGCTTCATCAACCTGGAGACGATTCACTCGATGCCCTTCGTCCGCGTCTTTGGAAACGCGGCGCTCTCGTTCATTGCAAAACTTTCCAGCGGCTACTGGAACATTTTCGATCCGACGAACGGTTACGTGGCCATTCATGCCGCCGTGCTGCGCGAACTGGCGCTGCACAAGCTGCACCACCGTTTCTTCTTCGAGTCGGACCTGCTGTTCCGGCTCAACACCGTCGGCGCCGTCGTCGAAGACGTGCCGATGACCGCGAAGTACGCTGACGAGCGAAGCAACCTCAGCGTGCTGCGCGTTCTGCTTCCGTTCCTGTTGCTGCACCTGCGGAACGCGGTGAAGCGCATCGCCTACAATCATTATCTCCGCAATTTCAGCGCTGCTTCGGTGGAACTGTTCGCCGGCAGCGCCGCGCTCCTGTTCGGTCTTGGATTCGGCGCGTGGCGCTGGTGGGGATCGATTCAGACTGGCGTTCCAGTAACCGCCGGCACTGTGATGCTCGCGGCGCTTCCTGTTCTGGTAGGGATTCAGTTGCTGCTCGCGTTCCTCAATTACGACGTGCGCAACGTCCCGCACATCCCGTTGCACCAGCGATTACTACCGCCCGAACCTCCGGTTTCCAAAACGCGGAAAGTGCCGCGCAATCCAGTTGGCCTGCCCGCCTCTTCGGTGTCCCGCTGAATCCTCCTCACGCTTTCATTTGCGTGAACTTCGCTGCCGTTGCGTGAACGGCACTCACAAACATGCAGGCACCAAGCTCAACTGCGCTCCGCCCAGCCGCGGCACTTCGTCTGCTAAGTGGAACGGCGACGATGAAGACCAGTATGCATTCCAGGAGTGGTTTCTCGCTTGTTGAAATCTTTCTTGTGCTCGCAACGGTTGCGTTACTGGTGCTTGTGTTCTTGCCGATGCTTGGTCGGTCTCGCACCCGCATCTGCCGCATAAGTTGCACAAGCTGTTTGAAGCAAGTCGGGATAGCCTACCGCCTGTTCGCCGGCGACCACGATGACACATACCCGTTCGCTCTCTCCATAGCATCGGGCGGCACGATGGAGTTTACGAATTCACCGCAAGTATTTCGGCACCTTCAAGTGATGTCGAACGAGTTGGTTTCCCCAAAGATTTTGGTGTGCCCTCAAGATACGAGGAAGCAACGAGCCGGCGATTTCTTACTCACCGGCACCAGCAGTAGTTTCAACCACAACAGAAACTTGAGTTACTTCGTCGGGCTGGATGCGGACGAAACCAAACCCGAACGTTTGCTGAGCGGCGACCGAAACATCACCGGCGGCACATTAAGCAATGGCTTCCTCCGTTTACTCACGCCTTCGACTCCAGCGGGATGGACCAGCGAGATACATAAGAACGCCGGAAACATCGGACTTGCGGATGGCAGCGTGATTCAAACGGACGCGCTGGCACTTCGCCGGCAACTGCGAACCAATACGCTGGCCGTCATTCGCCTCGCAATTCCATGAAAATCAAGCCACAGCGAACGGGCGGTCTGTCGTTTCTCGAAGTCATCATTGTTCTCGCTACGATTCTGCTTCTGGCGACCTTCTTAATTCCCACCGGCCCGCGGATCAAAGCGCGGCCGAAACGAATCACTTGTACCAGCCACCTGAAGCAAATCGGGCTTGCGTATCGCCTTTGGGCCGGCGACCACGGCGATCAGTATCCCTTTGTTTCGACGAATGCCACAAGCTCCCTGGCATTCGCGAACTCGCGTCAGGTTTTCCGCCATTACCAAATCATGTCGAACGAGTTGAACTCGCCCAAAATTCTCGTGTGTCCAACCGACTCGAAGAAAACAAAGGCGACTGATTTCAGGAATTTTTCCAACGCGAACGTCAGCTACTTCGTCGGCCTCGACGCGATTGAAACAGAACCTCAGGGATTGCTGTCCGGCGATCGAAACATCACCGGCGGAACCTTGAGCAACGGCTTCATGCGCTTCCTTGCTCCGACAAACGCTGTGGGATGGACTGCTGATATGCACATCAATGCCGGCAACATTGGTCTTGGCGACGGCAGCGTACAGCAATTGTCATCACCCGGACTCCAGAAACAATTGCGGGCGCAACCGTTGCCCGTCATTCGCCTCGCGATTCCCTGAAGCGCTCGCTCAAGTCTTTGGGCGAAATCCGGGCGGGAGATTGGAAGCCGGCTGGTCTCCAACTGTTTCCTGCGCGACCGCCGCTTCTGTGACCGCCGCAGGGACAAAACCCGGATCGATCTGCATCAGGCGCTCGCGGGCTTTGTTCGCGGCGCTGGTGGTGCCGTATTCGGAATCGATGCGGCGCAGGAGCGCGATGGCTTTGTCCGGCTGGGTCAGTTTGCCGGAGTAAATGTTCGCGAGATGAATCGCGGCCCAGCCCCAGCGTTCCGCGGGCAAATTCTTCTTGAGCACTTCTTCGTATTCGAGCGCGGCGGCGAGCGGGTTGTGCAAGTTCTCCTCGTAAATTTCCGCGATGCGCAGCGCGACGTATTGTTCGCGTGGATTCTTTTTGAGGTAATCGCGCATGGCCTGGATGGCCTCGAGATACTTGCCGTCCTTCCAGAGTTCCTCAGCCTGCTCGTATTCGGGGTTGGCGGGAGCGCCCTCGTCGTTGAACAGCGCTTTCTCGGCACGACCTGCCACGAAATGCGAAATGTCCCGCGCCAAAAGAAACGCCAGTCCCACGAAACCGAGGCCGCAGAGCAGCACGTACGTAATCATCCGCGAATAAGGCACCGATGGCACACCTGCGACCGCGACGTTTGGTTTCGCCGTGGCTGAATTCGTGATTGCAGCCACCACATTGGTGGGGGCGCTGGCTGAATTCGTACTCGCCTCGTTTGTGTCGGTGGCGACGAGGTTGGTGCTTTCGGCGATGGCGTTCGTAGTCTCGGCCAGGGCATTCGTATTTTCTATACTGGCAGCCTCGTCAAGAATGGCCTGACGCGTCTGTTTCGTGCTGGAGGCCTTGCGGAATTGTTCCCTGGCCTTGAGACCAAACCACACTGCCGCCGTGATGCAAACGACGTAGAGAACGATTTTGACTGGCCTGCTCATGCCCGCGCGGAAGTTACGCGAAGATTTTCAAAAATCCAAAGCGGGAACTTTAGATGAGAATACCGACAACAGTCGCGGTGAGATAACACGCAATCAATCCACCGAGCATCGCTCGCAAGCCGAGCCGCGCCAGGTCGCCGCGGCGGTTCGGCGCCAGCGCCCCGATGCCGCCAATCTGAATCGCGATGCTGGAAAAATTCGCGAAGCCGCACAGGGCATAAGTCGCCAAAACGAAACTCCGCTGGTCCACCACGGTCCTGGGATTCGTGAGCGAGAGATAGCCGATGAATTCGTTGAGGACGATTCGCTCGCCGAGCACCTGCCCAATGGTGACGCAATCCTTCGCCGGCACGCCCAGCAGCCAGGCGAACGGCGCGTTAATCCAGCCAAAGAATTTTTGCAGCGTTACCGGCTCACTGATTCCGGCAGCCTGCTGCGGCCAGGTGATGAGGAAATTGGCCAGCGCAACGACCGCGACGAAGGCAATCAGCATCGCGATGACGTTGAGCGCGAGTTGGAGACCATCACTGGTTCCGCGGCAGAGCGCATCGATCCCATTCAACGAAGTGCGTTCGGGATCCACCAGCCGGCCCGAAGCCGTTTCGCTCTGCTCCGTTTCGGGCATGATGACTTTGGCAATCATCAACGCCGCGGGCGCGCTCATGACAGAGGCGCTGAGCAGGTGTCCGGCGGTTTCGGGATGTCCTGCCGCCATGCCCATTTGCGCGTAAGCCGCCGCGACCCCGCCGGCAATCGTCGCCATGCCGCCGGTCATCAGACAAAGCAACTCGCTCTGTGTCATCCGCGCGACGTATGGCTTGATTACGAGCGGCGCCTCGGTCTGCCCCATGAAGATGTTCGCCGCCGCCGCGAGCGTTTCGCTTCCGCTCGTCTTCATGGCGCGGCGCATTACCCACGCCATGGCGTGAACCACCTTTTGCAGGACGCCCCAGTGGTAGAGCAGCGACGAGATGGCCGCGACGAGGATGATGGTGGCGGTAATGGTGACAGCGAAGATGAAGGCGTTCTGCGGGAACGGACCTTTCAGAGCTTCGGCGTCGGCGAGAGGACCGAACACCATCTTCGCTCCTTCGTTGGCAAAACCAATCAATCGGGTCACCGCGTCATTTGCCACTTCGAAAGTCTTCCGGCCCGGCGCCGTTTTGAGAATGAGCACGGCAAAGATGAACTGCAGCCCCAGCCCCCAACCCACTGTGCGCCACGGAAAACGTTTGCGATTCACCGAGAAGGCCCAGGCAATTCCGACAAGCACACACATGCCGAGGAGGCTGACGAGTTTGAGGTGCATCGGCGCGGACGGTAGGAAAATGAACTGCGGAACAAAACTCCAAAATCCAAATTCAATCGTCCCGCAGTTTTTGGAGTTTGGAGTTTTGGATTGGGACTTTAGAAGTGGCGCGTGAGTGACGCGGGTAAACGTTTCTACCTGGCTATCGATCTCGGCGCTGAAAGTGGTCGCGTCATGCTCGCCACACTCGCCGACGGCAATCTGTCGCTGGACGAACTGCATCGCTTTCCGAACACGCCGTTGCATGTCGATGGCTCGTTATGCTGGGACATCGCGGCCTTGTTCGAAGGCGTGAAAGAAGGTTTGCGCAAAGCCGCGGCGCGGCAGCTTCCCATCGCCAGCGTCAGCACTGATTCGTGGGGGATTGATTATGTGCTTCTGGATGAGGGCGACAGAATAATGGCGCCGGCGTTTCATTATCGCGATGCACGCACGGCGCAGGGTGTTGAGCGCGTTCGCTCGCTCGTCCCATGGTCGGAAGTCTTTGCGGAAACAGGGATTCAGTTCATGCCGATGAACACGATTTACCAGCTTGCCGCTGAATCGCCCGAACGCCTTCAACGCGCGCGTCAAGTGCTCATGATTGGCGACGCGGTGAACCATTTCCTCTGTGGAGCTGTTTCCGCGGAAGAAACGCTCGCAAGCACGACGCAACTCTACAATCCGCGTACGCGCAACTGGTCGCCGAAGCTGCTGGCCGCACTCGGACTTCGGCGCGAGATGTTCCCTCAGATTGTTCCGGCGGGAACGCGGCTCGGCAAATTGCGCCCTGAACTCGCACGCGAAACCGGACTTGCCGAAATCGAAGTCATCGCGACCTGCTCGCACGACACCGGCGCCGCCGTCGCGGCCATTCCAGCGCAAGGAAATGATTGGGCCTACATCAGCTCCGGCACCTGGTCGCTCATGGGTGCGGAGCTTGCATCACCGCTGATCACCGAGCAGTGCCGCGAATTCAACTTCACGAACGAGATCGGATTTGGCGGCAGCGTGCGCTTGCTCAAGAACATCATCGGCTTGTGGATTGTTCAGGAGTGCCGGCGTGAATGGGCGCGACAGGGAAATGATTTCTATTACGCCACGCTGATGCGCCTCGCTTCCGAAACGCCGCCCTTCTTCTCGTTGCTCGATCCCGCCGACTCGAGGTTTGTTACTCCCGGCGACATGCCCGGGAAAATCGACGCGTTCTGTCACGACACGAAACAGCCGATACCGGACACACCCGGCGCGACCATTCGTTGCGTGCTCGAAAGCCTCGCGTTGCTCTATCGCCGCACGCTGGAACAACTCGAACGATTGCTCGGACGAAAAGTTCAGCGGCTGCACATCGTGGGTGGTGGGAGCAGGAACGAGCTGTTGAATCAGTTCACTGCCAACGCGCTCGGCATCCTCGTGCTCGCCGGGCCGGTTGAGGCCACTGCGCTCGGAAACGTCCTCGTACAAGCAATCGCGCTGGGCGATTTGCCCTCGCTCGGGGCGGCGCGCGATTTGGTCCGCCAGTCTTTCCCGCTCACGCGCTATGAGCCGCGCCATCGCGGCGAGTGGGATGCTGCTTACGAAAAGCTTTTCAAAAGCAGGTGAGCATTCGGGAGTGGAGCGCACTGCTTACTGCAAGGTCAGCCGTGCACGATTCACGACAAAAGCCCAAGAGTTTGCGGAATTCCTCGCGACTTGTCTGCGGCACATTCGTAGCTCAATATTGAGACCATGGATTCGACACCGGAGATTGCCATCGTTGTTCCCGTGTTCAACGAGGAGGAAAACATTTTGCGGCTCGCGGACGAAATCGAAGCCGCCATGCGAAAGGTGCCGCGCTCGTATCAACTCGTGTTCGTCGATGACACGAGCACCGATTCTACGCCTCAAAGAATTTCAGAGGCGATGCAGCGTGACGCTCGTGTGCATGGCCTGCGCCACGAGCGCAACGCGGGACAAAGCGCCGCGCTCTGGACGGGAATCCAAGCCACAAGGAGCCCGATTCTCGTCACGCTGGATGGAGATTGCCAAAACGATCCGACGGACTTGCCGCAATTGCTCGCGGCGTTGGACGGCTGCGATTTCGTGTGCGGCGTGCGTTGCAAGCGCCAGGACAATTGGCTGCGACGCGTTTCGACGCGCGTGGCGCGCTGGGCGCGGCGGACGGCGTTGAAGGTGGATTTTTGCGACACGGGTTGCGCGTTTCGGGCTTTCAAACGCAGCGCACTCGAAGGTGTGTTTCCGTTTAACGGCCTTCACCGTTTCCTGCCAGTGCTCGTCCACGCGAACGGAGGGCGCACGAAAGAAGTTCCGATCTGCCACCGACCGCGGGTCGCAGGCCAATCGAAGTACGGTTTGTGGAACCGGCTGTGGCGCGGCATTTACGATCTGTTCGCCATTGCGTGGTACCAGAAGCGCCATCTCCCGCGCATCGCGGCGAACTCGCTTGAGCCAGCGTTCTTCGAACCGGCTGAGGCGGGGCGGCCCGAGCGGCGCGCAACCACTTCTAAAGAACGCCGCTCCCTGCGCTATGCGTGAACGCCGGGAGCGACGGGTTGCACTTAAACGATTCCCAATTCGCCGATAATCGGCGTGGTGCCGACCATTCCGCCATTGAGCAGATGCTCCACGGTTTCGTTCGTGTAAGCGGGAATGATTCGGTTCAACTGGTTCTGCGTTGCGCCGAGGTGGTCGCGGATGAGTTCGCCGAGGACCGAGCGATAATCGATGGTCCGGCGGAGATAACCGACACTGGTGTCCGCGGAATAGAGCGCGCCGTTTTTGCCGCCATTGCCAATGGCCCAATTCGGTCCGCTGAGTTTTGGATTGTTGACCTGATCGCACCCGTGTATTGCGCCGTTGACCGCGCCGCCCGCGACATACATCACGCTGGATTCGCCATGATCCGTCCCTTGGGAATCGTTCTCGGCTGACGTGCGGCCAAACTCAGACATCGTTACTACCACCACGTCGTCCCAACTGACCTTGGCGCCGGGAATTTCGCGCGTGCCGCCTCGGCCATAGAGCGTGAAGTAACGCCACAGCGCATAATAAGCCGCGCCGACGCGACGTAAGAGGCTCGCGTGCCCGCCGAGGTGCGGAAGCGAAACCATGTTCGCGCTGTCGTAAGTCACCTGCGCCGTGTGCGTGTCCCATCCGCCGATTTCCGTGCCGGTGATGATCGCATCGGTGTTGTTCAGCATCTGGGCGCAATTGCGGATATTGCTCAAGAAACCGTAGCCGCCGCTGCCGACGCGATATTGCACCGGACTGGTTCCAGGAATCGCCTGGTCCTGCGCCGTTGAATTGGGGAACAGGTAGGTGCTCCCATCCGTATCGAACCAGGCATTCGATTGGAACATTGGGTCCTGAAAAATATCGAGCGTGTCGCGGAACTGGATGCCCAGCGTGTGGACCATGTCGCGATTGTCCTTGGCCGGGAATGGTTGCAGGTAGCCGGCATCGAGCGCGTTCAGGATTTTCACGCGGTCCATGTTCGTGCTGCCGGACGCGTTGTAAACGCCCAGCAGATTGTAACGGCTGATCGAACTGAGGTTCGTCATCGGCTGCTCGCCGCGCAAACTCGCCGGCAGATTCGACTGAAGAGAAACGCCGGAGAGCGCGTGCGTCCTGTTCCAGCCGGACTCCACGACGGTGCGATACCAGATGCCGTTCGTGACGTTGCGGTTCGCCGAAGTTCCATCGGTGCCCTTTTCCCAATATTGCTCGGAGTCGAAGTGCGAACGCGAAAGACTGCGATAGCCGGCGCGCTGAATGATCGCGAGATCGCCGGCATTGAAAATGGGCGCAAGATCACGGAGCGCTGGATTCAGCGCCGCGAAGCCGTTGCCGAGCCGCACCGCGTAAGGATAGTTCAGAGGCACGATGTCCGCCTGTCCCGTAGCCGCCGCGTAATCGACGCCGGGTGCAGGGTCCGTCGGCAGTGCGAGAAAATTCCGGTTCGCGTTGGCGGTGCCGCGGTAGCTGGGGTCAAGGATGGGAATGACGTTGTTCACGCCGTCATTCCCACCCCGCAGGAAAATGAAGATGAGTTTTTTATTATTGATGCCGATGCTTCCTTCCGCGAGCGCGCGCTTGAGGAACGGCGGAATGTTCATCAACGAAGCGAGGCCGAGAGCGATGCTGCCACGCCCGGCCGCTGAGAGAAACGAACGTCGAGTAATGATGTTTGCCATAAAAATCTCCGTTGAAATTATTGTTCCTGGAAACGCGGCAGGCTCATGAGGAAACCGACCATGCTGCGGACACGGCCATCGTAAGCCGCGCCGCTCAGTCCGTTGAACGGCGAACCGGACGTGCCGAGTTCATTCAAATTCAAATGGACGATAGCGGCTTGCCGATCGCGGTCGAGATTCGCCGCGCCTTCGCCTGGATAGAGCAGGCCGAGGAAGAAATCCACGACGGCGGCGTCATTGGTCAAACTTCCCGAAGGCAGCCTCTTCCTGAGCAATGCCACTGGATCGGAAGTGTTCGCGAGTCCCGGGCCGCTGTAGTCATCGTCCTTGGTGGTACTGCTGGTCGGCATCAACAGGTGCTGCACGAAACGCATCCGCTCGCAAAGATTCGCCGTGCTCATCCAGATGCGACCGAATTCCGACCATCCATCGGGCTCCGGCTTGTTGAACAATCCCATCCCGCCCATGCGGCTGAGCGGATACGTGTTGCCGTTCCGGCCGGAAATTCCATAGCCATCGCTGCTGCAGGTCGCGGTGATGTAGCCGTTGGTATCCGTGTTCACCACGCGCAACGCGCGCACCGCGCTCACGGCGTACTCCAGCGGTGTCTTTACTTTCTGATGCGACGCGCCGTGACCGCGGAAAAGTTCGGAATTGAAAATGACATTGAGCACGGAGCGAATGTTGCCCTTGCGTCCGTCGCCAGCGGCGGGCGTGTCCCACGCGGTCATGCAGTCCTTCACCAACTGCGCTTCGGGACTGAGGTTCGGCGCCGTGTAATCATAAACGCCGTACTCGAAATTCTCGTGTACGAACGTCCGGCAGAGTTTCACGGCCAGGTATTCCATCGTGTAAGGCAGGTCCGCGAGATGTTGCGCGACGCGATAGCCTTCGCCAAAACCGTTCGTGCCGGTCGCGAGGCTGTTGCTCAGGATGAGGGCGTAGGATTGTCCGCCACGGAATTGCGATCCGAACCGCGCCGCAATCGGGCCATTGGTGAAAAGCCGCTTCGTGTTGGTGTCGTGCGCACTGGTGTTGTAGTGCAGCACCCACAGGCCGGTGGCATTCGCGAAGTTCGTCAGGTTCGCGCGCGAAATCGCCGGCGCAAACGGATTGTTTGCCACGCTCGGATCCTTTTTGTCCACGCGCCAGCCGGTCCAGACTCTGGCCAGATCGACGATGTCCTGCTGGATGTAACCGTTGTCGGCGCCCATCGAGTGCAGTTCGAGAATTTCGCGGGCGTAATTCTGGTTCGGCGCGTTCTTCGAATTCAGAATCGTGTCGAGGTAAATGATCATCGCCTCGCTCTCGATGCTGATCTTGAGCAGGTCGTA
>JGI10216J12902_102366362_pt1 | contig 22502 bp, 14 predicted proteins | sample KanNatreferecore_FD_12902 | JGI IMG/M metagenome (IMG submission 12902)
GACGCCGGAGCGCACGATCCAGATCTCGCCGTTGAAGACAGTCGCCGTGAGATAGACAGGATCGAAAGGGACTTGAGGCATCACCGCGAACGAACTAGAGACCAACGTCCAGTTCACGCCATCGGTAGATCGATACACATCGTTGACCCCCTGCCCTGGAGCCGTAGGCGCCTGTCCGCCAATCAGCCAGATCGCTCCGTTGTAAACGACGGCGCGATGCAACCAGCGCGCACCGAACGCGGCGGTCGTCGTTTCGAGCTTCCACGTGGCCCCATCTTCGGAGGACCAGACGTCGGCATAACGTGCGTGCTGAAGCGCAGCCGCCGGGGCGCGCGGATACAAAGGCGCCGCACCGCCGATGACCCAATACTTGTTGTTGAAGCGAACGGCCGCGTGACCGATGCGTTCGGAGAAGCGCGAGGCACGAGCCACGATCGGCGTGCCGATGGTTTCGTTATTGACCAGTGAGTAGTACGCCTGAGTCGCAAGCGTCGCCTTCGGATCGGTGATCGATACGCCGGACACGGCAGCGAGGTTCGCATTCGAACATTGAGCAACCGTTTCGCCGATGTCGCAGTCCTCGACGAGCGCGCTGCCGAACATCTTGCCGTTCGCCGATTGCGGCAGATGCACGATGGCATCGTCCTGTCCGATCCACGCGTTGAGCTTGCCGGCCGTCTGTACGTTGATCGTGTAGTTCGCCTGGCTCGCGAGGAAGTTCGCGTCCGCTGCCTTCGTCGCCGTAATCGTCGCGGAGCCGACACCGACTGCGGTCGTCGCGCCGCTCGCAGCGTTCACGATGACGGCACTCGTGTTGCTGCTCGCGTAAGTGATCGCACCGGTGCCTCCACCGCCGCTCGCAGTGTTGCTGCCCGCGGCATTCAAGAGTGCATTGATCGGACCCTGCGAGGCGAACGCGATCGTCTGCTGGCCTTGCGATACGTTCAGCGTGTACGTCGCCGTTGCGGAGGCGAATCCCGTGCTGGCTGCCTTGGTGGCTGTGATAGTCGTCGAGCCCACAGAGAGAAGCGAGGCCACGCCGTTCGCGGCACCGACCGTCGCGACCGCCGTATTACTGCTCGCGTATGAGATCGCGCCGGTACCAGCGCCGCCCGAGGCGAGATTCGTCACGGTCGTACCGACTGCCGCGCTGACGGGCCCTCCCGTGTTGAACACGATCGTTTGCGGCTGCGATGGTGGCTGTGGCGGTGACTGCGGACCGTTCTGTCCGCCCCCTCCTCCACCGCAAGCCACGAGCAATCCGCACAGCAGACCGACGCAGGCCTGCCGCGCATGTTTGATCCCGATCATTCCTTTCCTCCCGCATCGCGCGAACGATTTGTCGCGACCGCACGCGGCACGAGCCCGTTGAGTTTGTAGAGTCGGTCTAGCCGGAGCACAGCCGAGGGCTCTGCGTGCGCGCAGTCACATTAGTGGCTTCTACGAAATCGAGCCACCTGATTTTTTTGTGCGCGCGCAAACTTGCGTTGCACCGGAAATGATGCATCGATTGGACAGAATCAGCTGCTTCTTCGAGTGGACGCCTCGCGTCGCTTGATGTCTACTGCGGCCGTCGGCCGACTCGGCCGCGGTATTCATTAAAAAATCAGACAAGGACGCAGTCCTTGTCCGCTCCGTTCGCGAATCAACGGAACCCGGCAACAGCAGCGAACCAGTCGACAGCGGGATAATGAAAAGGAAGCGAGATCCTCTGCGCATGCGTTCTATCGTCGCTGTCGCCGCGGCGTCTTCGATCGTCGCGCCGAGTGCGTTCGCTCAGGTCGTCACGGATGGCTCGCTCGGCGTGCAGACGAGCGTTCCCGGACCTACGTTCTTCATCGACGACACGCTCGGCCAGACGCGCGGCGCGAATCTCTTTCACAGCTTCAACACCTTCAACGTCGGTGCGAATCAGAACGCGATCTTCGACAGCGCGCTCGGGGTCTCGAACATCATCGCGCGAGTAACGGGTGCGGCGCCCTCGAACATCAACGGCACGCTGAGCGCCAATGCGAACCTGTTTCTGCTGAATCCGAACGGCGTGCTGCTCGGGAGCGGTGCAACACTGAACGTCACCGGCTCCGTGCGTCTGAGCACCGCCGACTACCTGCGCCTCGGCGCCACCGAACGGTTCTATGCGAATCTCGGGCAAGCGAGCACATTGTCGTTCGCGGCGCCCTCGGCCTTCGGCTTTCTCGATGGTTCCGTCGGTCCCATCAGTGCGACGGACGCAGTGTTGTTCGGTTCGAGCGGCCGATCGCTGTCTTTCATCGGCGGCAATCTTGCGTTTACGAATACGACGGTCAGCGTGGAGCACGGACGCATCGACTTCGCGGCCGTCGCATCGGCCGGCGAAGTCACGCTCGCGCCGAGCTCGCTCGATTCGACCACGACCGCGATGGGCACGCTGACGCTCGCGCAATCGCTGTTCAATCCGTTCGATGAGCCCGGCACGAGCATCTACATCCGCGCGGGTCAGTTCGTCGCGTCCGACAGCTCGTTGCTGCTGGCGACGGCGGCGACAGCAACGCAACACCCGACGATCGACATCAACGTCGGTCGACTGCAGCTGCGTAGCGCGGGAATCGCGTCGATGGCATTGAACGATGCGACCGGCCCCAACATCCGCGTTCGTGCCGATCAGGTGATGCTCACCGACAGCTCCGCAATCATTTCGACGAGCGACAGCGCCGGCGCGGGCGGGAACGTGAACATCGAAGCGCGCGAAGTCACGATGCAAGGCGGCTATTCGTTGCTCGGCAGCGGATCCGTGGGCGGCATGGGCGGCGCCGGAGACCTCACGATCGAGGCCGACTTGATCGACATTGCCGACGGCGGATTGTCGACGGTGACAGGCGGACCCGGCGCAGCCGGCGACATTCTGATCACGGCCGACCGCATGATCATGCGTCGCAACGTCGGCGTGACGTCGGGTACGACCGCAGGCGGCAATGGCGGGCGCGTCGTAATCGACGCTCGCGAGCTATCGCTCGAAGGCGATGCCGCGGCGCATCCCGTGATCACGGCGACGACGAATGCGCTCGTCGGCGGTGGCGCCGCCGGCTCCATCGAGATCGACGTCGACAGCTTGCGCATCCGCGACGGCGCAATCACATCGAGCACTTCCGGAAACGGCGCCGGCGGACGGGTCGTCATCGACGCACGCAGCGCAACGTTGGAACAGAACGCAGCGATCACCTCCGAAACCGGCGTCGTCGGTGCATTGGGACCCGCAAGCGTCTACGGCAGCGGCGGCACGATCGCGATCACTGCCGGCTCGCTGCAACTGTCGACGGGCGCACGTATCAGCACGAACACGTTCGCGAATGGCGCCGGCGGTGCGATTGCAATCGACAGCGATCGCGTCGTGCTCAACGGATCGACGACGGCGATCACCGCATCGACCGGCTCCGCGCTCACGACCACAGCGACGGGCGCAGCGGGCAGCATCGTCATCGACGCCGCCGCGCTCGAGCTACAGGAGCGGGCCACGATCGGTACGAGTACGTTCGGGCCCGGACAAGCCGGCCGGATCGAAATCATTGGCGGCAGCGCGCTACTGACGAATGGCACGTCGTTGAGCGCATCCAGTTTCGGCCAGTCCGCGAATGCCGGCGCGGCGAACGACATTCGCATCGATCTCGATTCGCTCGGTCTTTCGCAAGGCGCGCAGATCTCGAATGCGACGCATGGTCCCGGCGCTGCCGGTCGTCTGCTGATCTATGCGGACTCGGTCTCCCTCGACAGCGGCGGACTCCTGCAGGTTTCGAGTCTCGGCGGCGGCGCGAACGCCGGACGCGTTGGCGATCTGTATATCGAGGCCGATCGCGTCGCGCTCGATGGCGGCAGCATCCAGGCGCGCGGCAGCGGTGGCGCAGCGCCCGGCAGCATCGCGGTCGTTGCGCAAACCTTGACGCTCGATCACAGCTCGATTCTGAGCGCGGTGAGCACCGGCACGACGAACGCAGGCAACATCGCACTGTCCGCCTCGCAGGCGCTCGACATTCGCGGCTTCTCGCAGATTTCGACGGAAGCGAATCGCGCATCGGGCGGCAACATCGCGCTGCTGACCGACGGCATTCTGCGGATGCAGGGCGGCTTCGTATCGACGAGCGTGCTCGGTGGCAACACCGACAGCGGCAGCGTGCTCGCCGACAGCGGCAACGTGCTCATCGATGCGACGCTGCTGCTGCTCGATGACAGTGCGATCACCGCGCGCGCCGTCAGCGGCGTCGGCGGGCGAATCGACATCGGCTCGACGTTTCTGTTGCGCTCGACGAGCACGCTCCTCGATGCGTCCTCGAGTCTCGGCGTCGACGGCGAGGTCACGGTCGCCGGCTTCGACATCGATCTGAACTCGGACATCGCGCCGCTCCCAGCAGACTTCCTCGATGCCCAGCGCTGGCTCTCTCAGCCCTGCTCGAGCCGACTCGGCACCGACGTGAATCGACTGACGATTGCCGGTCGTAGCGGCGCGTATCGCGTGCCGAGCGATTTCATCCCGAGCCCGCTGCCGACGGACGAGCCTTCATCTCGAGCGCCGACCGCTACGTCGCATTGGAACCTGGGAACGAGCGCGTTGCTAGCGGCGGTGGACCGGCCATGTCGTTGAAGCGTCTCGCGGCGTCGATCGCCCTCGCCTGCCTCGCGATGCCGGCATCGAGCGAGGAGCTGTCCTCGGCAGCGAGCGTGTTCGTCCGTGACCTGGTCGTCGAGCACAATGAGCTGATTCCAAGCGCGGTCGTCGCTTCGGCGTGTGCGCCCTATCTCAATCGCTCGGTCAACTCTGTGGAGCTTCAGACGCTCGCGCAGCAACTCACCCGCTATCTCGTCGATCAAGGCTACGTCAGTTCCGGCGTCATCATTCCCGATCAGGAAATCGCGGGCGGCGTCGTTCGCCTGCAGGTCGTCGCAGGCCACATTTCGAGCATCTCGGTGCGCGGCAACGGCCGGCTACGCGATGACTATCTCGTCGATCGACTCGGCGACATCTACAGCACGCCGCTGAACGTCGGCACGCTCGCCGCGAAACTTCAACTACTGCAGCAGGATCCTCGCATCGCAAAGCTCGATGCCGACGTACGCCCCGGCATCGAACGAGGTTCCGCGATCCTGCACCTGGAAGTCGAACCGAGGAAACCGTACGGACTCAGCGTCGGCGTCGACAATCACATCTCACCGAACGTCGGGGATCAGGAGCTCGTCGCGGAGTTTCATCATCTGAACCTCGCCGGGTTCGGCGACTCGCTGCAGCTCGCCTATCGCAAGGCCGAAGGTTTCGACGGTGGCTTCGTCGGCTACGACATTCCGATCACGTCACGCAACACCACGCTCGGCATGTTCTACGAAACGAACAGCTCGCAGATCGTGACCGAACCGTTCGAGGAACTGGATATCGAGGGCGACTCCAGGCGCTACGGCGTATCCCTGCGACATCCCTTCCTGCATTCGCCGCATACGGAACTGACGATCGGCCTCGGCCTCGAGTTGCAGCAGGTACGCAGCTATCTGCTCGGCGAGCCGTTCGAATTCGCCACGGGCAGCATCGACGGCGAAAGCCGCGCGACGGTCGCAACGTTCTCCCAGGAGTGGATCTATCGCGACGCATCGCGCGTGGTCGCGTTGCGATCCACGTTCAATGCGGGCGTCGCGGCGCTCGATGCGACGATCGGCGGCTTTGCGGACGGCGAGTTTCTCTACTGGCTCGGCCAGGCTCACTGGCTGCAGAAGATTCCGCTGTGGGACAGCACGCTCGGTCTTCGCCTGCAAGGAAGGCTGGCGAACGATGCGCTCCCCGGATATCGCAAATACGGTCTCGGCGGCGCGGATTCCGTGCGCGGCTATCGCGAGAATCTGTTCGTGCGCGACAACGGCGCGCTCGTGTCGCTGGAGTGGTCGACACCGATCGCGCATTGGCGCGTCCCCGGATTCAGCCGCGACTCGAACGACGGCGAGCTTCGCGTCACGCCGTTCGTCGACTACGGCTACGGTCGCGACTACGACGACTCGCTGACCGTTCCCGAGGACATCGCAAGCGTCGGCGTCGCGGTTCGTTGGCGAATCGCGGCGAACAGTCACATCGAGCTGCAACTTGCGAAGGCGCTGATCGATCGCAACCCTGCTGCACTTGAAGAGGTGCTGCAAGACGAGGGCGTGCATCTCAGCGCGCGGATCGGATGGTGAGGCCCGTGACGAAATCGGCGGCAGCATTCGTCGCCCTGTTCATGGTCTGCAGCAATCTGCCGGCTGCAGCAGTCGATTCGAGCACGTGGCTCGCGAACGCCGCGCGGCAGTACTCCGTCGGCGACTACGAGGGTGCCTCGACGCTATGGCGCGAAGTTGCGGAATCGCCGGACGTCGCGGCATCGGACCGCATCCGTGCCGCGCTGAATCTCGCCGGCACCTGCCAGCACATGGGGCTTCTCGCAGAAGGCGAGCACGCGTTGCAAGCGATCGAACCGCTCGTGCGCGCGTCCCAAGACCGTGAGGCGAGCGTTCAGTTCGAACAGCGACTGGGCAATCTTTACGTCGCCATGCATCGGCATCGCGAAGCGCTGCAGGTGCTCGAACGCGCAGCGACGGGCGCGGAAGACGATGCGCGCTTGCACGCAGCGATCCTGAACGATCTCGGCAACGCTCACGCGAGTGACAGGCAGCCGAGCGAAGCGCTCGCGACCTATGTCCGCGCTGCACGCATCGCGGAATCGGTGGGCGCGAACGGCACCTTGCTCAGCGCGGCGCTGAATGCCGCGCGACTGCAGATACGCGCCGGCGCTCGCGAAGAGGCCACGAAGACCTTGGCGACGATCGACCGTGCGCTCGCGAACGAGCCAGATACTTTCGAGCGGGCGATGGCGGCGCTCACGGCAAGCGAGTTGGCCAGCGGTGTCGCAACCACGGAGCGCTTCGGCGCCTCGCGCGACGAATGGCTGAACTCGGCCGAGCGCTACGCGACTCGGACCGACAACAAACGGCTGCGTTCGCTCGCGCACGGCTATCGCGGCCTGGCTTTGCTCGCCAGCGGAAATCTTCCCGGCGCTGAAGGCGAACTGCGACGCGCGCTCTTTTTCGCGGCGGCATTGCGCGCGAACGACCTGACGTATCGCTGGCATTGGCGCCTTGCTCAAGTCCTGGTGAAGCAAGGACGAATCCCCGAATCGCTCGTGCAGTTCGACGCATCGCTCGCGGCGCTCGCGCCGCTGCGCGGCGAGCTCACCTCCGGTTATCACGACCGCGAAGAATTCTTTCAGACGCAGATCAAGCCGATCTACGTCGAATTCGTCGACGTCCTCTTGCGCAGCGCGGACGCGCGTCTCGTCGAAAAAGAGGGGTATCTCGAACGCGCGCTTCGCGCCGTGGAAGCGCTCAAGAGCGCCGAGCTGCAGGACTACTTCCGCGACGAATGCGTCGTGGCGCAAGAGGCGCAAGCACTGCCCGTGGATCAGGTCGCGCGCGATGCGGCGGTCCTGTATCCGCTCGTACTGCCCGACCGCCTGGAGCTCCTGCTGCGGACGCAGGGGCGCTTGATTCGCCGGTCCGTCACGGTGGATCAGGCGACGCTGTCGACGAATGTCCTGCAATTGCGCGAGCTCCTGCAGTCGGATGACAACGACCGCTTCATGCCTTATGCGCAACGCTTGTATCGCTGGCTGATCGCACCGCTTGCATCGGATCTCGCGGCCGCGAACGCGACGACGCTCGTCGTCGTCCCCGACGGTGTGCTGCGTCTCATTCCGTTCGCCGTGTTGCACGACGGCGAGCACTACCTGATTCACAAGTACGGGCTCGCGACGACGCCGAGCCTCACGCTCACCGCGCCGCAACCGCTACGAGGAAACAAGCCGCTCGCATTGCTGACCGGCGTCGCGCAACCGGTTCAGGGCTTCGCACCGCTCCCGAAAGTGTCGGGAGAGCTTGCGGGTATTCGCGAACATGTCGACGGCGCCGTGCTGATCGACGGCGACTACACCACCGACAAGCTCGCCGCAGCGCTCACGCGCGACGAATACGCGATCGTGCACATGGCGACACACAGCGTCGTAGGCGACACTCCGACCGACAGCTACTTGTTGACGTACGACGGCAAGCTCACGATGTCGGATCTCGAGCAGCTACTGCGTCGCAGTCGGTTTCGGCGCCAGCCCGTCGAATTGCTGACGCTGAGTGCGTGCGATACGGCGATCGGCGATGAACGCGCGGCGCTCGGCCTTGCCGGCATCGCGCTCAAGGCGGGCGCGCGCAGTGCACTCGCGACGCTGTGGCGGGTCTCCGACGATTCGGCGGCGACGTTGATGAGGGATTTCTACGCAGAGCTCACCTCTGCGGGGTCCGCATCCAAGGCAGGCGCGCTGAGGAGTGCGCAATTGAAAATGCTGGGGAACGCATCGACAGCGCATCCCGTGCACTGGTCCGCTTTCATGCTGATCGGTAACTGGCTATGAACGCAGATCTGCCCCGCTGGCTTGCGGAACTCGAGCGAATGCTCGAGTCGGTGCAGGCGCTGCGCGAGACGGACACGAAGGTCCACGCCGAACGCGGTATCGCGCTGGTCGTGCACGAAGTTCGGCGCTTCAAGTCGGACGGCCCGATTCCCCAATCGCGCGCGGCGCTACTGACTCAGCTCGAGCAGCTGACCGCGGAAGAACGCCGCGTCGTGCGCGTGCGCAGCCTGTACTACGCGACCCACGATCTCGTCGCACTGCTCGCGCAACGCAACATTCGCAGGGATGCCGTGGCGTGCGAGGAAGCCGTGCTCTACGTGCACGAACGGCTGCAACGCGACGACTTTCGACGCCTCGACGGATTCGATCCTTCGCATGGCGCGAGTTTCAAGACCTACATGTGGCAGATCGTGAGCAGGCTCCTCATCGACTTTCTGCGTTCGCGCAGATCGCAGGAGGATCGCAGCGCAGCAAACGATTCGATCGAGTCCATCGAGAGCTGCGAGACGAGTGCCGAAGGGCAGCTATCGGAGACGCAACTGCGCGAGTCGATCGCAGAGCTGTTCGCGGACGGCGCTCCGGCGATTGCAACGCGCAATGCGTTGCGGGACCGTCTGCGGGCGCACATCGAGCTCACGAGCACCGAACGCCTGTTTCTCAAGGCGATATTCCAGCACGAGCTGAGCATCGACGAGGTCCGGCGCCTCCCAGGCTTCGAGATGAGCAGTGCCGAAGCCTGGCGCTACTACTATCGCCTCCTCGAGCGGCTGCTCGACTGCTTCAAGAACGCGGATGCGCTCGACGCGCTGCGGGCGCTGTCCAGTTCGGGAGACGTCAAGGTCGAGGTCGCCATCGGTCCGGAGCTGGCGAAAGTCGACGTGACGCGGATTCGTTACGTCAAACAGCTCACGCCCGAAACGACCTCATGCCACGCGGACTGGCGGGGCCGGCTGTCAGCGGGGGTGATCGCCGACAGCTTCACACGCGTGAAAAAGAAGCTCGCGCCCTGGTTCACGGCGATCAACGCGACGACGCTGGTCGCGGACGACCAACTGCGCGACATGCACGACCTGTGGCGGCGCGAAGAAGCTGCTCCGCTGCGTATTCCAGGGGTCGACGAGTCCTTCGACGTCGGCCGTACACAATGGGCAGCCCTGCAAAGGCGTTATGGGGGGAAAAATCCCGGTAATCGCTCGTATATGGATCATGGCGTCGACGCCGCTGACACCGCCGGAAGGGGGCAAGGGTCATGAATCCACACTCTAGACCGCAGCCGAACGAGGAGGAGCGCCTGATGGCGCTGCTCGCGCTCGACGTGCAGGAACTACCCCCGGGGTCGTCCCCGGAATTGGCCAAGCCCAGGTCGGCGGGGGATGCCCCTATTGGCGACCTGAATCGGCTGAACCTGGACCTTGACCGCCTCGAGGGCAGGCCGTTGTCGGGCGAACAGGTGAAACGCCTGCATGCGTATCTCGATGCCCATCCGGAAGCGTTCGAGGCGCTGCTGCGACGACGCCGCTCGGAGCGTCTGCGACCCGAATCTGCGACACGCTCCTGGCGCGACTGGTTCTCGAGCTGGCAATTCTCGGTTCCTCGCTACGCAGCGGCTTTCGGCGTGGCCGCCGTATGCGCCGTCCTCGTGACGCTCGTCACGATGAACGGTCGAGCCGCACTGTCAGAGGACGTCGAGCTCGCCTATGCCGATCTGATCGAGCGCACCGACGCACCGTCTCTCGCGGCGGCAGCCGCCGGACCCCAGGGCGAAGCGCGTCTCGGGTTCAGCGTTCAGGCTCGCCCGACGGACGACGCATCGTTGGGTTTCGCTCTGGGGCTCGAGACTGGACGACACAGACTGCAACAGTCGAAAGATTCCGCCGAGAGCTCGCGGATAGCGGACAGGACGATGTACGTGCTGGGACAGTGGAACGCGCTGCTCCTGAGCGCGTCGCAACTGCCCGAGCCGTTGGCGCCGCAGTTCTGGCAATCGCAGCACGACCGATTCGGAACCCTTGCCGAAGCGCTGACACGCGAGAACGTCGATCCCGTCGTCATCGCGCACGCTCGACGGGTCGAAGGTTTGCTGGGGCAGCTTGCGGTTCACAGTGGAGCACGCACGACACATGAGCTCTCGCAAGAGCTCCTGCTGTTTCGCGCGCGATTCTCGCCATGACGCCCGCGGCCGACATCCGAGGTCGACGCGTCGCGATCTCGTTCGTCATCGCGGCATGCATTGCGGTCCTTACGCTTCTCGCGGTCCGCGCCAACGCAGCCGAACGCTTCCACACGCCGCGCAACAACACCGAGTACTACGTGCAGACGTACGGGCGCGTCGATCCCGCGAAGCTGGCGCGCGTATACGGCGTATTCGAGAACGTCCGTGCGGTCGCCGACAAGAGCAGCGGTTTGTGGCCGGAGCTCGTCGTCGTCGACGACAAGCAACAAGCCGCGGCATTCGTGCTCGCGGACGGTTCGATCGTTTTGTCGCAACGCGCGCTGGACATCATTACGGAGGGCGTGGAGCCCTCGCTGGCCGATGCGCGACTCGCATTCATACTGGGTCACGAGCTCGCCCATCTCGCCGCGAACGATTTTTGGGATCATGAAATCGGTGCCGCATTCGCGGGCCGGCCGCCGACGGCAGAGGTCACTGCGGCGCTCGAGGTCACTTCTGATAAACAGAAGAAGGAATTGAAAGCGGACGACCTGGGCTTCGTTTACGCAGCGCTCGGCGGATATCAGGTCGAGCAGCTCGTGCGATCCTCGAGCGCGACGCAGGACTTTCTCACGTACTGGACGGAACAGATCGGCGCGCAGGCCGACACGACTTACCCGTCAGCCGCAGCGCGCAGCGAGCTGCTGCGCGTTCGTCTCGAGGATCGATTGCAGACCCTGCACGCGTTTCACTTCGGCGTGCGGCTCGTGCATTCCGGTCGCTACCGGGAGGGTCTCGCCCTTCTGCGCGAATTTCAGCAGCAATTCCCGAGCCGCGAAGTGTTCAACGACCTCGGCTATGGTCACCTGCAGCAAGCGCTCGAGAAGATGCCTCCTGAGCTTGCATATCACTATTGGCTTCCCGGCGTGTCCGATCTCTATACGCCGTTGTCGCGACTCACGCTGCGCGCTGCGGTCGCGACGCAAGTACGCGCCCAATGGCGCATTCCGCCGGTCGCGAGAGAGGATCTGCTCGATGCAGCGCGCTATTTCGAGCTCGCGATTGCCAAGGATCCGCGCTACGCGCCCGCGCACGTGAATCTCGCGATGACGCACTTGTTGCTCGGCCTCGAGCCGCGTGCGCCGCGTACCAGTGCCGCACAGCTGCTGCGCGCCGAATCCGCATCCGCGGCGGCGCAGGCGCTCGCACCGAACGATCCGCAGATTCGCATGCTGGCGGCGATCGTTCGCTTCGAACGCGAGCAGATCGAAGGCGATCCGGCGAGCGCGCCGCGTCCGTCGCAAGCGCTCGAATCGGACGAGCCAACGCTCAACTACAACCTCGCGCGACTGTATTCGGGCACGCCCGAAATCGCGACGCGCTATTGGACGAAGGCGCTCGGCCAATTCGATGCGCTGCCGATGCGAGTGCGCACACTCATTTGCTCACAGAACGATGCGCGCGTGTTCGAGGCAGGCGAAGACGTGGGTCAGCAATGCGGACGTGCGCGCACGCCTCGACAGACTGTCGCGATGCCCTGGTCGCTGCCGATCCCGCTCTCGCGCGATCTTCTGGATCATCCGTTGACGGATCAGGAACGCTCGCAGTTCGGCTCGCGACAGATTCAACTCGCGCGCAACAAGGTGTATTCCGGCGGTGTCGTCGATCTACTCGCGATCGACGACATTACGGCGATGGCCGTGCTCAAGAACGTCACCGGCACGAATGCGACACTCCTGCAGTGCTGCGGCCAGCCGTTGTCGCGACAACGTGTCGTGAGCGGCGAGTTGTGGCGCTACGACACCTGGATCGCCTGGCTGCGCGATGGCCGGGTTCGCGAAGTCTGGGTCGCAGACTGATTGACGCGTTAGATCCGCCGCGTTTCAAACCCTTTCCAGTACCGTCGCAATACCCTGCCCGCCGCCGATGCACTGCGTCGCGAGCGCGTAACGCCCGCCTTCGCGTTGCAATAGCTGCGCGGCTTTTCCCGTGATGCGAGCGCCGGTCGCACCGAGCGGATGTCCGAGCGCGATCGCACCGCCATCGAGGTTCACCTTCTCGAACGGGATCTCGAGCTCGCGAAGACACGCAATCGCCTGACTCGAGAACGCTTCGTTGATCTCGACGACGTCGAGATCCGCAACCGTCAGTCCAGCCCGCGCCAGCGCCTTGCGAGTCGCCGGCACCGGACCCATGCCCATGAATTCGGGCTCGCAACCCGCGACCGCGACGGCACGAATCCTGGCAAGCACGTCGAGTCCGTGCGCATTCGCAAACTGTTCGGAGGTGACGAGCACCGCGGCGGCGCCGTCGGTGAGTGGTGATGCCGTGCCCGCAGTCACTGTTCCGTCGAAGGCCGGTTTCAGCGCAGCGAGCGCCTCGAGCGTCGTCTGTGGACGCAGGCAGCCATCTGCATCCACGACGCCTTGCGGTGTATCGACCGGGACCAACTCGGCCGCGAGCCTGCCGCTCGTGACGGCGGCGGCGGCCTTGCGTTGCGACTCGAACGCGAACTGTTCCTGCTGCTTGCGCGACACGTCGAATCGCGCAGCGACCTTCTCCGCGGTACGTCCCATCGAGATGTACGCCTCGATATCGATGTCGGCATCGGCGGTGCTGGAGCTCTTGAATCGCGGATTCGGTGCGAAGTTGAAGCCGCCTTGCGGCACGCGCGTCATCGACTCGACGCCCGCGCAAATGAATGCTTCGCCGGCGCCGATCGCAATCTGGCCCGCGGCGTAATGGATCGCAGTCATGGATGAACCGCAGAAGCGATTCACCGTCGCACCCCCACTTGCGAGCGGCAGACCGGCGAGAAGCGACGCAATGCGCGCAATGTTGTTGCCCTGCTGCGCCTCGGGATATGCGCAGCCCATGATGACGTCCTCGATCAGCGATCGCTCCACGCGTGTGCGACTGACGAGGCCGCGCAGTGCGATGGCAGCCAGATCGTCGGGTCTGACATCTACCAGTCGGCCCTTCTTCGCAAAGTGAAATGGCGTGCGGACGAAACCTGCAATGACAGCGCTCACGATCGCTCTCCTGGGTAACTCGTGGTATGACGCTTATCATATAACGGACTACGCATGTGCCAATACCGATTCGTGATGGACTCATACGCGGTCGCGTGCACAATGTCGCAACCCCTGCCGGAACATCGAGGAAATTCATATGGCTACCCCGGAAGCGAAACTTGCGGCGCTGGGCATCGACCTGGGCGAACCCGCCGCGCCGGTCGCGAACTTCGTACCGACCGTGCGTACAGGACAGTTGCTGTTCGTTTCGGGCCAGATCTGTTTCGCGGCAGGCAAGGTGACGCATGTCGGCCAGGTCGGTACCGATTGCAGCATCGACGACGGCAAGGCTGCCGCGCGTGTATGCGCGATCAATCTGCTCGCGCACGCTCGCAAGGCGCTCGGCACGCTCGACCGAATCACTCGCGTCGTCCAGGTGCAAGGCTTCGTGAACGCAGCCGCCGGCTTCGGTCAGCAGCCCGCGGTGATCAATGGCGCATCGGATCTGCTCGTCGAAGTGTTCGGCGATGCAGGTAAACATTCGCGCTTCGCCGTGGGGGTCGGCTCATTGCCGTTCAATGCGGCGGTCGAAGTTGCGGCGACGTTCGAAGTGCGGGACTGAGTCGCGGCGACATTTCGCAAGCAATGCGATAGCCATACTCATAAGTACAGATGCCGGCGCGCCGTCGAGGGCGCTATCCAGTCACTCCTGTCGCCTGCAATGCGTCGGAAGGGAGATCTGCAATGACTGGCCTTCGATGGATCGTGCGCATGCTCGCCGCGTGCGCGTTTGTAGGAATTTCCGCTGCGGCCGTCGCCTCGCCGCAAGTTGCGGAGCGACACCACCCACCCATCCCGGCCATCGCATGGTCCGACTGCGGCGAGGACTTCCCGGGAATCGAATGTGCGACCGTCGAGGTACCGCTCGACTACGACACGCCTCGCGGCGCGACGACGACACTCGCACTCGCGCGGGTTGCGGCGAGTGATCAGGCGAACAAGATCGGCACGGTGTTTCTGAATCCTGGCGGCCCTGGTGGCTCGGGCGTGGATCTCGTGCTGTTCGGATTCGGCGAAGCGCTCGCGGAGCTTCTCGGCGGCAAGTTCGACGTCGTCGGTTTCGATCCGCGCGGCGTGGCGGCATCCGATCCGGTGTTTTGCTTCGACAGCGCGGACGAATTCAATGCATTCTTTCCGCTCGACCTGCCGTTGTTTCCCTATCTGAAGCAACAAGAGCGCCCGTACTACAACACGTACGCCGCGCTCGCGCGGCAGTGTTTCGGCCGCAAGCAACCGATCATTTCGCACATGAGCACCGCGGATGTCGTACGCGATCTCGACGTGCTGCGTCAGGCCGTCGGCGATTCGAAGCTCACCTATCTCGGATTCTCGTACGGCTCATACATCGGCATGACGTACGCGAATCTGTTTCCGAACAAGGTGCGTGCGCTCGTGATCGACGGCGTGCTCGATCCGCGGCGGTGGTCGAGTGGTCGTCAAATCCAGACCGATCGCATCGCAGCCGGCGAAGAGTTCGAAGAATTCCTGCGGTTGTGTGATGAAGCAGGTGATGCCTGCGCCTTCCATGTTTCGGGTGGCGCCGCTGGACGCTATGAAGCACTCGCAAATGCGTTGCACGAGGAGCCGCTCGATCTCGGCGAGGGCTTCTTGTATTCGTACGACTACCTCATCGCAGACAGCTCGGACGCCTTGTACTCGCCCGAGCTCTGGGGCGGTCCAGGCGGCTACGCCGACCTATTCGATTTTCTTGCCGACGCCGTGCTCGGCGAACCCGGCGCAGCCGCGGCCGCGCGCGCGACTCGTCGCGCCATTCGCGAACGCATCCAAGACGAATCGCCGCGTCGCACGGACTACCCGAACGATTTCGACGCCTACCTCGCGAACATGTGCGGCGACATCCAGTTTCCAGTGCTGTTTCCCACCTATCACATCATCGGACGCTACGCCGAAGAAGGATCGCGCATCGGCCCGTTCTGGTGGTGGGGAAACGCCGCTTGCGCCCTGTGGCCGACGGCACCGGATCGCTACATCGGTCCGTGGTCGACGGTCACATCGCGACCAGCGCTCGTCGTCGGCAACTACTTCGACGGCGTGACGAGTTACGAGGGTGCAGTCGGCAGCAGTCGCTTGCTGCGCAACAGCCGTCTCCTGAGCTACGCCGGCTGGGGACACACGGCATTCGGCCGCAGTGATTGCGTCACCGAACATGTCGTCGACTATCTCCTCGACGGCACGCTTCCATCGAAGGGAACGGTGTGCCCGGCGAATCCCAATCCGTTCCTGCCGGCGCAAGCACTGCGTAAAGCCGGTCCGCGGTTGCCGATGATCGGACTGCCGCCAGTGCGGCCGAACGCGAGGTGATGGCATCGGAGAGATCCCGATTTGCATCGGGATGACGTCAGGACGAGCCGGGATGACGAGCAATGCGGCGAAAGTGACGGAGTAGTGCCGCGAGGCTGACAGAGTAGTGCGGCCGCATCGTCATCCGGCAAACGCCGATCGTCATCCCGGCGGACGCCGGGATCTCTAGCCGGCACTCGCTGGCCGAATCTCGCGCCACACCGAGGTCGACCGCATCGCATCGCGATTGTTACGATGCGCCCGTCCTCCTCGGTTCTCTCCGCCTGCAATGCCCGACGGCCTGCCGACCCCACGTCGCCATCTCGCGATTCTTGCAATGTCGTTCGGGCTCGCGCTCGTCGTGATCGATGGCTCGATCGTGTCCGTCGCGCTGCCGACGATCGCGCGCGATCTGGGCATCGCACCGTCGGCGGCCGTCTCGATCGTCACGATCTACCAGCTGGTGCTCGTGATGACGCTGCTGCCGTTCTCCGCGCTCGGCACGCGCATCGGACTGCGTCGCCTGTATCAATATGGCCAGATCCTTTTCTGTATCGCGAGCGCACTGTGCTTCTTTGCGAAAAGCCTGCCGTTCTTACTCGTCACGCGCGCAGCACAAGCGCTCGGGGCGGCCGCGGCACTCAGCGTCACGAGCGCCCTCGTCAGAACCATCTACCCGAGCGATCGGCTGGGTCGCGGCCTTGCGCTGAACAATGTCGTCGTGTCGAGCTCCGCCGCGCTGGCGCCGGTGCTCGGTGGCGCGCTGCTCACGTTCGGTCCCTGGCCATGGATTTTTGCGGCGAGCGTGCCATTCGCGCTGCTCTCCATCATTCTCGGCCGCACGACCTTGCCCGATCCCGCCCCGCACGACGAACCCTACGACGTGCTCGCCGCCGTTCTCTGCGCGTTGACGTTCGGTCTCGTCATTTCCGGTCTCGAAAGCGGCGTTCACGGCGACTCGCCTGTCGTGTCGCTTGCGATCGTGACGGCCGGCATCGTTATCGGCGTCGTCTTCGTGCGTCGCGAACTGCGCGAAAAAGAACCGATCCTGCCCGTCGACCTGCTCGCAGTCCCGATCCTGCGCCTGTCGATCCTCGGCGCCTTGTTCGCGTTCGTCGCCTCGGTCCTGATGCTGTTGTCGCTGCCGTTTCGCCTCCAGCATGAATTCGGCCTCACGCCGAGTCAGGTGGGCGCGGTCATCACGCCATGGCCGCTCGGCATGATGGCGCTCGGGCCGCTTGCGGGAATTCTCTCCGACCGCATTCCGGCCGGTGTTCTAGGTGGTCTGGGCATGGCGATCGCGACGATCGCGCTCGTTCTCCTAGCGTTCCTGCCGGCAGACGCTCAATACATCGACATCGCCTGGCGCATGGCGCTCGCGGGGAGCGGCTTCGGTTTGTTTCTCGCGCCGAATTCACGATTGATCGTCGGGTCCGCGCCACCGACACGCATCGCCTCCGCGGGCGGCATGCTGTCCACGACGCGCCTCACCGGACAGACGCTCGGCGCAACGATCGTCGCTGCATTGCTCGCGGCGAACTTCGGCTCGAGTCGCACGCCGGCATTGATCGCCGCAGCGCTCGCGTTGATCGCGGGAATTCTCAGCGTCGCGCGGCTCAGGCCGGCTATACGATCGAGCGCGGACGACGAATCGAACGCAGTCTGATGAGGTTCGCGTGCTGCGGGCTCCTAGTCTCAGGCCTCGAGCCAGTACTGCAGCGAGCCTTCAGGGGTCTGCACGACGAATAACGGCTCTTGCAGGTCCTCACGCTGCCGCCGCGCGACGCGATGACCGCGAGTTTCGTGCGAGTGCAGCACGGTAGAAAGATGGGATCGCGCCAGTTCCTCGGAAGGGTGCAGCTCTTCGACCGTGCGATCGCCGAGATCGATGATGAGTTTCATCAGCACTTCCCCTCTTCCGCTGCCAGCGAAAATTCATTCGAAGAGTCGCATATTAGGCAGCGCGCGATCACCGATGCACCCTGTATGAATACCGAGACAACATTCGTATTCAGTACATCGCGAGACACGCGAGCTACTCGCGCTACGTGCGAACGACCGGCGTTATCTCGTTGATCTCACTTGGCGGCGACCGCAAGACTTTGCTTCTTCCATGCACGAGGTGTCTGGCCGCACACCGCACCAAAAGCGCGCGAGAATGCAGCCGCGCTTCCGTAACCGATTTTTTCCGCGATCAGCTTCGTCGCATGTCCGCGGCGCAGGAGGTCCTGCGCGATGGAGATGCGGAATCGTGCGATGTAGTCGGCGGGTGTCGTACCGGTGACCTCGGCAAACGTTGCAGCAAAGTGGCTGCGTGACATTCCGGCACGAGCCGCGAGTTTCTCGAGCGGCCAGGCGCGCGAGGGCGTCTCATGGATCGCGATCAAGGCCTTCGCAAGTTGCGGATGCGCCATGCCGGCAAGCATGCCCTGATCGACGAGCGCGCGATTCATCAGCGTCCGCAGGATCGCGACGATCACGACTTCGAACAACCGATTGACGACATGTTGACGCCCGCACTGCTGCGCGAACGCTTCCTTGAACAGCGCATCGAGCATGCAATCCGCATCGAGCTCGCGAAGCGGGATGACGACGACCGGCGGCAGAGCCTGAGCCAACGGATTGACGCTGCCGAGGTTGAACGAGACGTTGGCGCAGGCCATGTCCGCACCAGCCTCGGCGTCAGTGATGAATCGATGCTTGTACGGGCGCGGATAGAAGATGATGCTCGGTTCTTCGATCTTTTCGCGTTTGCGTTTGCCGTAATCCACGACGACGACCCCGCGCTTCACCACATGCAGCTGACCGAGATCCTCGATCTCGTAGAAATCGGTGACCCCGCAGAGCGGCCCGGAGTGGAACATCCGCGCGGTCACGGAGAATCTCTGCAGCAGCGCATCGAGACGATCTTTCGACATTTCGGACTTCCGGTTAACTTTTAAGGACGAACGAGCACCAATCGTCCGCCCAGCGATTCTATCGTCTCTTCCACGCATTCACACCCGGATGCGCATCGACCACAGGGAGATCAGACATGAATCGCGTGAAACTCTTTACCCCGACAACCGCGGCGGGCGACTCGAAGGTCCTGCTCGAGCAGATCAATGCGGCGTTTGGCGTCGTGCCCGCCATGTTTCAGGCGGTCGCCAATTCGCCCGTCGCGCTGAAGAGCATGTGGGGCGGATTCGGCGCGGTGGCCGGCGGAAGCTTGTCGCCCAAGCTCAAGGAGCAACTGGCCGTGGCCATTGCCGATCGCAACGACTGCGAATACTGCCTTGCAGCGCACACGGCATTGGGACGCAAGGCGGGCGCCACGCCGCAAGAAATCGCTGAAGCACAAGCCGGCCGCAGCGCGGACCCGCAAACCGCGGCGGCGCTGACCTTCGCGCTGAAGATCGTCGAGACGCGTGCGCAACTCGCGGATGCGGACTTCGATGCGGTGCGTCGTGTCGGGTTCAGCGACGAGGCAATCGTCGAGATCATCGCGCACGTCGCGCTCAATCTGTTCACGAACTACGTGAACGTCGCGCTGCGCGTGCCGGTCGACTTCCCGCATGTGAAGCTCCGGAAGTCAGCCTGAGTAGCGACGATTCCGGCGGAAACGGGAATCTGTCGAGGGATCCCGACTTTCGTCGGGACGACACGTGTCTTAGGTGGGCTGCAGTGGTGTGTCCGGCGTTGTTAGGATGGCCGCATGCGCGGCCATCCTATGGATAACCCGGTCTGGCATTCGCTCACGACCGAGCAAGCGTCGTTCGCGATCGGCACGGCGCACGCCGTTCGATACCCGACCGATGTCGCGCCGTTCGTTGCGATCGAGCGTGACAGTGCGCACGCACGTCGCGATGCGTTGAGCCTGTTCGACGCCGGTGAGATCGTCTATTTCGTCGGCACCGCGCCGAACGATCTCACTGGATGGGACGTACTCAACGAAGGCCGGATTCTGCAGATGACATGGCAGCGCACGACGGCGTTGCCGAATGACCGCTCCGGCATCGCTGTGCTGACGGCTGACGACGCGGACGCGATGGTCGAGCTGACCGCGCTCGCATTTCCTGGTTTCTTTCGTCGACGAACTCACGAGCTCGGCCACTACCTCGGCATTCGCGAACACGGACAGCTCGTCTCGATGGCGGGCGAGCGCATGCACGCGACCGGCTTTCAGGAAATCAGCGGCGTCTGCACGCACCCCGCTCACACGGGTCGCGGATACTCCGCCAGGCTCAATGCCAGCCTGATCGATTCGATCTGCGCACGAGACCTCCAACCCTTTCTCCATGTCTCGAGCCACAACGAACGGGCCCAGGCGCTGTATCGACGGCTGGGTTTCGTGACACGCGCTGAGCTCCGGCTGTGGCACGTTCGCAGGCAGTAAGACAGCCGTCGTGCCCCGTCGTGGACTCTCCGTCGTATCGATCCGTCTATAAGCCGCACCAATCGACGCGGCAAACTCCTTGATTTACGCGGGCTCGGCTCGGATCGAGGCCGGGCAACTTTTTTGCATGTCTGCGCATGGATGCACACAATGACCGGGCCCCCTGGAGCTCCCCGTGAACGCCGCAACTCCCGTCAAACCTGTCGTCCAAAACGCCGATATCCGCTATCTGGGAAAACTTCTCGGCGATGTCATTCGCGCCTACGGCGGTAACGAGCTGTTCCAGCGGATCGAATACATCCGCGCGAGCTCGGTCGACCGCCATCGCGGCATTGCCGATGCGTCCGCCCTTACTCGCGGACTCGAGGCGCTGAATCTCGACGACACACTGTCGTTCGTGCGCGGCTTCATGTTGTTCTCGATGCTCGCGAACCTGGCTGAGGATCGACAGGGCAAGCTCAATGAATCGGGCGGCGACATTGCCGCCGCGCTGCAGCAGCTCGCGGCGCAAGGCATCTCGAATGAGCGCGCGAGCGCGCTGCTCGACAAGGCGCTGATCGTCCCCGTCCTGACCGCGCATCCGACCGAAGTGATGCGCAAGAGCATGATCGATCATCGCACTCGCATCGCCGAGCTGATGCGGCATCGCGATCTCGGCCGGCAGGAAACGCCCGAAGGCGATGCGATCGAAGCGTCGATCGTGCGGCAGATTGCGCTGCTCTGGCAGACGCGTCCGCTGCGCCGCGAACGACTCTATGTCGCCGACGAAGTCGAGATCGCGCTCACGTATCTGCGCGATGTGTTCCTTCCAGTGCTACCGGCACTGTATGCGCGCTGGGAGCGTGCGCTCGGTCATCGGCCGCGCAGCTTCCTGCGACTCGGCAGCTGGATCGGCGGTGATCGCGACGGCAATCCAAACGTGACCGCGGACTCGCTCTATCTCGCACTCGGCCGTGCGTCGCAGTCGGTACTCGAAACGTACCTGGATCAGCTGCACGCGCTCGGCGCCGAACTGTCGTTGTCGACCGAGCTGGCGACGACGACCGATGACGTCGCGAGACTTGCCGAGCACAGCGGCGATGCAAACCCGGGCCGCGCGGACGAGCCCTACCGTCGTGCGGTGATCGGCATCTACGCCCGGCTTGCCGCGACATTCGAGAAACTCGTGGGGCACGCGCCTGCGCGCCGCGCCTCCTCGCCCGGCGAGCCGTACCTGACAGCGGAGGAAATGCGAGCCGATCTCGTTGCAATCGCGCATTCGCTGCGCGAAGGCGGCGCCGGATTGCTCAGCACGGGCGGTGCGCTGGGACGGTTGATCCGTGCGGTCGAGACGTTCGGCTTCCACCTCGCAACGCTCGACTTGAGGCAGAACTCTGCCGTTCATGAGCGCGTCGTCGCGGATCTGCTCAAGGTCGCGGGCGTCGAAGCCGACTATCTGAATCTCGGCGAAGAGGCCCGCGTCGCCTTGCTTCGCAGGGAGCTGGCGAGCGAACGCCTGCTCGCCACACCGTTCTCGAGTTACGCGGATGAAACGAACTCGGAACTTGCGATCGTGCGAGCGGCCGCGAACGCTCATGCGCTTTACGGACGTGCATCGATCACTACCTACATCATCTCGAAGTGCGAGAGCGTGTCAGACATGCTCGAGGTAAACGTGCTGCTGAAGGAAGCGGGTTTGTATCGCCCGAACGATCCCGCGCACGCCGGCATCATGGTCGTGCCTCTTTTCGAAACGATCGGCGACCTCGAGCGCGCGGCGGACATCATGCGTGCGTGGCTCGCGCTGCCGGAGATTCGCGCAGCCGCGGATGAGCGCGGCTATCAGGAAGTGATGGTCGGATATTCCGATTCGAACAAGGACGGCGGGTATCTGACGTCGGTCTGGAGTTTGAATCGCGCGACGCGCGAGCTCGCCGAAATCTTCGGCAAATCGCAGACGGCGATGCAGATCTTTCACGGTCGCGGCGGTGCCGTCGGTCGCGGTGGCGGCTCATCGTTCGCGGCGATTCGCGCGCAGCCCTCAGGCACGGTGCAAGGGCGCATCCGCATCACCGAACAGGGCGAAGTGATCGCGGCGAAATACGGCACGCGCGAAGGCGCGGCGCTCAACCTCGAGTCGATCGCATCGGCGACGCTCCTTGCCTCGCTCGAGCCACACG
>JGI10216J12902_100652748_pt1 | contig 22487 bp, 24 predicted proteins | sample KanNatreferecore_FD_12902 | JGI IMG/M metagenome (IMG submission 12902)
GAGCAATTGATGCAGCCGCGCCCGCTGTTCAGATAAACGCTGTCCACCATGATGTCGATGTACTTGGCCCAATCATCCACCACATCATCGCCCAGCAGGATTTTGCTGAAGCCGGGCCCGTGGACCTGCACGCAAGGATTGCCGTGGTAACGCTTCACTGTGTCGGTGCTGCCGAAAATCTTCACGCGCTGAACGCGGCTCACGACCTCGGCGCCCATCTCGGCGCCGCCGGGATAAATGCCAATCGCTTCCCGTGGCACGCCGGCTTCGAAGAATGCCGCCGCCATGCGATAAGGCGTCCACGGTTCTTGCGGGCCAGGTTTGAGCACGAGTCCTACTTGCATCGGAATGACCGGCAACCACAGCGTGTGAACGCCCGGCGAGTTCGAGGGCAGCACGAGACCGAGCACGGGCGACGTGGCCTGATAACTCACAATTACTCCCCTGCCCTCGTCGCCATAGCCGCGCGTGAGAACGTCGAGCGGCAACCCGCGCGTGAGACAATCGAGAATCTTGTCCATGTTCGAGAGCACGAAGTGGTTCTTCGACATGTTGAACTTGCACATGTGCTCGGGCAGGCCCGTGGAGGCGGATTGCTGGCGCGCGAAATCATCTGGCGATTGCGTGCCGTCGCCCATCGGCAGCGTGGCATCTTTGTAGAGGTCCGCGGCCTTCTTCATGATTTGCACGAGCTGGCGAATCGGAATCTCGCGCAACGCCTCGCGAGCGCGCGCCGCTTTCTTCATGTCCTTGGCCAGCAAGCCGGGATTTGCCTGGCTGACCTGCGCGAGCGTTTCGCCGGTGCCAAAGTGGATGACGTTGTCGTGTTCGAGGCTTTCGTAAGGTTGGCCCCAGCGGAAGACAGGAATTTTTACCATAGCAAATATCTCCATCAAATTGTGCGCGGGCGAAGATGCCAATCACAACGGCACGCGGCAAACGATTTAATGGAATTCGCGGCGTGACTGCCGAACACCAATCAGGAATTGCCTTTGGCCAAATTCCTCAAAGCTGTTAGAACGCGCGCCATGGCTTCCACGTTAAAGATCGGTTTTCTTGGCGCGGGCAAGATGGCGTCAGCGCTCGCGAAGGGTTTCGTGGCGGCAAAAATTGTTTCGCCAAAGCAAATCATCGCCAGCGATGTGATGGAGCCGGCGCGCGCGGCGTTCGCGAAAGACGTGGGCGGCAATGCCGCTGATTCGAATCTCGATGTGCTGAAGTTCGCGAATGTGCTCATCCTTGCCGTGAAACCGGATCAGGTCGGAGCCGTGCTCGCGGAAATCAAACCGGCGTTCACGGACAAGCACTTGCTCATTTCCATCGCGGCTGGCGTCACGCTCACGAAGCTTGAAAGCGCGCTGCCGCTGAAGGCGCGCGTCATCCGCGTGATGCCGAACACGCCCGCGCTGGTCGGTGCGGGCGCGGCGGGTTACGCGCTGGGTTCGCACGCCAACGGCGAGGATGGCGAACTGGCGCAAAAGCTTCTTGGTGCCGTCGGTGTTGCTTTTGCCGTCAAGGAATCCTTGCTCGATGCTGTGACTGGCTTAAGCGGCAGCGGGCCGGCGTATGTTTTTCAAATCATCGAGGCACTCAGCGATGGTGGCGTGGCGGCAGGACTGCCGCGCGACATTGCGACGCGGCTCGCCGCACAGACATTGCTTGGATCAGCGAAGATGGTGCTTGAAACCGGAATGCACCCCGGCGCGTTAAAGGACATGGTGACGAGTCCCGGCGGCACGACCATCGAGGGGCTGCACGAAATGGAAAAAGGAAAGGTGCGCGGCGCGTTGATCAATGCCGTGCGGGCCGCCACGGAGAAGTCGAAGAAACTTGGCCAATCATAACAGCCCAAAGCCGATTGATGTCTCGCGAAGGAGGCGAAGCGAGAAATCCCTTGCGTTCGAATCGTCTCCGGCACTTGACGACGTGATTCGGTAAGTTCTCCTTCAGAGCCTTCGCCTCCTTCGCAACCTTCGCGAGACACTCTTTTTTGCAGTTAAAGTCCGCCCGGCCCACCGTCGATATTCCCCGCATGGAAACCGGGGCCGAAACAGCTCAGCAAACGCCCGACGCCAGCCAGCAAACGCTTTGGGTCGGCAAAGACCAACTCACGATCACTGATCAGTTCGTGGTCATCGACGCCGCCAACGAAATGCTCGACTGGCAAGTGCGGGAGTTTCAGCGCACGCCCATTTTCCTGGGAGACTTCAAATTCTTCCTGCGCCAGAAAATCCAGGCCAAGCCGCCCTTTGCGCTGCGCTACCTCCTGGAACGCTGGCCCGATGACGCGCAGTTCGACGCCGCCGCGTTCTCCTATGTCTATGACGAACAATTTGTCGCCGAACGCGATGCGGAGCACGCACGCAATCTCAAGTATGAACGGCTCGGACGCATCTTGATCTGCTTTTATCCCTTGCTCGGTTTCCTTTGGTCCGGCACGAAAAAGAAATTGGTTCCCGCCGGCTTCATTCCGCGTTCCATCAACGGCGCATCCATCTTTGTCTGCGTTTGCCTTATGCTTCTGCAGGGCACGTTCCTGCGGATGCGCCTCGGTCTGTTCACGATGATATTTGGCAAGCTCGGTGGAATCGATCTGGGCCTGCTTGCCGCCGATTACACGCTGCTCTTCCTAATGCTCCTGGACACCGTGCTGCGCTTCGATCAGCAGATCAAAGGCGTGGTCGAATACCCGTGGGGCTTCTGCGAATGGGTCACAAAGCCGTTCCGCCGCAGAACAATCGAGGACGAGGAAAAGGTTGACGGGTGAATGGTGAATAGCCGGGCACACTGTTCGCCATCAGCGATTCACCAATCACCATTCACTTTCACTTTCGTCGTGAGATTTTGATTTCCAGCCGCCGCGCGTACGCCTAAAACGCTGCGCGCATGGCATTGCCGCCGCCCACTCCCAATCAATCGCGCGTCATTTGGCTGGCGCTGACCGCGCTGGCCGTGACCACGCTGGTGGCGTGCATCGCCTCGATGGTCTGGGCGCTCGGCAAAGTGCTGCACCTTTTCGCGCCTGTGTTGTGGCCGCTGGCCGTGGCCGCGGTGCTGGCCTACCTGCTCGATCCGCTCGTCGATCTGCTCGAACGCCGGAAGATGAAACGGCAGCGCGCGATCGTCTGGGTGTTCGCCGTCGCGGTCTTTGTCATTCTGGGAATTGGCGCGGCGATTCTGCCGAGACTCATTTTCGAAACGCGCGAACTGGCCTCGAAAATCCCCGGCTACGCGCAAACGCTTCAGCAGCGCGCCGTCGATTGGATGGAAAATTCCGGCTGGAAATGGCCATTGCTGAACCAACAAAAACAAACTCCAGCGCCCGCGACCAACGCCGTCGCCGCTCCGCCTGAACCAGTGGTCACGCCCGCGCCGGCCAACACGCCGCCCGAAGTGCCGTGGGAACGACGGCTCGCCGGCGCCGCGGTGTCGTGGCTGCCCAAAGCCCTGCCAAAAATTGGCGAATGGCTTGCCGATCAGATTTCCCGCGTCGCCGCGTGGTTCGGATTGATCGCCGGCATCGCGCTCGTCCCGGTCTATTGCTTTTATTTTCTCCTGGAGAAACGGAGCATCGAAAAGAAATGGACGGATTATCTGCCGGTGCAGGAATCGCGCGTGAAGGATGAAATCGTCTTCGTGCTCACCGCGATCAATGATCGCCTCATCGTGTTCTTTCGCGGGCAAGTGCTCGTGGCCGCGTGCGACGGCGTGCTCTACGGAATTGGTTTCTTCGCCATTGGGCTGAACTACGCGATGCTGCTGGGGCTGTTCGCCGCCGTGTTGACCATCATTCCCTATCTCGGCGCGACCATCATCTTCGTCGTCGCGTTGATTCTCGCTCTGGTCCAATTCCACGGGGACTGGCTGCACCCGCTCCTCGTGCTGGGGATTTTCGGCATCGTCCAGGCGCTCGAAGGATTCGTTATCTCTCCCAAGATCATTGGCGACCGCGTCGGATTGCATCCGCTCACGATCATCATCGCGGTGGTGGCCGGCACGACGCTGCTCGGCGGCCTGCTCGGCGGCATTCTCGCGATTCCGCTCACCGCGACACTGCGCGTGCTGATGTTTCGTTACGTTTGGAAAAAGCCGTGAACATCGAACTCGTCCCCGCGACGAGTGCTGAGGACATCGCCATCGTTCGCGAATTGTTCCGCGAGTACGCGGCAGGACTCAGCATCGATCTTTGTTTTCAAAATTTCGCTGAGGAACTTGCGACCTTGCCGGGCGGTTACGCGCCGCCGCGCGGAAGATTGCTGCTGGCGAAGGTAGACGGAAAAATCGCTGGCTGCATCGCATTGCGCCCGATGGAATGGGAAACCGCGGAATTGAAGCGGCTCTACGTGCGACCGGAATTCCGCAGACACGGCATCGGCAAGGCGCTCGTCGCGCATGTGCTGGAGGAAGCGCGAGCAATCGGCTATCGCACGGTGCGGCTCGATACTCTGCGTGAGATGCACAACGCCATCGCGCTCTACACCGCATCCGGCTTCAGGGAAGTTTCGCCATATCGGCGAGGCGAGCCGGAGGGAATTCGTTACTTCGAGATGACGTTCAAGGAATTTACTTGAGGAAGGAGGAAGTCTCGCGAAGGCAGCGAAGGATTCGAAGGGATGAGGAGGGTTACCGATCGAGACGCCGGCGCATTGTTTCCGCCAAAGAATTCCTTCGCAGTCTTCGCGTCCTTCGCGAGACACAAAGCCACGTGGTCGCCCATGAATTTTCCTTTGCGGCGTTTCCCTTTGCCCGTTTAATTCCGCCATGACTCGTTGGTCTGTGCGTTTGTTCTGCATCGTCGTTGGATTGCTCGCGTTTGCTTATCGCTCGCCCGCGCCACTGGTGTACAGACCGGGCGAAGGCTGGACGTATGAAAAACCCGGTGAAACCGGCGAGTGGCAAAAGACGCGCGCGAAAGACCAGCTCGAAGTCGCGCAGAAAGCTTTCGACGACGGCGATCACAAACTCGCCATGAAGGCAGCGCAGCGGACGGTGAGAACCTGGCCGCTCTCCGACTACGCCCCGCAGGCGCAGTATTTGGTCGGCCGCTGTTACGAAGCCGACCATCAGGACCAAAAGGCCTTCAAGCACTACCAGCAGTTGCTCGAAAAATATCCCAAGATCGACAAGTACGAGGAAGTGCTCCAGCGCCAGTTCCTCATCGCCAACCGCTTCCTCGGCGGACAGTGGGGAAGACTTTGGGGCTACGTTCCATTTCCGCAGACGACGGATGAGACGGCGGCGATGTACGAGAAAATTGTCAAGAATGGCCCTTACAGCGATGTCGGGCCGCAGGCGCAAATGAGCATCGGGGCGGCGCGTGAAAAGCAGAATGACTTTCCCGAAGCGGTCAGGGCCTACGAGCGCGCGGCGGACCGTTACGCCGACCGCGAACAGGTCGCGAGCGATGCAATGTTCAAAGCCGGGCTGGCTTACCAGAAGGAAGCGAGGACGGCGGAGTACGACCAGACCGTCGCCTCGAAGGCGATTTCGACCTTCGGCGACTTCGCGACGCTACACCCGAACGACAAGCGCATTCCCGAAGCACAGAAACGGATCGAGTCGTTGCGCACGGAACAATCGCGCGGCGCGTTTGAGACGGCGAAGTTCTACGAGAAGCGCAAAAAGTGGGAGGCGGCCAAGATTTATTACAACGAGGCGCTGAACAAAGATCCGAGTTCGAGTTACGCGGAAATCGCGCGCCGTCGCATCGAGGAATTGAACAAGCGCAACCGTCCGGCGGAATGAGATGAAATTCCAAACTCCAAATTCCAAACTCCAAATACTTTCCAAATTCCAAATTCCAAAGAGGAACCACGGGATTCGCGACGCGGGTTGGTGTTTGAGGGTTGGTGTTTGTCTGGTGTTTGGAGCTTGGTGTTTGGTGTTTTCTTCTGCGTTCCTCCTGGCAGGTTGCGCCGGCTACAAGCTCGGCCCGACTGGTGGCCTCGAAGCCGGTTCGCGTTCGATACAGATCAATCCGCCGGTGAACCAGACTTTTGAACCGCGCCTCGCCGAGGAATTGAGCCACCAGCTTCGCAAACAGATTCAACGCGACGGCACTTATCACCTGAGCACGCGCGGCGAGGGTGATGTGGTGGTGACGGCAACGATCACGCGCTACCAGCGTTTCGGTGAGACGTTTCAGCGGCGCGACACGCTCACGGCGCGCGATTATCGCATCCACATGGCCGCGCTGGTGACGGCGTATGACCGCGTCTCCGGCAAGAACCTGGTAGAGCGGGAATTTGTCGGGCGCACCACAGTCCGTATCGGCGGCGATCAGGCAAGCGCGGAACGGCAGGCGTTGCCGCTGGTAACGGAAGACCTGGCGCGCAGCATCACGTCGGCGCTTGTGGATGGAGAGTGGTGAAGGGATGACTGGGGGACAAGAAGACTTGGAGACAAGGCGACATGAAGATTAACACCCACCGAGAGCTTCGGGTCTGGCAAGATGCCATGGATTCGGCGATGGAAATATTCTCTTTGACGAAGAGCTTTCCGGCTGAAGAGAAGTATTCATTGATCGATCAAATTCGGCGTTCGTCCCGTTCCGTAGCCACAAATATCGCAGAGGCTTGGCGGAAACGACGTTACGAGGCAGCCTTCATCAGCAAACTGAACGATGCTGAGTCGGAAGGGAGCGAAACGCAAACGTGGCTGGACTTCGCGGTACGCTGCGGCTACTTGTCGCCCTCAACGGCAAAACGACTGGATATGAGTTACGACAAAATTCTGGGTCAGATCGTAAACATGATTCAAAATCCCGGTGTTTGGATTCTGACCAAATCAACGGCATCTCCCCCGGTCCCCTTGTCTCCAAGTCGCCTTGTCCGCAAAGCGGTTTCCGCAGCCTTGATGATCGCTGCAACCGCCACTACCGCATCTGATTGGCCGCAATGGCGGGGGCCGAGTCGCGACGGACATCCAGCCGCTGGCTCCGCGCCGGTTGCTTCGCTGCCGAAAGAGATGAAGCCAGTGTGGAAGCTGCCCATTGGTCCCGGTTTCTCGGCTCCAGTTGTCGCTGGCGGCAAATTGATTTACCTCGACGAACTGGACGGCAAAGAAGTGGTTCATTGCCTTACCGCATTGAGCGGGAAGGAAATCTGGCGAACTCCTTTCGCCGATTCCGCGGGGGACGAATGGGGCAGCGGCCCACGCAGCACGCCGTTCATCGACGGCGATCGAGTTTACGCGCAGTCGATGAATGGCGAGTTCGAGTGTCTGAACCTTGCCGACGGCAAGCCTTTGTGGAGCACCGCGTTTCAAAGCTATGGCATCTCGTTCAGCACGAAGACCGCTGAAGGAACCGCGTCGCGCCGCGGCAATAACGGCAGCGGAATCGTCGAGGGCGATTTCGTTTACGTCCCCGTCGGCGCAAAAGGCGCGAGCATCGTTTGCTTTGACAAGCTCACTGGAAAAGAAATCTGGAAGACGGGCAGTGACGAAGCGGCTTATTCCTCGTTCGTCGTCGCCACGTTCTCCGGCACAAAACAACTTGTTGCGTTCACCGCCGACGCGCTCACGGGCCTCGACTTGAAAACTGGAAGGCAACTCTGGCGCGTGCCATTCAAGACCGGCGCGAAACGCCACGCGGCCACGCCGGTCATCAACGGCGACACCGTCACGGTCAATTCGCAGACCATCGGCCTCGTGTGTACGCGCATTTCCAAAAGCGGTGACTCATGGACCACGACGCCTGTTTGGACAAACAAGCCGCTCACCATCAATCTCGCCACGCCGGTGCTTGTGGACGGCCACTTTTATTGCTACGGCGCTATTCGAACCAAAGATTACGTCTGCGTGAATGCCACGACCGGTCAATTGAAATGGACGCAAGGCGGTTTTGGAATTGGCAAAGACCAGACGGATTACGCCTCGACCATCGCCGTGGGAAAAAACCTGCTGGTGCTCACGTATGACGGGCAACTGGTGCTCATCGCCGCGGACCCGGAGAAATACACTGAACTTGCCCGCGTGCAGGTCTGTGGGAAAACCTGGAGCCATCCGGCGCTGGCTGATGGCAGACTTTACGTTCGCGACGGCAAGGACCTGCAATGCTTCGTTCTCGACGCGAAACCACTGGCAGCGCGCTGACATCTGCGCCGATCCGCACAGGCGCTGGTGTCTTCATCGCGCACTTTTCCAGTCGCGGACTCGCACAATTGGATTTTCCCTCCAACCTGCCGCCGGCATCCTGCCGGCCATCGTCCGCTTATTCATGAAATGGGTTCTAAAGCGCGGACTTTACAACTGCGGAAGCTCATTGGCGCTTGTCATTGCTGATCCCCTGCCCCATCGCCCGCTCCAGTCTTGCTTTCGCCACGGCATAATCGTGCAGCGCCTGCACTTGGGTCGTGCGGGCTTCCGTGAGAGCCGTTTGCGCATTCAACACGTCGAGTTGCGTGGCCGTGCCAGCAGCGGCGCGCGCTGTGGCGAGACGGAGCGCTTCCTCCGCTGACTCCTGCACCTTCTCCTGCGAACGCAACACTTCCTGGGCTTCGGTAAAGAACGAATACGCAGTGCGCACGTCGAGTTCCACTTTGCGCTCGGCGTCGGCGAGTTCTTCGCGCACTCGACTGCGCAACGCCTCCGCCTCCCTCACGCGGCCTTTCGTGAGAAACCCGTCGAAGATGGGCCAGCTCAGTTGCGCGCCCGCTTCCCAGCCGTGCAGTTCGTCCGTGAGATCGCTGCTGAACTGTGAACTTCTCGCGCCATAGCCGCCAAAGATCTGCACGCTCGGTTTGTAGCCGGCTTTCGCGCTGGTCACGCTTTCGTCGCGCAACGCTTCTACTTTGCGCAAGGCCGCCAGTTCAGTGCGTTGCTCCAGCGCTTTGGCCAGCGCAGTCGAGAGGGGCAGGTCAAGCGGCCTCGTGTCGAGTTTGTCAATCAGTTGCAGCATCAGTTCCTGCGTCTCGCGCGCCACGCTTTCGCCGAGCAGGTTGGCGAAATTGTCCTTGGCCATGCGGAAGGCGTTGCGCGCGCGAATCAGCTTTGGTCGCGCGTTGGCCACTTCCACTTCGGCGCGCAGCACGTTGAACTTCGGCACCGTGCCCGCCTCGAATCGCTGTTGCGTGTCGGTCAGCTCCTTCTGCAACAGCGCTGTGGACGCTTCCCGCACGATGATTTGTTGCTGCGCGAGGAGCACGTCGTAATAGGCCACGCGCACATCACGCAACACGTCGGCGATGACGGTCTGGTGATTTAGCAGCGCCTGCTCTCGCGTTAGCCTGGCAGTGCGCAGGGCGGAATTAATTCTACCGCCTTCGTAAACGGATTGCGTTACGCGAATGTCCGCGGACCAGCGTTGGTCCGCAAACTCAATCAACCGATCAAGATTGAATGCCGGGTTGTTCGTTTTCAGCCGAAAGCGATCGGTCGCGCTCTCCTCGTTCGCCGAGTAGCTGCTGTGGATTCCGACTTTCGGCAACGCAATGGCGCGCGTCTGGACGACGACGCCGTGCATCGCTTCCAGGTCCGCCTGGCTTTTGCGAATCGCGCTGTTCTGTTGCAACGCGATGTCAAGCGCGTCGGCGAGCGAAAGGGGGCGTAGCAGGCGCGAGGTTGCGTTTGTGGCTTCGGCAATTGCCAAGGTGTCGGTCGCGGCGGCCCAAACGTTTGGCTGGACCAGTGCCTGCGCGAGCAGAGCTGCGGTAATAATTCTTTTCATGGCGGTGTGTGTTTCGCGCGGCGGCATCAGGGCGGCGCGCCGGCGAATGAAAACACCAACACCTCGCACAGCGCAAAGAGAACCGCAGGCAGGGCGGCGCTGTCCACAGCGCGCCGGGGTGGCGCGTCCCATCAAATCACGCGCGCAATGGTGTTCGTTGCCCGGCGTGCTGTGGACAGCGCCGCCCTGCCTGTGCCCGGAATTCCGCGGGTTACATCCTCGATGTGCCCGGCGTCACCAGGACCCTCAGGAATTCAGGCGGCGCAATCGGCTGGCTTCGCGATCGAAGATCAGAATCATTTCCACGCCGCGGCCTTGCATCTTTTTGCACGTCGCGAGCGCGCTGCGCAGATCGGGAAAGTCAAACGCGTCCTCCTCGTTGCGAACCCAATGGCCGTCAGGCGACAAATACAGGCCCGTTCTGATCTGCCGAATCAGCCGATGCGGTGGTTGTAGCTTGGCATTCATAGGCTGACGTTTCAGTTTAACAGTCCTCCCCCGTCCGCCAGACGCAATGAGTTTTTGCGGGAAATTATTCACCACCACCGGGCATGGGTGGCCCTGCGGCGTGTAAAACGTGACGATAAACTTCAAAAAGCAGGTGCGCGTCGAAATGTCCTTCGGTAGCTTCGGCGCACTCAATGAATCCTCTCACAACCGAATTGGTGCGCGACCAGGTGGCTGCAGCCGTCGAAGAAGCCGTGGCGCGCACGCCGGCTTCTGACATTCACACGCACCTTTACGATCCTGCATTTGGCAAGCTTCTCCTTTGGGGCATCGATGAGATGCTCGTTTATCACTATCTCGTCGCGGAAACTTTTCGCTACATCGACATGCCGTTTGCGAATTTCTGGGAACTCCCCAAGCCGCGCCAGGCGGAACTGATCTGGGACGCGCTCTTTATCAAGAATTCTCCCATCTCAGAATCATGCCGCGGAATTCTCACGACCTTGAACGCACTCGGTCTGGACGTGCGCAAACGCGACCTCAATCCCATCCGCAAGTGGTTCGCCGAATGGAAGGTCGAAGACTTCATCACCCACTCGATGGAACTGGCGAACGTCCATTCGATCTGCATGACCAATTCGCCGTTTGACGAATCGGAACGCGCGGTGTGGGAGAAGGGATTCAAGCGTGATCCGCGTTTTAGCGCAGGTTTGCGCATCGATCCGTTGCTCCTCTCCTGGCAATCGACGTGGGGCCAGCTCGCAAACTGGGGCTACAAGGTCAGCGAAGCATTGACCGTAGCGACCATCAGCGAAGTGCGCCGGTTTCTCGGCGACTGGACGGAGCGAATGAACCCGCGGTTTGTCATGGTTTCGCTCGCGGACGATTTCGAATTCCCGGCGCAGAACGAGTGCGCGCAACTGATCGAGAAAGCCATCGTGCCGCATTGCCGCGACTTCGGCATTCCATTCGCGCTCATGCCCGGTGTGCGCCGCCAGGCGAACCCGGAACTCAAGCTGGCCGGCGACGGCGTGGGTGCGGTTGACCTCGGCGCGGTGCAGAATCTGTGCGCCATGTATCCCGATACGAAGTTCATCGCAACGGTCCTCGCGCGCGAAAACCAGCACGAGCTTTGCGTGCTCGCGCGCAAATTCCGCAACCTCCACATCTTCGGCTGCTGGTGGTTTCTCAACAATCCGAGCCTCGTGGATGAAATCACGCGTATGCGCGTCGAACTGCTCGGCCTCAGCTTCACCCCGCAGCATTCAGACGCGCGCGTGCTCGACCAACTGATTTACAAGTGGCGGCACACGCGGCAAATCGTGTCGAAAGTGCTCGTCGAGAAGTATGGCGACCTTGCAGCCACGGGATGGATTCCGACGCGCGAGGAGATTCAGCGCGATGTGAAGCAACTTTTCGGCGGCGCGTTCGATGATTTCTGCGCGTTGCAGTTGCGATGAAGAGCAAGCTTAAAAATTTCGGCGAAATGCGTTTCCGCTCTTGAGCCAAAGGCGCAACTCGTCGATACTCTGACCGTCGCAGAAGTGCGGCATTGTTCTTTGGATAGAAAAGACAGAGTTACTTTACCCTGCCTATGCTCGTGTATCGAAGCTATGTCCTTGAACCGTAAGCTCAAAACAAAGGGGCCCTTCAATTCCGTGGCCGCCGACAGGCCTTGATTGGAAGTCGAACGCCACCGAAGCCGGTCCCACCTGTTTCGAATAAGTTCAAAGGAACTGTTACCCACGGCATTCACGGCGGGGTTTTTATTTTCCGCCCCGGGGCCACGTGGGGCGCGCTTGCCTGATTTCAAGAGCGAGGCATTTTGTGGTAATGAAATCCTTGGCCATCATTCTCCTCTCAGTTTTCTGTGCCGGTTGTGCAACCAAGCCCAAAGTAGATCGCAACCGCGACTGGAACGCCTTCATCGGAAATTATTCCTTCGAGCAAGCTGTCGCTGAACTCGACCGTCCGTACCTTTCGGGCGAGCAGAGCGATGGCAGCCGGTTCGGCGAATGGATTCTACGCCGTAGCCCGCAAATGTCCTTTGGCATCGGCGTGGGTGGTGGGTCTATCGGAAGCCACGGCGGTGTCGGTGTTGGTGTCGGCACCAGCGTCTCGCCACCGCCACACGGCGAATATTTGCGCCTCGACTTCGGGACCAACGGAATGCTGAAGGCGTGGATGAAGACGCGGCATTAAATCCGCCAGCATCAGCGCGACAAGTAATGTTCCAATCCGCGCGCCACGCCGTGACCCCACGGCTGATGGCTCACGTAGCCGTTCTGCTGACGTACCAATTCCTTGATCGGCGCAATGGCGTTGTCGGGGCACACGATGCACTTGGCGTGCTGGCCGGAAAGCATTGGAATGTCGTTGTAGTGGTCCCCGGCCGCGAACGTTTCCTGGGGAGTCACGCCCAGGAGGCGGCCGAGTTCACCAAGCGCCGTGCCTTTGTTGAATTCCACGTGGCTGAAGCGCGAATAAACGTCGTTGCGCACCACGGTGAGTCCCGGCACTTCAGCGCAATACGCCTCCATCATCTGCTGGATGGCGTCCATCTCATCGTTCGTGTCGGCGATGATGCAGAACGGCGAATAGGAGTCCGAGTAAACCGTTGCGCGCTTTCGCCTGTTGACCCATTCGGCGAGGCGGGAGACGTCACGCGTCACGCGCGTGAACAACTCGGCGTGCGTGGCGCGGCACTTGTCGTTCCATTCGGGCAAATCCATGAAGCGTGTTTCCTGATGGCAGTAAATCTCACGTTCCACGACCACGACGTAATCGGGTTTGATCCGCAAGTGCGCGCGCCCCAGCGTTTCCATGAGGCTGCCGAGATCGCGCCCGGTGTTGATGACCCATTTCGCGCCGCGCACCTGAAGCGAGGCAATCAGCTCCTGCAAATCATGCGGCACAGGCGGGTCTTCGTGCTCGGCGTGCAACGTGCCATCGAAGTCCGTGGAGATGAGCTTGATCGGCAGTTCGCCGTTGAAGGGAACCGCGGACGAAAAGCGGATAGGAAGGTTCATCGCCTGAACCTCGCCGCCGGAATTTTTTTGAAACAGTGCCATCGAAACGAGCGCCTAAAATCGCCATCGCGCTGCGAATGTCAATGCCTGCAACGCTCGATCAGCTTCGATGCGCGTTCGTAAGAAGCAAGTGTTCCAGCCCTTTGACCTCATCCTCAAGAGTACGAGGGGGAATGTGAATGTTCGGTCCCCAGTCAAATACGGTGTAGCTGCAGATTACCGTCGGAAGAGGGTCTTCGGTCACTGCGATCTCGACCTCTTGCCGCTGGAAGCGTTGATCGGGCACAAACCAGGTTCCTCCCAACGAGCCGCGCTTGAAAATCAACCGACGCGCTTCCCGGACGAACTCACGCAATTGGCGCCAGCGGTAGAAGGCTTCGATTCGCACGAGCAAATCTGGAATCGCGCAAGGCAATGTGAAGGAATAGGCTTCCACATACGTCCCGACGTTCCACCACGGCTGTTCCAGGATCGTGACCATATGCAAGCCACTCGGCAAAACGGCACACCGAATTAAGTGTCATAATTGAGCCACGTCACTTCGCCGGGAACCATTGGTAAAGCATCAGGTAAACAAGAACCCCGGTGACCGACACATACATCCAGAGCGGCCACGTCCAACGCGCGATCTTCTTATGGTGTTCCCAGCGTTCCTTGAGAGCGCGGCTCATCGTGATGAGCACTAGCGGCACGATCGCCATCGCCAGTAGGATGTGGGAAATGAGCATCACGTAATAGAATGTCCGCACAACGCCCTCTCCTCCGAATGGTGTGTGTACTCCGCGCACCAGAATTTTGTGGAGCACATAGAAGAAAAGAAACACCGCCGATGTGATGACGGCGGCGATCATACAATTGCGATGCGCGTCCCGTTTCTGCCGTTTGATGAAAATGTAGCCCAATGTGAGAAACACCGTGCTCAACGCGTTGAGGCTGGCGTTTACGGCTGGCAAATCGGCGACGGTCATAGTTTGTCGAATTCGATCAGCGCGTTCAACGTGCCCCGGCATCCTGCCGGGCTCCGCGTTTCGCAGTCAGGAACCCGGCAAGATGCCGGGGCACGCTACTTTTCCCGCACCAGCTTTCTGATGGCTAGCGGCAGTTGCTTTCGGTCCTCTTCCTCGTTCCCTTCGAACACGCCGCGGATCTTGCCGCGCTTGTCCACGAGCGCGAAGTGTTCGCTGTGAATGAAAAGGTCGTCGGGAATGACACGGTTCGTATTCTCGAGCACGGCGAACTTCATGCCGTTCACACTCAGTTCGTAAACGTCGCGCTTGAGGCCGGTGAGGAAATGCCAGCGACTCTGATCGATGCCGTGGCGTTCCGCATAAGCCTTGAGCACTGGCGGCGAATCGCGCAACGGGTCAGCAGTGATGGAAACGAACTTAACCGGCGCGCGCTCCGGGACCTGCTTCGCCAGCGCGAGCATCCGTTGCGTCATGCGTTCGCAACTCATCGGGCAGCGCGTAAAGATCACGTCTGCCACCCACACCTGGCCAAGGAGATTGCTCAGCGACACGGACTGTGCGAATTGGTTGGTGAGCGTGAAATTCGGAACCTCGCCCAGAATATCGAACGGTTTGTTCAGCCCGCTTCCCTGAAGCCGCGTCCGAACAAACGCGATAGCGATTGCAATCACTGTCACCGCCAGCGCGCTCCAAACCAGCCATTCGACGCCGTGGCCTGGTTTCTTCGCCGGTGATTCGTTCATCTTCGAAGTTGGAGTTCAAGCTTTAGCTTGCCGCACCTCACAGACCGACCCTGACAAGCTGAAGCTTGAACTCCAACTGCCGCGGCTATTCGAATTCGCTCTTCCCGCCGCCCGTCGCGGTCGCCATCTTGTTCGTCATCCACGCGTCGTATTCGGCCGGCGGCAGCACCTTCAGCGTGCCCTTCATGCTGTAATGGCCGATGCCGCAAAGCTGCGCGCAGTTAATCGGATAGGTGCCGACTTTGTTCGGACGGAAATGGATTGGGATGCTCATACCGGGAATGGCGTCCTGATTCACGCGCATGGGGAAAACTTTGAAGCTATGAATTACGTCCATGCTGCTGATGTGCACGATCACGTTCGTGTCCACGGGCACGACGACTTCGGAGCCGGCCATGATCGCCACGTCATCCTTGCCAGCGGGATCATCGGCGTCGATGCCCAAAGGGTTTGGTCCCGTGACGAACTTCACATCCTGTTTGCCGAACACGCCGTCTTTGCCCGGATAGCGGGAAATCCAATTGAACTGTTTGCCCGTGACCCGAATGACCACGGAGTTCTTTTCCGCAGGAAACTTCTCCACGCTTTTCGCCCAGAGCGGCACGGCGAAACCGATGAGCAATACGGCTTCGACGACCGCCACCCCAATTTCGACGTAGGTTGACATGTGGTTCTGCACGCCGATGTGGTCGGCCTTCCGGCTCTTTGACGCGCGGAATTTGATCAGCGCGTGGAGGAAGTAGCCCGCCCAGCCGATGAAGAGGACAAACATCAGGATGTGAATGTACCAGGTGAGCGCGTCGAGTCCCGCGCCGTGATCGGACACGATGAGGGGAGTTCCCAGAAAATTCTTGGTCATTGGTTAAGCCTTCGATTCAGTTGATTCACCTTCGAGCGCCGCAGTGGCCGCCGCGCGGCGAGCGAGATAGACAAAAAGGGCGACGAATCCGCCCAGCACGGAAATCACGCACAGCAGGAGCACCAGCACGCCAGCCAGCATTCCTTGCGTAAGCTTCGAGTCGCTGTTGCCAAAGCAAACAGTGCACGCGTGCGCGGCACTCGGCGCAAACAACAGCGCCAATGCGAGCAGCGCGATGATTTTCTTCAACCCGTTCACAGGTAACTGATGTCTTTGAGTTTCTTCAGCACGGCCTTGCCGTAAACGATGAGCAGCACTCCAACAATTAGCGAGCCGATGCCAAACCACAAATTGCTCCGCGTGCCTCCCTGCGCGAATTCGTTGAGCGACCACGCGCCAAAGCCCAGCGCCAGCACGATGGACGCGACGATGAAAACAACATGGAGCGCCTTGAGTGACATCGTCATTTGCCGCCAAACACCTGCGTGAAGAACGGAAAGTCGTTCATCGACCAGAGCGTCAATCCCATCAGCGCGACAAAGAAAAACGCCGTCGTCGCCAGCGTCGCGTAGATGGCTTTTTTCTCAGAGAGCAGGTGCATGAAATACCCGGCGACCAAAAAAGACTTCACGCTCGCGATGATGAGCGCAACGGTGATATTCCACGCGTTCGATCCAAAATGGATGTATGAGGCCCACACGGTGAGGCCGGTGCCGACGATCAGCGCGCTGCCCACAAACATGTAGGTGCGAATCGCCTTCTTGATTGCTTCAGGTGTTGAATGTTCCGCCATAGGTTTCCTTAGAGCAGATAGAGAACAGGGAAGAGAAAGATCCAAACGAGATCAACGAAGTGCCAGAACAGCCCGGCAACTTCGACGCGGTTCGTCATGCGCTCAGGCTCCCGTTGCCACAGGCGCCGGCCATGGAAGAACAGATAAGTCATCACCAGCGCGCCGCCGAAGACGTGCGCGGCGTGCAGGCCGGTCAGCGTAAAATAAATAGCGAAGTACGTATTGTGCTTCGGCACCCAGGCGGAGAAGTAAGCCAGATCGCTCACCTTGACTGAAAATGCTTTGTGGCCAGTCTCCACTTTCTTTTCGCCGGGAGCGGGCTTTGGTGTGTCGGGCACGAACTGAATCGTTTCCTTGTTCTGGGCAGTGAGCTTCGCCAAGTCCAAAAAGCCCGCCTTGTCTTCGAGATGTCCAGTGATTTGCAGCAAGCGCGGCTCAGGCACCAACTTCTCATCGACCTGGCCATAGGTGTTGGCAAACACGCCCTTGCGTACTTTCACATCATCACTGCCGTAGGCCTCTTTCAGAAACGCCGCAGCCGTCGCATCGTCCTTAAAGCGAATCGAGTAGTGCGTGAACTTGTCGTTGTATTCCTTGGTCTTGATGCAGAGAAACGCGAGGGCGCAAAGAATGGTCAATCCGAGATACACGCGGGCCTTTCCGAAGTTGTGCATCTTCAAATTCGCCCAGCACATGACGACCGTGACTGATGAAACAATGAGCACCGCGGTGTTGAACGTGCCGATGGGAACGTTCAGCAAACCATGCGGCCAGAAGTCCGCGCCCACGCGCAACAACACATACGAGGAGAACAGCGCGCCGAAGAGCATCACTTCGGAAGCGAGGAACAGCCAGATGCCAACTTTGGCGTTGTAAAGGCCGGTGTCGCGGCGCGGAGTTACTGTGTACGGAATTTCCATGAACGTCCTTAAATGTGTTGGTTCTGCGGAGTGAAGTCATCCTTCGCGCCCGGCACGCTGTAGTCATACGGACCGCGATGGGCTTCGGGTTCCTTGTCGAAGTTGCCGTGCGGCGGCGGCGTGGGTGTCTGCCATTCGAGCGTGGTTGCGCCCCAAGGGTTGTCGTTTTCGACTTTCTTTCCGTGCCTCATGCTCCAAAAGAAGTTGATGATGAACGGAATTTGCGAGAGACCGAGCATCCATGCCGCGCGGGAAACGTCCTTGTTCAGGTGCATGACGAAACTGCTGAGCGCGCCTTCCACGCCGGCCGATTGTTCCAGCGAATAAGCGGCGCCGCCGTCCGACATGCGGCGCAACATTCCAGCGAGGCCCTGGATGAACATTGGGCCGAAGATCAGGTTCATGAAAATGAACGAGAGCACGAAGTGAACGCGGCCCCAGAATTCGTTCATCACTCGGCCCGTGGCTTTCGGGTACCAATGATAGATGCCCGCGAACAAACCGAAGATTGTTCCCGGCGCGACGACATAGTGGAAGTGCGCGATGACGTAGTAGGTGTCGTGCAAGAGGATGTCACTCGCGTTGAAGCCCAGCGGCAGGCCCGTAAGACCGCCGATGCCGAACATCGGCAGGAACGCCAGCGCGAAAAGCATCGGTGTGTTGAAACGAATCGACCCGCCCCAGAGCGAGAGGAACAGCGCGGTGAGAATGATTACCGACGGGATCGAAATGATCATCGTGGTCGTCTGGAAGAATGTGCTGATCTTCGTCCCCATGCCGGTGAGATACATGTGGTGCGCCCAGACGATGAAGGAGAGAAAACCAATCGCGAGCACTGAGTGGACGAGCGCTTTGTAGCCCCACAACGGCTTGCGCGTGTTACAGGCGATGACTTCCGCCACAATGCCCATCGCCGGAAGAATCAGGACATAAACCTCAGGATGGCCCAGGAACCAAAACAAGTGCTGCCACAGCAACGGGCTGCCGCCGCCGCTGACAGGCACCGGCTGGCCCGCGACAACGAGACCGCTTGGGAGGAAAAAGCTGGTGTCGAGAATGTTATCCATCAATTGCATCACGCCCGCGGCTTCGAGCGGCGGGAAGGCGAGCAGCAACAAAAAGCCCGTGACGAACTGCGCCCAGACGAAGAACGGCAGACGCATCCAACTCATGCCTTTGGCGCGAAGCTGAATGATCGTTGCGATGAAATTGACCGCGCCAAGCAGTGACGAGGTAATCAGCAGCACCATGCCGATGATCCAAAAGGTCTGGCCGTCGATTCGGTTTACCGGGTCCGCGATGGAAGCGAGCGGGGAATAGGAAGTCCAACCGGACCTGGCCGCGCCACCCGGCATGAAGAAGCTCGCGAGCATCACCACGCCGCCGCCGAAGTAGCACTGGTAGCTCACCATGTTGATGCGCGGAAAAACCATGTCCGGTGCGCCGATTTGCAGCGGCACGACGAAATTTCCGAATGCAGCGAACGCCAGCGGCACGATGGCGAGGAAGACCATGATCGTTCCGTGCATGGCGCCGAAGGCATTGTAGAGGTCAGGCCCCATCACGCCGCCTGGAATCATTTCCGGCCCGAGCACCTTCAGAAGGAGATTACCGACGACGGGAATGGGCGTGCCTGGATTCGCGATTTGCCAGCGCATTGCCGCCATCAGCAAATACCCGAAGAACAGGAACAGGAGCGCGGTGATGCCGTACTGAATCCCGATGACCTTGTGGTCGCTCGAGAAAATGTATTTGCGCCAGAAGCCCGGCTCGTGGTGATGCACGTGCGCCGCGTGCGCCGTGTCAGTGGTTGAATGTGTCGCAGCCATGTTCGTTAGTTGTTTTGCACCGCCCGGAAAATCGGAAGGGCGGAAAATATCTCCGGGCCAAAATTCGTGTCAACGGCAGATTCAGTTTTCATGGTTCAATGCCGCACCTTGTCGAGCGCCATCAGCCCGAACAGGAGTGGCAGATACAAAATGGAAGCGAAAAAGAGCTGCCGCGCGCGTGCCTGCGTGAGTTCGCGTGAGAATTGAATCGCACACCAGAGGAACGCGAGACCAAGGAGCAGCGCGCCGAAAAAGTAAACCGTTCCCGCGACTGGCAGGGAATCCGCGCCCGTCAGGACCGCCGGGCAGACGCTGACGGCGATCAGCCCCAACGTGTGGCTCACGGCCTGTCGTCCCGTGCGCAAACCTTCGGGATCGCGCACCGGCAGCATGACGAAACCGGCCTTGGCGTATTCCTCGCGATAAAGCCATGCAATGGCGAGGAAGTGCGGCAGTTGCCAGAAAAATAAAATCGCAAAGAGCGCCCAACCTTCGCTGGAAATACTGTCGCGAGCCGCGGCCCAGCCCATTAACGGCGGCAATGCGCCGGGGATTGCGCCGATGGCTGTGTTCAGTGTTGTGACGCGCTTGAGCGGCGTATAAACCAACAGGTAGCTCAACAATGTGATTGCGCCCAACAGGCTCGTGAGCAAATTCACGAACAACGCCAGGTGAACCAGGCCGCCAATGGAGAGCAAACCACCCGCGATGAGAACCGTCGTCGGAGAAAGTTCTTGCGCCGGAAGCGGGCGAGTTTCAGTGCGCGGCATCTTCGCATCGTGCTCGCGCTCCCACCATTGGTTCAACGCCGCCGCGCCACACGCGACCAGCGCCGTGCCGAGCAACGTGTGCGCGAGGAGCACCCAGTTAATCGCCCCTTCGAGTCCGGCATAAAAACCCGCCAGCGTCGTGAGCACAACGAGAACGGTGAGGCGCGCTTTGACGAGGTCAGACCAAACCGCGAAGGCCGACCGTTCGCTCGACGCGACGGAGGGAATGGCTGCTGTCGCTTCGACTTTCATGCGTGCGTGAGTTGGCCAGCCATTGGAGCGCGGACCGCCGAATCCACGCGTTCAGAAACTGGATTCATCGCGACCGTCCGCGATGCCATTAAAACGAGCATCCAACCAGTCATGAACGTCAATGCGCCGACGGCGACGTGGGCCGTCGTTACATCCACCTTCCGTTGCGAAAGAATGGTGAAGATTCCGAGCGCGACCTGAACCAGGACGAGCGCAACCCATGTTCCTGAGATTTTGCGCAGCACGGAACCTGGGCTCGTATTGCGCCACGTCGCAATCACGCAGCCAATGACCGCCAACAAAACCGCCAAAGCCATAAAACGGTGCGCCATATGCACGACAATGTGGGCGCCCGTGATCGGCGCTTCTCCGGCCGCTTCGAGGCGATGCGCATTGTAGAGTTCAACTGATGCAGCATCGGTCGCAGGCCAAATCTTTCCGTAAGCGAGTGGGAAGTCCGGCACGGCCAGGCCAGCGTGTTGATGACGCATTGTGGCACCGAGGATCAGTTGGATCAGAATCCAACCGGTCGTTACGGTGAAGAAACGGCAAACTGCGGGCGCCACAATCGAATCACGCGGACATTTGCTGACATTCATCCACCAGCGCGACGTAAAGAGCGCAATCGAACAAACGAGCAGGAAAAATAATTGCGCGAACGTCGCGTGAAAGATTCCCAATTCCGTTCCGAGGCCGTACTTGTCGAACACCACGCGCATCCCGCCCAGCACGCCCTGAAACGCGACGGCAAAGAACGCGACCACGCCAAGCCATCGCAGCCACGCGCGCGATTCTTTCAGCCACAACCAGACCGCAAGAACGATCGTCAGCATTCCAACCACCGAAGCAACCAGGCGATGAGAGTGTTCGTAAAAAATGCCGCCAATCCACTTCGACGGCGGAAACAGGAACATGTTCTCCCCGTAAGTCGTGGGCCAGTCCGGGACCGCCATGCCAACGCCCTTCGTTGTGACCACGCCCCCCAGCGCAACGAGAAATAACGTGGCGACCGAGAGCGCGCACGCAAACCGGTGCAGCCACACGTTATCTGTTGAACGAACCATTTCCCTGTTTGAATGAATGATGCCGCTGCGACTTTTGCCGCAGCGGCATCACAAAATCCACCTTGAATTTTTTATTGCGGAGGCGCCTTCGCTTCCAGCGTGAAATCCACCGTCTTCTTGTCGTCCGCGCCGACGGTGACCTTCTGCGTCACCTTGCCAGCCTTCAGGTGCACCGCTTCGATGGTGTAATCACCAGCGGGCAGGCCAGAAATCTTGAACGAGCCGTCCTTGTCCGTGACCGCGAAGTAAGGATGATCCACCACGCCAACGTAAGCGAACATCCACGGATGCACTTCGCACTTGAACTGCACGAGCACTTCCTGCTTGTCGAAGACGAAGTCCGAACTCATCGGAATGGGCTGGCCGATGTTCTTCTCCTTGTTACCAGCCACCTTCGGCAGCGTGTGAACGTTGTGCAACAGCGTGTCCGAGTTTTTCACGTCGAAATGCTGGCCGGACTGCACACCCATAACGTAGGGTTGATACTGGCACCCCTTCTGGTCCAAGGCTGGTCCCTTGCCAGCCGGCGCCGGTGTTGGCTTCGCGCCTTCTTTCACCCAAACGAACACGTTCGCCAACCCCTTGTCCGGGCTGACGACATAGTGGCGGGTCGAAATCGGATTCGGCTGCAACTTCGCGCAAGGCGGATCCAGCGTGATTGGTTTTTCCGGCGGCGGCGTGCCGGTGAGCTTCACTTTGCCGGAAACTTCAGCAGCCGACGCGACGGAGCCGGCGAGCGCCGCGACAGTCAGAACGATCAGAGTCTTTTTCATAAAATAGGTGGGCGAAACTAGCATTCGTGTTTTTGCGATCAAGACATTAGTGAAACATTTCACAATGTCTCCTTTGTTTTCGACGGACCTCCTCACGACCTATTCAATGGCACGCCACAGCCGCGCAATCAACTACGTTCATCAGGCAGCGCTGTGTCCGGAATGTCAAAAAGGAACAGGCACTCGCCTGTTCCCTTGTCGCTCTCGGCCTTCGACCTTCGACCCTCGATTTTCCTTACGGCACCATCTGCTCGACGGAATCGCTGGGCAGACTCTCGCCCGCGTCGTTCACCGCCGTCACGCGCACCCGCACGATTTGTCCGGGCGTGAACGTGTTCAGGTTCGATTCCGTGTCCGTGACCGTGGCCGCGAG
>JGI10216J12902_101762641_pt1 | contig 22445 bp, 25 predicted proteins | sample KanNatreferecore_FD_12902 | JGI IMG/M metagenome (IMG submission 12902)
AACAAGAAGCGCGTCTCTGAGAACTTACCCATGCTCCTTCAAGCAGGCGATCAGTTCTCATTGTTTCCCTACAACTTCTCCTTCAAACTCGAGAAGATTTGGATTTCCGACAGCCAGGTGGATCTTTTTTCTGGAGGCTGGAAGGTCTGTCGCTTGGAGGACTTTCTGCGAGCGTCAAACGCCGGAGAACGCGAGTTTCGAATCGAAGTCTCGCCAGCCTCACAGTTCGCCTTTCTCCGCGTGGGGAGCGGATGGGTGCAGGAGTTGTTGCGTCGCTTGCTTGAACCCTCAGGGGTGCAAGTCGGTCAAGTGTGCAACACGGAACTTGACCTGGGTTTCCTTGAGTTCTTGTTTCTTTCGGTGCTCGAGCGCGTTCAACGCGGTGTGACCTTTCCATTTCATTTCTCTCTCAAGTCTGGCAGCGAAGACCCAGGAGTTCCAACCGGGTGCCGAGGCATGACTAATTCCTTCACGCTTGCCCTGCCGGGCGTTTCGGGAGTTTTTCGAGTGTTTGTGCCTACGGCTCTGCTTGCGTCCGTGGAGCAGCAATTCCCGACCAAGGCTGACTATCTTCTGCCGTCGTCCATTCGCTGGCGTTTTCTGGTAACTTTGGGACATGTGGACCTGACGCCCCAAGAGCTGCGCAGCCTCGAGGCGAGTGACGTAGTCCTTTTTGACGCAAATAGCGAATTGTTGTTTCCTTGCGACTGTCGACGCGGCTGGAAGGGCTCTTTGGAGGGCAAGGCTTTCAGCGTAGGCGGCTACTTTGAGAGGAGCTACAGGATGGAACCCAGGAAAGAAGATGCAACGGGCGATGATGCCGCTGATCAGCGCCCCGACCTTGGCCAACTGCCGGTGCTACTTCACGTCGTGGTTGGTGAAAAGGAATTGAGCCTCGCAGAAGCGAATGGCCTTGTTCCCGGCTCGATTATCGAGCTGGAGACACGGGAGGGAGAACCCGTGGATCTGGCGATCAACGGATCTTGCGTAGGAAAGGGCGAACTCGTCAATGTTGACGGCAGGCTGGGAGTAAAGATCATTCGTTGGAGCTCGAATTGATGATGAGGCTCACTTGCCTGCTGCAGGCCGTCAATCCGGCTGAGGAATTGGGTAGTGTTACAGGTCAGGCGCTCGATCTGGTTCGTGTCATATTCATTCTATGCGCCGTCTTGTTGCTGGCCTATGTGGCCGTAAGGCACTGGATGCCGCGCCTGACCGGCCTGAAAAGTCTTGAGAGCAGCCCCATTCAAGTGCTCGCTCGAACGCCCCTTGAGCCAAAGAAGAATCTCTATCTCCTGAAGGTTGGTTCAGAAGTCCTTCTAGTGGGGACCTCTGAGGATCACCTGCACTTCCTGAAGGCACTCGATCCGGAAACGGTGACTCCCCTCATCGAATCTCTTCCATCGGTTCCCGATTCGAAAAAATTTCGTGGTCTATTTGAGGAGCTGAAGAAAGGCGTGACGCGGCACTCAGGAAACTAGCAGCGTGTAGTAAACAATCAGCCCTATGGCTAAGAGCGCAACCAACAGAGTCCAGACTTCTGATAAGCTGAGCCACTTGGACTCTAACTTCACCGTCGGTGGCGTGGCTTGAGCCCGGCGGCGTGCCGGTTCCTGGCGAACGGGTGAAGGTTCTGCGGGAACGACCACCTTCACACTGCGCGTTTCGCTTTCCACCGGTGCAGGAGGCGGTTCTGTCTTACCGCAAATCTGGAAGCTGATTTGATAGTCAGGCAACTCCAGCAAGTCGCCACTCGACAGTTGTACACGCTCTTCCTTTTTCAGGCGATTCCCATTCACCCACGTGCCATTGTTGCTGAGGTCGACGGCATAGACACTCTCTCCCGCCAATTCCAACGCAAGGTGTTCCCTCGATATCGATATCCCCTCCAGCGGCACCGCGCTTTCCGGGCTGCGCCCCAATACAACGCGTTGCTTCATGGGGAAGACGTAGTCTTGCGACGCCTGCCCGGTATTCGACTTGACTTGTAATTGAACATCCATTGCAAGTGTTAATAAAACCTGTAGTCCCTCCTTACCCAGCGGGACAGTAATTTCATCGAACCTGGCGCGGTGAAAGCGGCATGAAAAACTTCCCTTCACTCCGTTCTAGATGACTGCCTGGTCGAGCCCTTCTCCAACAAACCGGCGATTCCGGAGAACTCCTGAACTACGGGCCTCCCGCCTGATCTCCGAAGCTGCGGCCTGGCCTCGAAGCAACGGAAAAGTCGGCAATCAGGATGAAGCCCACAACTTGTCAAGGTAACCCAGCAGCTTGCTTCGAAAGGCCGGGTCGTTGCCCAAGGTCTTGACAAAAGTCTGCCGGGCTTCCTCAGATGGAAAACGAGCTTGGGGAAATTCGGTCTGAATCAGCTCTTGAATCGAAGCCTGAACCACGGCTTCCACTTTCTGCGGGTTTCGCAGATCATTCTTCGAGAATTGAGCGCTGACACCAGGGAATCGGGCTTGTTGGGCCTTGTCTATCAGCGAAGCTCCCTCGGGAGATCCAGAGCGGTTAACGGAGAATGGCCGTTCCGGCTTCTTCGAAATCTTCTGGGTCTCGTCCGCAGGATTGAGGTTTGGCTTTCCCGGGCCGGGTGAATCAATTTTCATGGTCGTCTCTCACTAAGATCGGAACTGCACAACGTCTGTAAATTCAAGCAAACTTCGAGCCAGCTTGCCAAAATCGCCGCGGGGATCCAACTCGATGGCTTTGTGCAGGTGCTGTCTTGCTTCGTTCTTCTTCAGTTTGAAGAGATAGGCTTCGCCGAGATGGGCGTAAGCATAGGCACTGCGAGGATTCTTTTCCAAGGCTCGCGCGTAATGTCTCGTGGCGGCGTCAAAATTGCCTCGATGAAACTCAACTGTTCCCAGCGCTACATCGATGACGTCGCTGTGCGGAAGCAATGCTTGCACGCCTTCAAACACCAGCCGCGCTTCTTGAAAGCGATTGGAGTCGCGATAGACAAAGCCAGCCTCCATCAGCAGTGCGATCTCCTCATGTGACGGCGCAATATTCCAGGTCATTGAAACCTCCCGATTGTTGTTTAGGCAACCTCGGTTCGCAGTTCTACGCAATTCTTTTGATCGACGCCATGGCACTGTCGTGCCTTAACTTCAGAACAGCCGAAGCTAGATCAAAGGCGCGCGCTTCTTTTTGGAGCTGCTGCTGAATCTGCAAGAACTGCAGGGTTTCTCCACCCAGTCCTCCAGATGCTCCCAGGCCGCCAAAGCCGCCAACGCCACCGATGAGGCCTCCAAGCAAGCCACCGATACCGGGCAAAAACATGTTCCCAACGCCACCCGCGATGGCCCCCAGGACTCGCCGAAACCCGCCTGGGCGTGAGGTGGCTTGAGTCTGCTGCAAGATGTCGTTCAATTCAAAATTGGAATGGATGTTCTCTGATCCTACCTGGCGGGTAGCCATGACTTCAATCCTCCGATTTAGTGTCGGTTAACCTTCCCTTCACTCCTATTATCGTGCGGCCAAGCCGGATGTTGCGTGGAACACAAGCTGCCTAACTTTGCTCATTCCTGTTGTTGGTCAAGACCGATTCAGGTTCCTACCTCGAGACTTTCAGACTCGAGATCCACAGATCGGGCATCGAGTTGTTTTTGTTTGCGGCTTTCCACTTCTCAGCTCCCTCTTTCAGCGCCTGCTTGGCAGCCTTGAGGGCATCATCAAATTGGTCCTGCATCGCTTTGGGCATCTTCCGGTAAGCAGCTTGCAGTTCCTTCGTGAGAGCAGCGACAACCGCAGAGCCACCGGGCGGGTTTGGATATCCAGACTTTGTCCCCGGTAGTAGCGCCTTCGCATATTTCACGAGTTCCGTCTTGGCCTGGCCTGGGTCCCCACTTTGAAGGGCGGTGAGAAAGCTCTGAACATTCGCCACAGCTTCTGTGGTGGCGTTGTCATTCTTAACAAGATGAACGATAAGCTCCTTTTCTGCTTGGCTGAGCTCCGTCGCTGGCTGGTCAGCGATCCATTTCTTAAAGTATTCGAATGCTTTAGGAGGATCCAGAACGATGGTGCCGGGATATTTCTTAACCCATTTCTGGGCGAGTTCGTGGTGCTTGAGATGCACCATTTCGTGAAACAGAGTCACCTGGCTGCCTGCTGGATTGGAGAGCACATCGGCCAGATCTATTTCAATAGTTGAGTCCTTGTCTAGCTGGAACCCATCACCTCCACTCACAGCACCTGTCCGCCCTAAAGAATCCGGATTGTCCCGCTCGATAATATTTATCTTGCCGACTTTCCGATCAGCGGACTTCTCGATAGGCAAGAGGTCACTTTCTGGCACACCAAGAACGGCTGCGGCCAGTTTTACTTGGGCGTCCTTCAGGTCCTTGCGAGCCTTCTCGATGCCGCCTTCGTCTGTTCCGATCTGTTTCTCCAGCTGACTTAGAGCCGCACTAAGTTCAGTAACCTTTTGACTCCAGTGTTTGATGTCAGCCCGAGGAGGCATGCCGATGACTGTAAGTCCCTGAGGACCGCTGGCAGATTGCCCTGCCTGAAAGCTGGCAGAAGTCTCCAAGGCGTGCCACTTCATTGTCTTCGGATTCTGGACTACTACTGCGTGCTCCGCTTTTCCCAGCCGCGCAACCGCCATTGCCTGCCACTTGTCATCGTACCCTCCGGATGATCCAACTTCTCGTTTGACCTGGACCTGTTGAGCCTGTTGGTTCTGACCCAGGACCATGCCGGCAAACTTTATGGGCGCGGTCGTTGCACCGGTCGCTTTCTGCTTCGCAGCAGTGGCTCCACCTGATCCATCTGGAGCTGCCTTGAATTGAAGGGAACGCAGCAGTCCTTCAAACGACTGCTCGCCCAACTTGGCGGAATCAAAAGCTTCCGCCACGGCGGCATCCTTTGAGGGATCGTCAAGTTGCTTCGTCAAACCCACAAGCTTTATTTCCTGACCAGGCTTCAAGTTTCCAAGATCACGCAATTGAGGATTCGCCTGGAGCAAAGTTTCCAGTGGGACGCCGAGGCGCTTGGCTACTTTTTCGAGAGTGCGTGCGGTTGCGGCGTCATAGCGTGACGCCCCGAGGTTAACCTGGGGACTGAACCCTCTGACTTCCTTTACCATAGCTTTTCACCTCTCATCTCTTAAGTGCCGGCAGTCATTCGAACCTTGCTCTGACATTCGTTGTGTCCAGCTGAGGTTGCGCCTCCAACCACTTTAGCCGGGAATTTTCAGCTATGCCCGCTCTGCCGCAAGCTGGCGAACAACTGGACGGGGCCACCAACTCATGCATTATCGGAGTTCTTCCTTTGGGGTTGCTGTTTCTTGTCCTGGTTCTGCCGGCTATTCAGGCGGGCCGACGAAAACGATGGCCTTCCGAGATTACCGCTTGCTCTCAGCCTCCTGTTTCTCTTTGAGGTCCCGCAGCTGCCTCACGAGTTCCATGGTGAGTCCATAAGCTTGCATTGCAGCCTTGGCGCGGGCTTTTTCCCTGGCAGAGCCCGATTTAATGGCTTGATCCAATCCTCTGCACGTCGCCTCGATCCTGCCGCACATCTGTTGAAGGGCTTCCCCCTTAAAAGTCTCTTCAAACTGCGGGAACTTCCTCCACGCTACGTCGTTTAGCTTGGCAGCCGCGGCAGCCACATCTGCAGGCACACCATCCTTGGCGTCCTTTGAAGGCGCAGAAGCTGTTTTAGCTTGTCGATCTTTGATCATAAGTCGGCCTCTCTTTCGATCGTGTTCGATTCGAAACTGTTTTCGCACCCGTTCTAAGTCCGGTACTTGCTTCCCATTTGGGCTCATCCGAAGATGGTTTAACGTACCACAGGCTTCACGACTCAATTTCGCGACCCTGGCGGCCTCCGACGCGGTCTTTAGACACCAGAGATATGTAACCTAGAGGCTGCACGGAGATTTCGGATGTCAACTGGTCGTAGCTCAGCACTGCGACGTCTGGAAACTTAAACTCGAGCAGCTTCTTTACAAAACGTCTGATGTCCTGGTCCGTGAGAACAACGGGCGTCTGGGCAGTCGGCGGCAGATTTCCAAACTGAGCTTGGACAGCTTCCATGACCTGCTGAATCAAACTCGGATCCATGGTCATGTAGGGACCATTCGCGGATTGCCTGATGGAGTTCCGAAACATCTCCTCGATCTCCGGAACCAACTGGTAAACAAATAAGTTCTCCTTCCCTTCTGAAAGCTGATAGCAGATTTTCCGCTTGAGCGCCACTCTCACCTGCTCCGAAAGGGTAGCCACCTCGCGGGAACTCCTGCCCCATTCGCTCAAGCATTGAAGAATGGCCTTCAGATCACGGATCGAAGTCCCCTCTTCCACAACGCGCTGCAGGATCTCAGTTAGTTGTTGCAGCGAGACAATCTTTGGAACAACTTCGTCGACCAGGTTTGGATAGTATTCTTTGAGGCTATTCAACATCCACTGCACTTCCTGCAGTCCGAGAAAATCTCGCGCATGCTTTCGCAGGAAATGACTGACGTGCATGATGAGCACTTCGTGCGTCTCCCAGATCTCAACCCCTGCGGTGACAGCCCGTTCTCGCGAACCCGCGTCAATCCAGGCGGCTGGCTTGCCGGTGGCGGGATGCTGAGTGTCCTCGCCCTGAATCCCGAAGAGCACAAGGTTCCTCGTATTTGACTTCACCAGAACGCCGTCCAGTCTGATGTTTCCTTTGGCCAACGGAACTTCATTCAGCCAGATTCTGTAGGCTCCGGGCTCAATCGGGGCGTTGCCGCTGATCTGTATGGGTGGGAAGATAACGCCAAGGTCGTAATAAAGACTGTTCCGAACCTCGGTCAGTTTCTGGACAAAACTCTTTCCTTCGTCCGTGGCCGTATTGACACAGTGGGTGAGGGGCTCGCTCACTTCCAGCACCAGCGGAACTGTGACTGTCAATTGGGGTTCCTGGCTCAAGTCGGGCGTCCCCGGAAGAGCAGCTCCTGCGACGGCCTGCATTTTCTTGGCTTTGAACAGACCATACCCAACGCTTCCAGTAACGACTGCCAGAAGCAGGAAAGGAATCTTGGGTAGTCCCGGGACAAGGGCAAGAATGAGCAACAAGCCTGAAGAAACAGCAATGGCTTTAGGCTGCGCCAGTATCTGAGTGGCCACGTCTTTGCCGAGATTCGAATCGGTGGCCTCCGAGGCGACGCGAGTGATGACCATGCCGGCCGATATCGAAATCAGGAGAGCTGGAATTTGGGAAACCAGGCCGTTTCCAATGGTCAGAATCGAGTACGTTTGGACAGCCTTCATCAGCTCCATGTCCTTCATGGCCATGCCGATGATCAAGCCACCAATGATATTGATCAGAGTGATGATGATGCCGGCGATGGCATCGCCCTTCACAAACTTCATCGCTCCGTCCATGGCGCCGTAAAATTGCGATTCGCGACTCAATGCATCCCGGCGTCTTTTCCCCTCATGGAAATCAATGATGCCTGCCCGGATGTCGGCATCGATGCTCATCTGCTTGCCGGGCATGGCATCCAGCGTAAACCGGGCCGAAACTTCAGCAACCCGCTCTGCGCCCTTCGTGATAACAATGAACTGAACCAGGGTAATGATCAAAAAAATGACAGCACCTACAACAAAGTTCCCACTGACCACAAACATGCCAAAGGCCCGGATGACTTCACCAGCGTCTGCCTGCAGGAGAATCAGGCGTGTGGCAGAGATGTCAAGCGACAGGCGATAGAGAGTCGTGATCAATAGGAGCGTCGGATAAGACGCGATCTGCGTGGCCTGGGAAATGTAAATCGAGACCATCAGCAATGTCACTGCGATGGTGATGTTGATGGTTAACAAGATATCCAGAAGCCAGGTCGGCAACGGGACAATCATCATCCCGACCATGGCACTGACGCAGGCCACCAGGAGCAGGTCGCTGAACCGGGTGAGAACAGCATTCAGGTTTCCGCCCAGAATCTCCTGTTTGAGATTCATTACTTCCGCTTGGACTTTTCCGATCATGGCAGGAAAAAGAGTGCCTGGTTCAGGTTAGACGAAGCAAACATGAACCAGGCACGGTGAAGTAGGGTTGACTAAACGGTTGCGCTCTTGCCACCAGCTTCCAGCTTTTTTAGGCGATCAACTTCCTTAATGACCGCCTCCATTCCCTGGAGGATACCCCGAGCTCGATTAGCGCCGGGATCTGTTCGATCCGGATCCAACTTCAGCGCTCTTTCGAATTCGACTGCTGCGTCATTGAACTGCGCTCTCCGAAGCAATGTCTCTCCCAGGTTGGCATGAACCGTGGGATCTTCAGGCTTCAGCCGCACTGCAGTCTGAAGATAATCCAGCGCCTCATCCAGTTTTTCTTCAAACAACGCCAGGGCTCCCAAACCCGCATATCCGTAATAGTTTTTCGGGTCCAGGGCTATCAGTCCTTCGAAGACGGCTTCGGCCTCGCGAATCCGGCCTTGTTCGTAGAGATTGGACCCGAGTATGGCAATTGAATCCAGTTGGGCAGAGTCCAAACCGAACACGTCATTGAAAGAGATTTGGCTGTTGGCGTTTTGCTCAGACATAGTTTTCTCCTTGAAGTCTTTATTCTATCTTAGGCTAATCGATCGATAACCTTCGACTTGCGTGTGTTCTCGAGTTCCTCCAGCTTAAAGATCAGATCCTTCAACCTGTTGATCTTATTCAACAGTTGTTGGCCTGCTACCTGGTCCCCAATTTTGTCCGATTGAAGAAGCTTCAGGGCCTCGGCCTCTTGGCCGTCAATGTTCCCAGCGGACCGCAGAAGATTTCCAGCAGCGCCAGTCACGGCAGGGCTTTGGAACAAAGCCGGAATCGAGCGGAAGGGAGCCGTAAGCTGACTCGACGCCTGTCCGAAAAGCGCCTTAAATGGATCGCCAATCGCGCCAAGCAATGACTGGAGAGGATCAGATCCTCCACCCGAAACTGCGTTGCCGATAAGGCTCGAGACAATCGGAGCCGCCGGGCCCAATGCGGAGCCCAATAACGCAGACGTTCCCATCTTAATCAAAGAATCTAACATATGTTTTTTCTCCTTTTATGTTTGAGGTTAATTGGATCTCACTTCCCAATCTGAACCAGTTATCGAGCCATGATCAGAAACGTTGCTACTCTAGAGCAAAATGTCAGGCTGCTGTGGTTCACAACCGCTGTGGATGGCTCTCATGACTGCTCGCCAAGAGTCCGCACCGCCGCACCCACCTCGCATCGAGCGCTTTTGGTGGTGAGGCTATACGGGCTTTGAAAATCATTTGGGAAGTAGGACCGCCCGGATTTTCTCAAGGAAGTCGCTCCTGGACGATGCCCAAAATACGATAGTGGGTCAGTTTAGGGTTTGCGATTTCAGGGCAAGTCCTGGATGCCCGCTTTCGCGGGCATGACGGTCTTGGATAGATTCAACACCAAGTGCGGGGTGTCGTCATTCCCGCGTAAGCGGGAATCCAGCAAGTGCCCCAAGCAGCGTTCTAGAGCTCTTTAGCAACTCAAGTTGACCCACTAGTCAAAATACATGCGCGCCCTGAGCGGACGGGTTGGCGCTCTGGTTGCGAGATGTGAAGCGGCAGTGAGGAGGCGAACGTCCTTGCATAAGCGATCGGCAGAATCGATGAACTCGCCACCAGAAGGCTCGAAGCACCTAAGGTAACCCTGAAAGTGACGCAAGGCTTTTTTAGATGCGTTTATCGTAGCACGTGATCTCGAGCGTTGTCCCTGAATATCGGTTGGCAGAAGATAGCCACCCAAAAGCCCCCTACCTCAAAAGCGCCTTCTGCGACCTTATGCGCAAGACACTCTAGGTCCCTGACCCAATGAGCCTGACGAATCAACTGATAGACGAGGTGGAGAAGCTGAAGAGCTTTCAACCTGATAGAGCCTCAGAAGAAACCGGGAAGCTCAGGTTACTTCGCTTGCATTCCCCGATCTCCGACCCACCATAGTGGCCATCAGTAACCTCAACCTTCCCACATGCGAGACCTCCCGGCGGGTCAGGTAGTTCAAGTCATCCTGGGCCTCGTTCCTGCGCTCCAACCGCAGGTAAACTTCGCAACGCCGCGCTCGCGCTTCGAGGTCATTCGGGTAGCGAGCGACGAGCTGGTCCAGCTCCTCAAGCGCCCGCGCGAAGTCCTCCTGAGCCACATAGATCGTGGCCAAGGCCACATGGAAGTAACGATTCCTGGGCTCAATAGCCACTAGACCCATGAACACAATCGCGGCTTCCCGGTATCGCCCCTGCAAGTAAAGGGAATAGCCCTTACTGGCAACGAGGTACATCTCGTTTGAAGTCCAATCAGAGTCGAGTTGAAGATTCATGGCGATGTCTCCTGCGATACCGACAACTGCCTCGCAATGAGCTCATCCTCCATCACCTGGTAAGTCAGAAGGAGGCCCAGCATCTGTTTGATCGCTTCCTGCCGCTCGCTCTCGTCAGACGGTAACTCCAGCAGGTGCGCTTTCTGATCCAATAACTGCTGCCAGCGAAGCCGCTCGGCGACAGGATCGGTGAGACTCTCGAAGTCTTCGGGCTGCACGGGGGGGCCCACAAATTCCAGGCCCATGGGAGGCGTGTCCATCCTGAGGATCTTCTTCCAACTCAAAGGAAGAGTCCGAGACAGGCGGAGGAGTTTTCCTCGAAACGTCGATCCAAATGAGGTCGCCTGGATGTCCTCGCGAAAGCGAGGCTGCATTCCGGCAATGGTGTATTGAACTTTCATAGATCAACTCCCTGAAGCTCGTGCGAAGATCGAATCTAGGGCACTAGCCCATCGACTCTACATCTACAGCCTAACCGCGCTCCGAGCGCGCATTCTTCTCTGGCCTTCGGCCTGAGCACAACGTGCTTCACACCCCGGTCAAATCGGAACTGGAATCCACATGAACGTCATTCCAGCGGAAGAACGTCACCCCGGCGGATCTTAAGCCGGGGCCGGAATCCAGTTTGTCGGTAGATCGTGGACCCCGGCTTTCGCCGGGGTGACGAAAAAGTGTCCAAAATCCAAAAACGCGCGCGGAGCGCGCGTTCCACCGGGTGGAGCGGGCGCGTGGGACCGCCGTCCCCCTGCGCACGTTTCTTGCTATCTTCGGATAGACCCCTTATGCTCTCTGGGCTGCCTCCTCCTGTGCCAACTGATAAACAAAATTCAACACCTCTGCCACCGCTTCATAGAGGTCTTCCGGGATATCTCGACCGACCTCAATTTCGTACAAGCTTCGGGCGAGACCAATGTTTTGCATCACCGGGACATCATGTTTCTTGGCTAGATCTACGATCTTGGCCGCGACCGTGTTCTGCCCCTTCGCCGTGACCCTGGGCGACTCCATGGTCTTTTCTTCATACTTCAGGGCGACCGCCAGGTGGGTTGGATTTACGACGACCACATCCGCTTGCGGCACACTTTGAACCATGCCGTGAGTGAGCAACTCCTCGTGAAGCTGGCGCCGGGACTGCTTGACATGTGGATCGCCTTCGGCTTCCTTATACTCCCGAACCACTTCGTCACGGCTCATCATCATTTCTTTCATGAAGAGCCGGCGCTGCAAGAGGAAATCCGCTGCCCCAATCACAAGAGAGGCTCCTCCAACGGCGAACAGGAACTGGAACATCAGCTGGCTGGCCACCAGTGCAGCCTCGTTTAATGGAACGCGCGCGGTGAGGATCACGTCTCGCACGGAGTTCCCCAGGATTTTGTAGACCAGAAACCCAACGATAGCAAATTTCAGGAGATTCTTCAGTAGTTCCAGATAGGTACGTGGCTTGAAGAAAATGTTCTTAAATCCGTTTATCGGATTCAGTTTTTCGAACTTGGGTTTAATCACCTCTGGAGCAAACAACGCTTTGACTTGAAGAAAATTCATGGCCGCGGCCACCATGACGATGCATATCATCAGCGGAGCGGACAGAAGCAAAAGCCTGCCAAAACTCTGCCCCATTCGTTGCACCAGTTCATTCTCCGCAAGTTCTCCGCCGAGCATTTCAGGCCGGAAAAAATCCTTCATCAGCTCCTGGAGTTCCGCCACATAGGCCCCGCCTCCCAGCGAAAGCACCCCGGCCGCGGTCAGAAAGAGGAACGCCTGGGTGAGGTCGTTACTCTTGCTTACCTGCCCTTTCTTACGGGCATCCTGTAGTTTTTTGGGAGTCGGCTGCTCAGTTTTCTCGCCAGACATGATTAAACAAGATCAGACAAACGCTTTTGAAAGCTCCGCAACTTCCCGGAGCATCAACAGCAGGTATCCCTGCAATCTCTCCATAAAAAGTCCCACCACCAGAAAAACCATGCCCAGCCCAACCAGTGACTTGACTGTCTGGCTTTCGAAGTGAACGTGGACTTGTGGCACCACCTTCCCCAGAGACGCGAACGCAACATCCACAAGAAACAAGGCCAGCAGGACGGGTGCACTCAACTGCATTGCAACCAAAAGGACGTTGGCGCTCATGCGGGTCACTTGCTCGATCAAAGGCAGCAAGCCAGCCTCCAGGCGAGGAAAGGCGAGCAATGGAACCTCTGTAAAACTGCGGTAGAGAGCCCGCACGAACAAAAGATGCCCGTCCATCGCCAGAAACAAAACTAGTGCCGCCTGAAACTTCAGCTGGCCCAAGAGCGAAGCGTTCCCAGGCAACTGGGGCGAGAAGAAAGTGGCTTGATTCATGCCTCGCTGCGTGTCGATGATCGTGCCTGCCGCTTGCACCGCGTAGAACACGAGCTGAGCCGCCAGAGCGATCGACACTCCGATCAAAGCTTCTTTCAGCAGCAGGCCCACAAAGAGCATGGTTGTGACCGACCCGGTGGCTGCATTCGCTGCAAGTCCGGAGTACATGACGGAAACCATGATAAAGGCCAAACCTACTTTGGCTTGTCCCGGAACCGCGCCGCCCCCAAGAAAAGGCGCCAGAACGAAGATTGGAAGAAGACGAGCGAAGCCCAAACCGAACAAGACAAGAAATTCCTGGACAGTGATTTGGAAGCCAAGATGGGTCAAAATCTGCTGCAACGCATCCAGAAAACTCATTCGCAAGCCTCGTTCTTACAAAGTACCGAATTACCGAATCAGTGGAATGCTCTCAAACAGTACGGCTGTAAAGCGCACTGCCTGACTCAGGATCCACGGTCCGAGGACCATCAACGTCAGAAAGACCGCTATGAGTTTTGGGACATAGCTGAGAGTTTGTTCCTGGATCTGAGTGGTCGCCTGGAAAAGGCTGACCATGAACCCTACCATCATGCTGGCCAGCATCGGTCCGCCCGAAAGGATCAGGACCATCAGCAGACCTTCCCGCAAAATCCGGACAATCGTTTCTGAGCTCACGAGGTGTCTCCTTCACAGGTAACTTAAAACCAGCCCTCTCACGATCAAGAACCACCCATCCACCAACACAAAAAGAAGCAGCTTGAATGGCAGCGAAATGACCGAAGGAGAAAGCATGTGCATGCCCATCGAAAGCAGAATATTGGCAACCACCATGTCAATGATGATGAACGGCACGAAAACCAGAAACCCGATCTGGAAAGCTTCCTTCAACTCACTGGTCACGAAAGCTGGAATGATGATCTGGAAGTCGTCTTTGTCGATCGGAGCGCTTGGACTGGCACCTGGATCCAGTTTTGTCGCCAGCTCCATGAAGAGCACTCGATCTTTGCTGTGACTGTGTTTGGCCAGGAACTTTCGGAGAGGTTCTTTGCCAGGTTTACCCGCGTTAAAGAGGCTCTTCACGCTGGCTTCGGAAAAGATGTCGCGTGTGTTGGCGACGCTTCCGGCCGCCTCGTACATTTGGCGAGCGACCGGGATCATGACAAAGATCGTGAGCACAAACGCCAGGCCGGTGACGACCTGGTTGGGCGGCACTTGCTGCGTCCCGAGTGCATTCCGAAGGATCGAAAGGACCACCGATATCTTGACGAAGGACGTGAGCATGATGAGCACAAATGGAGCCAGCGACAGGGCCCCCAACACAATCACCAGCACGATTGGGTTGGATAGTTCTCCACCCGATCCAGTCGTCGTCTGAGCCCAAGCCGCCTGATTCAGCAAAAGAATCCATACCAGGCACGGGATGAACCGCATGGCCTTCTTCCCCTTCCTGCTGCTTCCTTGTCGATTGGCGAGGTCAGCTGGAGTGTCGATTCTGTGTCGGTTTCTACCAGTACAGATAACCTTACTCAAAACCTCGGAACGCGTGAAGCAAAAAATCACCATGGCGCCTACATCGCAGAATCCGTCCTGCACGAGGTTGTGAAACAGATCCACTACGGCTTGCGGATCAACGGCCACACCCTCGTCGTTGCATTCCCAACCTGGCTGATCGCCTCGTCCAACTTGCCTGTGACGTCCGGATGATCTGTCACGTAGTCGCCGCTGCGGGCATGGCAACCCTCGGAGAACTGATCCATCCAGTAGATCCGGGGAGGCTGGTTGGTGTTGTTGACGGCTAGCATGACAGAATGGTATCCACCCGACGCGGACATGCCGAAGTAATACCAACCTGGGACATCGCTCGGCACTTGATCGAGAATTGCTTTCTCCACGGAGGGCTCCCATTGGCCCTTCTTGTGCCGGAACTCCATTGCTTCGCTTGCCAGTCCCTTTTTCTGGAGCGTCTCCATAATGAGATCAACGGAATTTGCCGTGCCTTCCTCCCACCCATGTTTTTTCTCGATGGCTCGGGAGCGGTTGTAGACCTCTCGCCTGAACTCATCTCCCAGGCCGAACAGCACTTCCAGTCCTTCATAGACAGCGTTCATGCAACCGCCGCGAGCATTTCCTCCGTGCAGCGGCTTGACGTCTTCGGACTGGTACTTGTTGCTGAATGCGAGAGCGGTGTCGTTGCTGAACACTCTTCGGAGGGTTGCAAGCTGCTCCCGGTTATCATTCAATTCAGTAGCGATACTTTGGATGGCTTTCTCCAGCAGCGAGTCGGACCCGGAGCGCATTCCTTCCAATCCGTCCTTGAACCTCTTCAAGAACGATATGTTCTGTTCCAACGCCTTGGAAAGCTCGGCAAACTCCGCGTGGATTTCTTTCAGGATCTTGTCCCGACTCGCAGGTGCGCTTTCACCCTTGAGTCTTGCCAGCAGGTTTCCCAACCTTTCCCGGTGGCGCCTGACCTCCTCCCGGGAATCAATGAGCCTCGTCTCGACAACAGCTTTCGAGTCTACTTGGATCGAATTCGCCCCGTGGTTTACTGCCAAGCCTGATCCCGACCCATAACGGTTTTTGAGTTCGGCCTTCTGGAGTTGGGCCAGAAGGACGCGCTCGCCAACGTTTGACACTGGGGAGACCTGTGCCAAGTCAGCGGCTTCGCTGGGGACGGTCTCCTTGAAGTCGGAGTCCAATGCCGGTCGTCCCTCCTGCTGTGTTACTTGCGAGTAATCTTTCGGAAAATTAAAAACGTTCTTGTTGAAGTCAACCTTCATAACACTCGTCTCCTGTCAACTGTTCATCTCCCAATCAGGAGCGTATTCGCCCCTCGACTCAGTCAACCCATACAATGAACTCGGTCCCTCTTGGCAGGAAAACCGCTGGGGCATTTGTGGCAAGCTGGATCAGGCCTAACGCTGCTCCTGCCCCGATTCCCGCCCCGATACCAAATCCTTTGAGTCCTCCAACCAAACCTCCAATAAATGCGCCTTCGGTCGTTGCGATAGCGGTGTACTCCGGCGTCTCATTCGCGCGTGACAGAATCCCTTCGGGAGCAACATAAAGACCCTCGTCATGAGTCAAAACCGACTGAACTGTCGCCTTGACCGGTGTGGTCTTCCCATCGTGCTGCAGTTTCTCGAAGGAGAACATCAGCACGGCTTGACCTTTGATCTTTCCGCCCTTTTTCACATACTTGACGGTTCCTTCAAGGATGCCCCCTCTGAATTCCGCTGGAGCCAGCACCCTGGCAGTAACCGGGTCGCCAACTTGGCTGGTCTCGGTTGAGACCGTATTCAGGAGCTTCACCCGGAAATCATCTGGGCCAGTACTACTATGGGAGTCACCGAGAAGGGCAAAAGCCATTTCCACGGACGACCGGTAGTACCTTGGTGCGGCAGTCAGTGTGCCTGCCAGCGTAATGATGACCAATAGAAGTGTGAAAGACCGTGAACGCTTTGCCATTGAGTTGTCCTTTCTAATGGTTCGTTCTGAATAGTTAGGCATGATTGCTTTGGTGCCCGGGGAGCGGGACGGCCATCTGGCTGCCCGCTCCCTCTGTGTCGGGCATGAACTTGGTCGATTCGGCTGCTACGTCTGCAACCGAATTCGTTATCTGCATTCGGTTATCGTGGCAGGCCGGACAATGTTGCGTAGCCTTCATGATTTTTTGCGCACGCTGCACGGGCTGATGCCTTGGGGAAGCTGTTTTCTTCTAGGCAGCCAGAACGGACTTTTCAGCCTTGAGCGCGGCAGGACACTGAGACTCCACCGGCTGGGTCTCACAGAGAATCTCGATCTGAAGCCCGTGGAACCGTATGATCCGCTGGTACTCCGCACCTTTCTGGCAGGCATACCAGTAGGCTTCGCCGTAGCTGGAGATTTCCATCTGGTACTCCCGGTAGAAACACTTTTCCCCTTCCGCGTAGAGCCCGACTCCCAGATCGAAAGTTCGGTTTGGGTTCTGAACCAATGAGATCGTCATTCTGTCGTAAGCCATGTTCCCTCCGCGTTTGTGGATCAGGCCTTGCCTGAGTGCCAGAATTAACTTCTCAATAGTTATCGAAGAACTGGCGGATCTGTTGCTTTCGTAGCGACATCGGACGTGGCAATTTGAGCTTTTGCAAGCCAGCACACCGGCCAGCAACCTTCAGCCTTCTGTAACGATAATTGTTCTGTGGGGGGTGACTATGGAACGATCTGAGATTCTTACTTTTCAAATGCCTTTGCCAAACTCCGGCGTGGTTGCCACGTCAGGAATCCCTGGTTGTGTGCAAATCCTATTCACCGACCTCGATCGAGGACCTGGAAAAACACTTGAGCACAAGATGAGCTGGTCTTTCGCCAGCGTCACGGATTGCGACTCGTTGCTGGGTGTACAGGCTGAAAATCGAACTGATTTGTCCGAAATTAGAACGGACATGATTGCTGCGGGGATGACGGAGGTTGGGGAGGCACCAACTGACGAACAACTACGGCTCTACTACGCGTTCTATGCTCCGGCTCATGAAGCGATTCGAGCGAATCGGTTTGCAGAGGCCGCTGTGATGTACCGTTGGTTAGCCATTGGAGCCACCGAAGCGGGCCTGCGCGACCGTTATGCCGCTGTGGCTCGCCAACTTCAGATCGTTCATCACATCGGAACGCTCTGCCATCGAGACGTGAGTTTTCCTTTGAGGGGTGTTGAGGTCGAGGACTACTTCCTGGCTCTGGCGGAGCTGCCAGTGAACGAGATTCAGGATGCTTTCCAAGAATATATTGATGCTTTCTACATTCAGCCTGTGGGAATGACCAACTTCTGCTGTGCTGAACCTGGTGATCGTGAGCCGCAGGAAGAATGGTGCACGCAGATTCCAGTGAGCTGGGAAGACATTCAGCGCGGTGAACTCAACTACGACGGCCGCCGGGTACTCGATTCGGTGAGTTTTGCGTTACTCGGGCAAAAGTGTTTGAAGGCAGCAGGTTTCTCCACGGGTCAATTTGCCGTCGCGTCGAAGCGATCAAGCTCCCCAGAGAATCCCGTCCTTTCGAGCGTCATGTTCACCACGAAACGGACCTTAATCGAGACTCGCCGGGGGACAGCAGGCGTCCACACAGAAGTCGTGGTCGTGGCGAACGGCGGACTGCAATGGGCCGTCGCGCGCGAGTTTGTCGAGATCGAAGCCGCCGAGGAACTCCTTCTGTGGTCCGCTTTTCAAACCGCTCTCGGCATTTCCATGGACCAATCTGGCAGAATGCTCCAAGAAAGAATAATCCGCCACCAGGAACTCGCCCAAGTTCTATCTGCTTCATAAATAATAGGTTCAGAACCGACCGGCAACGATACGATAGACGAGGAACTCTTGGACAAGATATCTCGCTTCTGACTGCGCCGTGTGCACTCTCGGTCGTCTTTGCCAGCAGTCCTGGTAGGAAAGCGATCGACGGCGTAGCCGGTAGTTGCCTCCTGTAAGGGAGTCGCCGACCTCGAGTTCGGCCTCCCCACCTGGTGGACTAGAAGTGTTTATTTTGGAAGTGAGTTTAGGAAAGTGTCTGGCAAGAATAATGGAAGTTCTGAATATGACGAGAGGTGGGGCCGTTCCGAACTGGAGGACGCTCAAACCAGAGGATCGGGCCTTGGTAGAGCATCGCCATCGACTAGGCAGCTGCCCGCGCGACCTGCCTGAAGACCAGATCTTGAGTGTCAACAACGACTTTAAGGTCGCCATAATGGATTAGAGAAGAGTGCTCCATCCGCTCAAGGATTTGGACTTCGATCCCAAAATAGTAGGCCACCTTCTTCTCTCTGTTCTGGCTGAAGCAATAAGGTTTGCGGATCATTGGCGTTTCCTCCCATTCGTTTCTTTTTACCGTCACCAGAGTTATCGTCCCTCACCAAGGATTGTTGCTTGCCTCACGCACTTTTTTGTGACGCGGAATCGGAATCTGGGCGCAGGTAGTTGCTGGTAAATGTCCTTGCCTGGTCCCTGGACCGAACGGACAGCGCCAGCCGTTCTGCTACCATCCTCGCTCCCGCGACTGCTCTCGCTTCGCGCCGCCCTCCTTGGACAGGACCTGGAAAAGGGGGAATACATCCTAGGCCAGGTTGCGTCGGCCTGAGGTTGGTCATCTGGGTCGTGACTAACTAACGTGTATGTTATTGAAGGATGAGAAGGAATTCGTAGAGAAGCGGAAGGAGTTGAGGCTTGCCCGGGTGCTCCCAGGCAAGCCTTGGGTTCGCATCAGTTCCGACTAGCGGTTGAGCCTAGCGAACGATATGTGGGAATCCGGGCTGCAACTGGAGCAAATCAAGACCACGTCCGCCATTGAGGTAATCGACTCCTGTGCCCCCGTGAATGTGGTCGTTTCCATCTTCCCCGTAGAGCCGATCGTTGCCGCTCTGGCCATCAACAAAGTCGTTGCCCGCTCCTGCATGGACCAGATCATTTCCGCTGCCGGCGTAAACGGTGTCGTTGCCAGCCCCGGCATCGATATGATCGTTACCACTTTCGCCCCAAACCTTGTCGTTGCCGTAGCCAGCATCGACATAGTCATTGCCGGAGCCAGCAGCGATCTGGTCGTTGCCATAGCCGCCCTTAATGGTGTCGTTGCCACTTTGGCCCCAAACCTTGTCGTTGCCGCTACCAGCATCGACGTAGTCATTGCCCGAGCCAGCCACAATCTGGTCGTTGCCTGAGCCACCATAAATCCTGTCGTTGCCAGCGCCGCCCCAAACCTTGTCGTTGCCGCTGCCAGCATCGATTCTGTCATTGCCGCTGCCGCCGACGATTGTGTCGTTGCCAGACCCGCCGTTGATCGTGATGCCCTGCTTGACTCCGGGATCGACATACACCTGGTCATTTCCTGCTCCGGCGTTGATCACGAGCCGCTTGGCTTGCTCCTTGTTATAGTGGTGCATCTCTCCGTTCACATAGACATCCACACCGCCATCCTTGGCTGGCTTCACGACGATCTTGTCGTCTCCGCAGGTCCCGTTGATGGGAATGGGACCGGTCTTGGGAGTGCAAGCTGGGAAGGGCGAGGGTGTGTCCTGCCGGTGGCAACGCTGAGAAAATTTTAAGTCAGGTATTTGAAACATGTTTTTGTTCTCCTTGTCTTGAAAAATTCGGTGAATGGAACTCACCTTCGTGCCCCTTATCGTGGAAGTCCGCGGTAAGTTGCTCAGTCGAAGAAGAAAAATCCCGCCAGGAAACGACCGCAATGAAGGAACATCGAGCTACATAGGCCGGTCTCGTTGGCATTCATAGACGCAACCTGCTCGGCGCTCCTCCGATAATCCTCCCGTGGAAACTTGTTTGGACTCACAAGGAGGATTGACGCTATGAACAGAATTGGAAACCGAATCGATTTAGCAAACTTTAAAGCACCTCAACTGGACCAGGAACCTTGCGCCGCCAAAAAAGAGAACGCTGGGCGCGCACCTCGGTCTTGGGACCATCTTGCGGAGCCGCAGCGACAGCACGGCCTCCGTCTGGTCGCTGGCGAACACCTGAAAGTCAACACACCGTCGTCACCTACCGATCAGGCATCCCAGAAGATTCAGCAAGACTTCAAGAACCGATTTGCCGAACTTGCCGGAGACCCGGATAAGTTTCACAGCTTAATGAAGGAAGTCTATGGCTCGAATTACGATCGAGCTGCCGCCGAAAGCCTTCGTCAGAAGGCGTTGTCGGGAGACTTCAGTTGGCTGCCAAAGATCGAGTTCAAATCTGAACAGACCCTGCAGGGAGCCAACGGCGCCTATGACGCTTCGCGTAACGTGGTCTATTTGAACGAGAAGTTCATGAACGACCCCAACAAGGCTGCTGAGATTTACTCCGAAGAGGTCGGCCACTTTCTGGATAAACAGCTCAACAAATCTGACACTCTGGGCGACGAAGGCGAGATGTTTCGCCGGTTGTTGCATGGAGAGCGGTTGACGAAGGGGCAGAAGGCGGAGATCCGGGCCGAAAACGATCACGGTGTTATTTACGTGAACGGCAAAGCAACCGAAGTGGAGTTCTGGAATCCCTTTAAGGCCGTCAAGAATGCAGTCAAGGCGGTGGGAAATGCCATCTCGGACGGTGCGAAGGCCGTGGGCGGCGCGATTTCTGACGGGGCACAAGCCGTTGGCAATGCAGTCTCAGGCGCGGCCAACTGGGTGTCCGGTGCCGCGAAGAAGGTTGGCGGCGCCGTCGTCGATGGTTTCAAGTGGATTGGCAACAAAACCTGGGACGGAATCAAATGGATGGGCCAAGGCATCTCGAAGGCCGCCCAGTGGATTGGCCCGAGGCTTTGGGATGGCCTTTACGGCCTTGGCACTGGCCTCTGGGACACGGTCAAGGGTGTCGGCCACAATCTGTTCGAAGGCGTCAGCACGATTGGGGGCGCTTTTGGCAAGCTGTTTAAGGGAGATTTCGGAGGATTCTTCAAGGATCTTGGTTCAGGGTTACTGAAGACCTTTGTCCAAACACCGGTGGACGCCACGCTGCTCATGGGTGGCCGGGCCATTAGTGCAATCCAGACGTTGATTGGTGTCGAACCGGTTGGTCGAAAGCTAACCGAAGACGAGATCACTGAGCTGCGGAAGGTCTATGGTGACAGCATTGACTACTCCAAGGTCCGAATCAAAGAGGGAGATGCTGGGTTGTTCAGCGTCAGTGGGCGTGCCTTCACTCATGGAGACACAATCTACATTCCAAAGAAAGACTTGCCTTTGACCAAGGACCTGCTTGTTCATGAAATGGGCCATGTCTGGCAGCATCAGAACGGCGGGACCGATTACATGAGTGAGGCGCTAGCGGGACAATATGTCGGTGATGGTTACAACTTCGAAAAGGGCATTGACGAAGGCAAGTCATGGAGCGAGCTGAACCCAGAGCAGCAGGCAGAACTGTTGCAGCAAGCTTATAAGTCTGGCTTCTTTAACAGCCCCGGCCAGCGGTTCACCTATAACGGTAAAGATTACACAGACTACCTGAATGAGGCTCTGCGTCAGTTGAGGGCTGGCCAAGGTGCCCCGTAAGACCAGAGTGGTGAAGTTTCAACTTAACCTTCGATCCGAACACCGTGAGACTGGAACCAGTCTCACGGTCCTTCTGGGTTCTGATGACAATGAACACACAACCTTTCATACTCAAAAACAAGCAACACCCCCAACGCTATCTACTGGCAAGCGTACTTCTAACGTGTCTCACTCTCGTGGCCTGTCAGCCGTCTCTCCTGGTTTCGCCAGCGTCAGACGACGAATTACTGCCGGCACCACGGTTCCGTGTTCAAGACCCTTCGAGACCGGGTGAACGCCCGCTGTACAATACGATTCAGGTGCTCGCCACAAATGGCCACGTCCTCTGGCATCTGCGCGCCGAGCCCTTCGGAGACTCTAGTAGCGTCGAGGAGTTCACCTACGGCGAGCCTCCAGCCGGATTCGCAACTGTCGTAGCTGCGTTACCTCTCGCGCTCGGCGGCCGCTACACTGTGGTAGTCTCGGGAATTGCCTATGGCACGTTTCGCTTTCGAGTGGATGGAGCAGGCAAGCTTCAAAAGCAATAAGTAATCAATGTGCAGGGACACCAGCAAATATTCTGTTGGATAAGCAGGATAGGGAGGCGACTATCGATCATTGGGTTCAGTCGTAAGAGGTTTATTTATATTACTTTACTTGGTTTCTTCGCTGGGTTCTCGGTGTGCGCCGACGCCTTTTCCCGCTTGTTCGGAACCAAAGGACTTCCAAACTGTTTGCGTCACAGGCAACGTTTCGGCAGCAGATTCGATAATCAAAGTGTCTCAAGTCGAAAGACCAAACAATCTCAGGAGGAAGAGCGATGAACCGCACGGACAACAACCCAGCAGCTTCAAGCATCGTGA
>JGI10216J12902_102826639_pt1 | contig 22433 bp, 21 predicted proteins | sample KanNatreferecore_FD_12902 | JGI IMG/M metagenome (IMG submission 12902)
CAAGCCGCGATCGAGAAGCTGATCAGCAACTTGAAAATGACGCCAGCCGAGTGGCACGCCGTTGGGAAGTTCATCGCAGCGCAGTAGATGCGGACGCCGCTGTTCTTCGTTGAGTGGGTCAGGGGCATCAACAAACAGATACCGGAGACGCTCGAGGCCGTGCTGAAGGAACTCGCGCATAAGTCTGCGGCGGACATCGCTGCGGAGGCTGCGAAGCCCGACGACCACAACTACCTGCGGGAGAAGCTCCGCATCACGATCGACCAGGTCCCGGACAGTGACGGCGTCGCGCTTGTGCAGGCGCAGATCAGCTCGTCGAGGACTGCATGGCTGCGATTCATGCGACGGATGCTCACGGACCGAATCGAGCTGTTCTGCCAACACCGCTGGCGCGTCATGAAGCTGGCCGGGGACGCCGAGTCGCCGCTAACCGATCACCCAGTGCTAACGCTCAACTACTATGGCCCCGGTAAATACGACTTCGGAGCCGGTTGGGGGCGACAGGGCTCAGACTTCATCCTGCCGGTGTCTCCCCGGGTCGCCGTTGGGGCCCAGGTGGGGGCAAGGACCGTGGGCCCTTTCATGCGACTCCCGCGCTGACCGAGGAACTGCAGCACATCGTCGCCGAGCGCGCGCTCCGCTGGATCATTGGCCGGAATCCCGCTCAGTGGATCACAGAGGCGCGTCCTCGCACCGTCGATGCCGAGGCCTACGCTACGGAGCAGGACTCTTGGCGAACGTGGCACGAGATGCATCTCGAGTCCGAAGCCGAATTCAAGTGCTCCCCGCACGACGCCAGTTGAGCTGCGATAGAATCCGCCATACGGATGAAATATCCAACGCGGCACCGGGGCGGAGAAAAGGCAGTTGCGCGAACGGTTTGAGGGCGACGCCGGACGTGTTCGGTTGATCGAGGCGCTGAGCAAGCAGGACATCGTTCAATACGATGCCGCACTCGCGACCGCGCTCGCCGAGGCAGGGACGCTGGTTACGCTCGCGCCTGGACAGAACGTTGTCACGCAGGGAGGTAGCGACAACAGCGTTTTCTTCCTGCTCGCCGGCGAAGCAAGCCTTCTAGTCCATGACCGGCCGTTTGGCACGCGCGGTGAAAGCACCTGCGTCGGCGAAATGGCGGCAATCGATTCGTCTGCCAAGCGCGCCGCCACAATCCAGGCGGCGACCGACATGGTCGCGCTCGAAGTTCAGGAGTCCGCCTTCCGCAAGTCGCCCGACGATCACCCGATGGCCTACAAGGCGCTGGCGCAACTATTGGGGCAGCGCCTGCGGGAACGCTCGCGCTTCGTCCGTCCGCCGAATCCGCGTCCGGTCCTGTTCGTGGGAAGTTCTTCGGAGGGCGTGAGCATCGCCAATGAGCTGCAGGCGGGATTCAAGCATGACCCGTTCGACGCGATCGTCTGGCCTAACGGCGTGTTCGGGCCCGGTGGCGTCGCCTTCGATTCACTGGAGCAGATGGCGGAGCGCGCTGCCTTCGCGGCGTTCGTCATCTCGCCTGACGACACCGTCTTGAGCCGCGACAACGAGAAGCCCGCGCCCCGCGACAACGTCATCTTCGAGCTGGGCTTATTTATGGGCCATCTCGCGCGCGAGCGGGTCTTTTTGGTGAAGGAGCTATCGAGCGACGTCAAAATCCCGTCCGACCTGCTCGGTGTCACACCTGTCACCTACACCTGGAAACAGGGCACCGCGGTCGAAGCCGCCATCGGCCCGGTCTGCCACGAGATCCGCAAGGCCATCAAGGCTCAAGGCCCTCGCTGAGCTTCCCTCCCAAGTCGCATGGCGCTGAAAGACGACCTCGAAGAGGAAGTCGCGGAGATCTTCGCGATTCGGTGGAACAGCCGCGACGGGCGCGTCGTCCCGGATGCCGAAGATGTCGGCATGGACGGCGACGGGGTGAAGTTCGACGAGGCTGTCGTGCTCTATGCCGACCTCGCCGAATCGACGACGCTGGTCCACAACCAATCGGAGACATTCGCCGCCGAAGCTATAAGGCGTATCTGCACTGCGCGGCCAAGATCGTGCGGGCGCGCAACGGGGAGATCACCGCATTCGACGGTGACCGGATCATGGCGGTGTTTATCGGGGATAACAAGCGGACACAAGCGGCGAAATGCGGGCTGCAGATCAACTACGCGGTCCAGAAGATCATCAATCCGTCTCTGCGGGTCCAGTATCCGAACTCTACGTATTCGCTTAAGCATGCCGTCGGCATTGACTCAAGCTCGCTCTTTGTTGCCAAGACGGGTATCCGGGGATCGAACGACTTGGTGTAGGTACTTGAATTGCGAGAGGGGAGCGCCATTTGTCGCCGTGGTCTGTAGCGCGACGATGGCGTAATCAAGGCCTCTATGGTTGATGAAAAAACGCTCAGCCTGCAGCCGGAAGATCAGCCCTTCCGCGTAAAGCTCGGGCATCCTGTCCATCGGCTCTCGGCCAATCCGAAGCTGCGCGATGAACACCACTCTAATAGACTGACGAGTGCCGCATCCGCGCCCATCGCCTCCAGCCGATGTGCCTTCGATGTCGGTGAGCGCTAAATCGTGTTTAGTAGCGCGCTATTGAAGCGGAATCGACCGTAGTTCGGTGGGTTGTCTTACTAGAAACGGGGACAAGCCCCCGCTGGTCGAACGCGGCTCCGTACCGGTGGCGTCTGTCCGCACACCGGCAGCCCATCAGAATCCTCTTACTCTACTCGGGGAATGCACGCGCCGTCGAAAAGCAGAAACTCCGACATCTTGGCATACGCCTCGCGCTCCGGAGTCGAGTGGTTGATTAAGACGGCGTCAGGATCCTCCACGAGACCAAGAATCGCATTTTTTAGCTCAGTGAGAATTTCGATAACGCCAGAGCGCGAGAAGCGTGCACGCCAAAATGTGGCCTCGATTTGTATTGAGTCAAAATTGTCCGTGATGTAAAAGCCCAGATCTGAAAATCTGGGTGTTGTTGGAGTCGGTAGTGTCGCGTTCTCGACGCTCAATCTAGAAGAGCCGTCGCCGGTGAGCCTCGCCGGCCTGGACCGAAAGTCCATGAGCACTCGAGGTTCGGGAAAGCGAGGAATGCACTTCAGCGTATTCCAGAGATGCTGAAGCGGCATTTCTTGATGAACTTGCGCGTTGGACACGACTCGATTCACGTGCTCAATCAGCTTACGCCCGGTGACGTTACGGGGAAGCTCGAACCCGAGCAAGTGCGTGTTGTTAAACCATCCCACGGCGCACATGGTACCGGGCTGAACACGATTCAGAAAGTGGCTCCAGATTGCTACAACCGATCGATCAGTATACGCACTTAGAACGCGCGCCAACGCCGCCAGACAGATGACAAAGATGGTGGTTCGCGATTGCTGGGCGAGAGCTCGCAACGCTGCCGCTTCAGTCGCACCCAAAAGTGCATCTTCAGACGCGAACGTTCTGTCTGGCTCCGGCGAAGCCATCAGGCCAAACGGCAAATCCTCGTGCGCAATTCGATAACGTGCAAACCGTGCCCATTGATCCCGCCAGAAGGCGACTGACCCACGAAAGTAGGATGTCTGTAGAGCCCACTTTTGCCACATCGCAAACGCCGGCATACCGATGCCGGCTCTTGGAGCGCGTCGGTCTGATGCGCTTTGGGCTGTTAGGGCTTCCTTTAGGCCTTGCAGAACGAGCGATGCTGAAAAGCCGTCGAAAGTGACGTGATCGACAATTACAACGAGAAGTGCCTCCTGTGGGCCGGTCTTGATGAACAAGGCGCGCAACCGGCAGGAGTCCGCATCGCTGAAGGGCCGCAGATCCTCCCGCCTGAGGATGCGCGTGAGCTTCGCCTGACGTTCGGTATATGACACCGCAGCCCAGTCCAAGTCGACAACCGACGGGATAGCCACCTCGTGTACATGCTGCACAAACACGCCTGGCTCGAAAACGCCCGTTCTCTTGTATGTTTCAATGCGCTGGCGTCGCTCAGCCGCGGACAGGGCGCCGTTTACCGCGAAACTGGATCTGAGCGCCGGGTGCAGGTCTAATACACGCCCCAGCACTTCTCTAACCAACACTGAGTCCAGCTGCCCACGTACATGAAGACCGAAGCGTATCGAGGTGGATGGTACCGCTAGCGCCGTTTCGTTAAGTGCGACTCTCGAGAGCAAGAAGAGCTCTTGGTTAAGGCAGATTGGCAGCGGGCCGTGCGGCGAGGCTGCTACTGGAGTCGAAGTGAGCACAGTGATGGCCCGTAGTTTCAAACTAGGCGCTTCACGCGCCCGCTCGATCGCTAAAAACCTGGGAGAGCTGCCTCAGTTGGTCCTCGCATAACCACGCGGTGGTCCCGCCGTCGACGACGAGATTGTGGCCGGTGATGAAGCTAGCGTCGTCACTTGCTAGGAACGTGACGGCCGCGGCCACTTCATCGGTTACTCCAGGCCGACGCAGCATTTGATGGTAACCGTACCGATTCTGAAGTTGGGGAAACCTGGCCTGCTGCTCGGGAGTTAGGATCCATCCCGGCGAGACGGCGTTCACCCTCACCCGACGGGGCCCAAACTCGGCGGCCAACGAGCGCACCAAAGCGATGAGCCCTCCTTTCGCAGCTTCGTACGCGGCCCACCCGGCAGCTCCCTGGAGACCGTGAACTGACGCGATGGAGACCATTGCCCCCCCACCAGACCTAATCAATTCTGGGCCAGCGAACTTGGCGGCATAGAAGCTGGCGCTTAAGCAGACATCGAGGACCGCACGCCAGTCTGTATCAGAGCAATCGCTCGTCGGCATACTCCGCATGAGCCCAGCATTGCTAACATATACATCGAGCCGTTTATAGCGGTCGATTGCCGCGCGCACGAGGTCTTCAGTGTCCGCCGAGCGACTGACGTCCGTCTGTATAAAGCAAGCCGTTTGCGCGGTGTCGTCGAGCGCGTTAGCGGTCTCCTCTCCGTCATCGAGAATGTCCGCGATCACGACGTTCGCGCCTTCGCGATGAAACGCTGCGGCAATCGAGCGCCCGATTCCACGCGCAGCGCCTGTCACGATAACCGTCTTCTGTGCGAACCTCACGGGCGTTGTCCCTCAGTTTTCTATAAGAGCGATTGCTCGGTCGATACCATCTTCAGCACGAACCCTTCCCGATAGGCCGGCCAGACGCTCGTCGCTTGACGACAGCGCATTGTCAATCGCGTCGGCGAGACGCTCCACGCTCAGTTGCGAGACGGGAATTACAGATGTCGCCGCACCGGCGGTCTGCATGAGCTCTGCCCAGAGAAACTGGTCGAGTGCGTGCGGCACTATCACCGATCGGACGCCGGCTCTCAGCGCCGCCGCCGTAGTACCAGCACCACCATGATGGACGACGCAGGCGGCGTGGTCGAAAAGCCGTCCATGAGGGATGAAACTGGTTGTGAGATGAACGCGCGGTGATGGCCTCACGCTTTCAAGACCGCTCCAGCCGCGCTGGACGATGGCGCGACATCCCACCCGGTCGATCGCATCGAGGACGAGGCGGCTTACGGCAATCGGATTTGGATGCTGCATGCTCCCGAAGGTCACGACAATTGGCCGCGGACCCGATTCAATGAACGCTGAGAGCTCAACGTCAGGTTGCCAGGCTTCATTGAGGAAGAAGTAGCCTGTCAGATGATAGTGAGAGGGCCAATTGCGTGGCGGACGAACGACGTGGCGGCTTGTGGCGAATAGCGCGAGCCTACTGAGCAAAGTCGCCTCCGTGAATGGATCGGAGCGCGCTTTAAGCCCTAAGCTCAGTCGACATTCATTGATGAGGTCGCTGGTAGACCGGGTCGCGCGCATCCCCGGCATTGTCCCGAACGGCGAGAAGCTCCAGGCCACATACGGGATACCGGTTCTCTCGTGTGACATGTAACCCGCCAACTGAAAGGGCAGGCAAACAAGGACATCGGCATTCGCGCACGCATCCTCCAGCTCCGTTACCATACGGGGCACGAACGGCACAATACACGCAATCATGGCCCGTGCTTGCTCCGCCAGACTCTCGAGAGCAAGAATCGCTTGAAGGGATTGCCTGAGGCCCAGCGATTCCACCGCGGGACCGATAGGCACAAACGGGACGCCGTGCTGCCTTGCTCTGCCTGCAAAATCGGGCGATGTCGCCAGGATGGGATGGTGGCCGCGATCGCGCATCCCGATTGCAAGCGCTAGCATCGGTTCAAAGTCACCGGTCGTGCCGAGGCTAGCTAATACGGCCTTCATTTGTCGGATGACTGCAGCGCTGCCGGTTGCTCTGTGAGTGTGCACCTTAGGCGATGTCGTGTCTTGAACAGCGCGCTGTGAATGGACCGCCAGTTCGTACAGAGTTTCAAACTGGGATAAGTCCTAAGATCGTGTCTACTGGCTCCGCTGCGGATCCGAAATGGGTCCAAGTGGCCGAAGAAGAATCGGTCATACAGTGCCGTGTTGGCTTTGATGCTCGACCTCAGCCCAGCGTCGGCCACATTTCGCGCGGTGAGTGTTCGAGCACCGAGCATCCACGCGAGAAACTCGACCGAGACCCACCCGCGGCACGGATCGTTAAACTCAGCCCATGTGTGCGTGAAGGGGCTGTATCCGCGTTCGAGCGACTCCACCGTTTGGTTGACCGCAGTCCGTTGCACCACTTTCTGCAATAGGGCGCCACACTGCTCGCGGGCCGGGATCCGGCGCAAGCGACAGAGCTCGATGAACAGCTTCGCCGCGTGAGTGCAGGGACCGACACCTGTGCCAAACACCTGCAAGGTTGATCCTGTGCTCTCCCGAAACGAATAGTGATCCAGGATCCACGCATACAGCGCCTTGGCCTGCGCGTATACGTCATCATTCGGGTCAATCGATATCCGGTTCAAGAGGGCCTCGGCCGCCGCGACGTATTTGTCAGGCATCCTACTAGATCGAAACGCCTGCAACTCCTCTCGCGAACTCAGGTCATCGGCGCTCGTCGCCCTTCCGTGGATGTCACACGAGAAATCGTAGCCGACGACGACATCATCAGTTGTACCTTCGACGCGCCAGGAGTACGAGAGCCGGTCGTCGCCGACGCACTGCGTCACGCCGCTTGATCGAAACGGCAGCACGCTCACGTTCGTCTGTGTCGCGCAACCGATCGGGAGCGGCAGGTGCATCGTTGCCTCTCCCGCCCGCTCGGCGAACAAGTCACTCGGAACCGTCACTTCGTATCGCCCGCGGCAATGGAACGAAACGGAAGTGCTCGACCGTTCCGTGCGCTGGAGGACGGGCAGATTATTAACGCAGCAACTTTGCCTGAGGTCCGCCTCTCGAAACAACGACTGGTTCTGAAGCCAGTTCATCGTGCTGTGGCGGTCAAGCAACAAACGTTCGTCCACTCGGTTAGCACACAATCCTTGATCGAGCGCGCGCTGAAGGAACCCTTGGATCGCCTCACGAGGAAGGCGCCCCTGCTCAGCCGCATAGTCAGTAACCTCATCCAATGCATAACGACATTGGACTGGCACCGGCTCATTGAAGGTTTCCCGGAACTCTTGCTCAATATCAAGGTCAGCGGCCTTGCAACGAGCCAGTTCTCGCAGTGACTTCTTGCTGGCGAGAGGCGCGCGATGCAGACCCCAGCATGCCATCGCCAACACCAGAGTGTACGGATGTCGCAAGAACGTCGAGAGTAGATTCGTATAGTAGACTTCGATGGCGACGAAGACTGGATAAAACAAGTGATAGGCGGCGGCCGTTCTGACAAATCCAAACCGGGAGCCTGCTTCCCACAACTGCAGCCCTAGCTCGGTATCCTCGAGACGTGAGATGAACGCGCAGAAGCCATGCGTCCTCTCAAACGCAGCGCGGCACACCGCCACATTTGAAGTAATAAACGAGAACGCACAAAGCGGGCTGCCTGGAAACTCTCTGCAGACTTCTTCTAGTTCGTTTTCAAGTCGCTCGTAAAGCGGCAGCGGGTATTGCCCCAGTCGCGCACGTCTGGCGATAGTGCCGAAGTGAGCAACCACATCCGAACGGAACAGTGCAAGGTCCGAAACGTTGAGTAGGGCGCAGAGGTTGGCATGTGCTTGACAAGGATCAATAGCGATCGAATACCTTCCGCCTGAGAGCACCTCCGCATCGTGGGTTCGGAATCCGCGGTCGAATTCGCTCAACCACGAGGGACTGGGCAGCATATCGCCGTCAAGAAAAACGAAAATCTCGCCCCTGGCACGCCGGACGCCAACGTTCCGCGCGGCCGAGCGGCCCATCGTGACGGAATTGCGCGCGACCGTCAGAACAAACGGGGCCGCATAGGCATTCAGCCATTCGCCCGTCCCGTCAGTCGAGCCGTCATCGATGACAATGCACTCGAATTGCTCCCTCGACAGGGTCTGCGCCTCAAGGCAGCGCATCACCAGATCGATGCTGCCAGCAAGATTGAGGACCGGGATGATAACGCTAAAGCGAGGCCGCATCGCCTATGCTCCATCGGGAGGCCGTCACGTTCGTAGGTCCGTTAAACCATTTCTGCGGATCGAACTCTGACTTGACGTTTCCTCAATTCCACGTGCTAATGCAGCTATCGTCGGCTCCTCAAAAAACAACGCCAACATGGGCACGTCCGTTTGGAACTTCTGCTGAAGCGCAGACACAAGCTCCATGGACTTCAAGGAATCGCCGCCAAGTTCGAAGAAGTTTGCGTGAATGTCCACTTGCTTCAGTTTAAGCACCCTCAGCCATTCTGCCGCCACCTCCCGCTCCAGTGTGCTCGCCGGGCCGCTATTCACATCTGCGGTCGCGACGTTCGCCAAGCCTTTCAACTCGACGCGGTCAATCTTTCCGCTCAAGGTTCGAGGCAAGGACCCGACAAGTCGGACCTCGCCTGGAATCATCGACGGCGGCAGTCTTGCGGCCAGGAAGACAGGAAGGTCGGTCGGTACACCGGTGGCGTTTCCCGCCACTATGTAGGCGACCAAGCGCCAGTTGTCGGTGTTTCCGTTGTTCAGACTGACGGCGGCGTCGTTAATCGCCGGGTGTTGACGAAGCACCTCTTCGATCTCTGTGAGTTCCACTCTGACGCCGTTCAACTTCACCTGCTGGTCTCGTCGTCCAATGAACGACAGAGCCCCCCCTGCCATCAGCCGCACGACATCTCCCGTTCGATAACGCCGTTCGTGCGTCACACCGCAACGGCCGTTCAAGAATCGTTCGGCGTCAAGGTTTGGGCGCTTCAGATACCCGCGCCCAACACTTGCACCAGCGACGTACAACTCGCCCTCGTCGCCGACCGCGACGGGCTGGTCATTGTCGTCACACACCTCGAAGACGGAGTTTTTCAGAGGCGGACCAATGGGAATTGGATGTGTGCCGTTGAGCATTTCCTCTGGGACGCTGAATAGCGACACCAATCCGGTCGTCTCCGTATGGCCATAGCCATTGATGAATCTTGCCGGATGAGCGAACTCACGTCGCCAGATCCGTGGGAGGTCAGACGATAATTCCTCGCTGGTGCTGAGAATCATTCGCAGATTGTTGTGAAGAAGCGTTCTCCGGTGTTCCTCTGAAAGCTGCGCGATCACCCTCGTACACATGCGCCAATATGACGGCACAAAATCGACGATCGTCACACCTCGAGTCTTAATCAAGTCGAAGAGATGGAGTGGATCCGCAATGTCGTCAGCACTGGCAATGACGACTGCGGCACCAAAGCACAAAGGCAGCAACGACTGCCGAATCGAAGACGAAACCGATGACGCTGCCACCCACAGATACACGTCCGTATGCACTATGGATAGGGGCTGCAACGCCGTGACGTAGTTACATAGCCCGCCATGCGTCAACATGGTGCCCTTTGGGCCACCAGTGGTTCCGGACGTGTAGATCACGTACGCGAGGCTGTCTCCGTCGGTCATTGTCTGTGGGTTGCCGGCATCGTACGCCGCAATAGCGCTTCGTTCCGCTTCCAGCGAAATGCATCGTCCAACGAAGCCGGCGACGTTCTCTGCAGAAGGCGCGATCATGAACGGCGGAGCTGCATCATTCACGATCGCTCTGATTCGACCCTCCGGAGCCTCGGGCCCCAGCGACAGAAAGGCGCCGCCGGCCTTCAAGATTCCTAGAATGCTGATCAACGCGTCAACCGACCGAGGAAGGTGAACGCCGACCAAAGTCTCTGGTCCCACACCAAGCTCTCGAAGTCTATTAGCAAGTCGATTGGCGTGTTCGTTCAGTTCGCCATAGGACGTCGCTCCATCGGACGACAAGACCGCCGTAGCGTGCGGCATTTTGCGCACTTGGCGCTCGAAGTTGCTTTGGAACGCCGCGCAATTCCCAGCTTCGCCTGCGTCACCGTGTCGGGTCACGAGTTCCTCCGCGAAGCACCGGACAGCGGGCGCCGCTGCGCCGTCAGTTCGGCACATAAAACGTTCCTCACTCTGACTCCCCGCTTCGTCCACGTGTTGGACTGTAATGTCCATGACTCACGTCGTAAAAATGGTCTTGCTCGGAGCGAGACCAACATAGTCGCTGACGCAGCTGCCCTGTGCTGTCGACAAGCAGATGCAAGTGGCATGCGCCTTTGGTCAATCCCTTGAGCCATTCCGCACCCGGGCATTTCGCCCAACTGCTTCGGCTGACGGTCTCACTAGGACCTGCGCTACACCGTCGCCCACGTCAGGATGCGCTCTGTTTCCGTATCACGTGAGTGAGTCCACGCGTCGGCCCAATCAACAAGGAGCGTCGCGTAGGACTTCAGCTCTGCCTGAGTGGCTGTCGTGCCATTAGTTCCGTCGGCTCGAGCAGGGTTGGGCAGGAAGTCCTCGGAATCGAGCGCGGCAAGCATGATCTCCCTGTACTGTGCTAGCGCAGCCTTACAGTGTTCTGGGTAGTTGCGAATCGTCGTCCCGTTAGGATCCAGCGCGAGCAAGTAGCTAGCGCGGCGCGCAACGACTAGATCTCGCATAGTACGAGACCACTCTCGCGTGGGCCGGCTGCACGAGGCGAGTAGATGACGACCGAGGTATTTTAGACCCTGCGCAGCGTCGCCGTCGCTAGTCCGAGCCGGCAGCCCGCAATCTGTCAACGCCGCCTCGAGGACGTCCGCGCAGGTGATTTCTCCTGCCGCCATCCCTGAATCGCCTCCATAGAGAGGCGGTCTGCCCGACTGATTTGTGACGCCAAGTGGAAGGTGAGCAAGCAACGCAGTCGGCTGCGACGCACTGAGCAGCCTACGCCAGCCAATAGAGCGCTCGGTGCCGGACGGCACAAACGGGGGCAGTGGCACGGTGTTGTCGAGAAAGACGCAGGGCCATTCGCATGACAAGTCGTGAGTTACAACCCATTGAGTCGCGACACGACGCATGGCGCGGTACAGCATGGCTGTGTCGAAGGCGTCCTCGTCATCGACGAACTCCGTCATTAGGCTCGGCGGCACCTGAGCTAAAAGCGTAAACGGATGACGCAATCCGGCGTCGCCGGCAGTCCCAGGTATCAGCATCCGCACCACGGCTGGATCGCTACCCGCCATGAGTCCAATCATGTGAGAGCATGCCTCCACAGTGTCGTATGCGTTCGCCCCATCCAGAAGCGTTTGAAGCTCCTTGCCGAGCATTCGCGACGCGGCCTCCATGAGATCGCCACCCAACAGGTCACTCGGCGGCTGCGCGCTAACGTAGTCAGTAAAGAACTCATGACGACGGGGCTCGCGGTGCCCGCCAACGCTAAGCCCATTCGTTCGGTCTGGGTGACGCCACACCTCACATCGCGTCGAATCGGATGCGATCAAGACGCGCTGGCCCGCGGCGAAAAGCAGGAATGCGTTTCTTCCAAGCGTTTCTTGGCCTTGCAAAGCGGCAGCGTTCAGACCGCTCGCCGCGATAAGCTGAAGCTGTTTACGGACGCCGAAGTATGCCACCTGCAATCCGGTGGCTTTCGTCGCAGACGCGGCAATTGCGGCGTTCGCGGAGGCGACGTCTGGCTCTGTGGCCTCGTCTACGATGACAAATCTTGGCGAGTGACCATAAGCGATGCAGTGCGCAATATACGAGTACAGGGATTCGCGCACGCGTTCGGGACTCTTCATAGCCAAAATTGCTACAGTATCGATCGGTGCTCCTATTGCAGTTGGTCGCTCGGCACGCACGAACGGCACAAGCAATCCGCCACGCAACAGCGCTTGCAACGAGGCGTCGAGCGCGTCTCGCCCAATCGCCGGCATTCGAGACGCAACGAAGGCAGCGTGCTCGTCGAGAGTACGAGGGGTGAGACACAACTCGGCGATTCTGGCGACTAATGACGTTACCGTCGCAATATGGTTCTTCGATGAGGTGACGAGCACAAATCCGGAGCCAATGTCATAGGAGTTGATTGGCTGCGCTACGTAATGGATATCAGTGATATCTGGAGACATTAGATCACCCTGGAACGACAATCTGGGCCGTCGAACGGGGACCGATAGGTAAGCTAGCATCTAGCGCGAACTGCCCGACAACGGCGGCGTACTCTCGGAGCAAGGCTTGCGCGCTACGGTCTGGACATGCGCTGCGGGAGTACAGCGCGACGAGAGCGAACTCGCTCCCCCTCGAGACCACCCGAATGGTGAGACCGGCGGCAAGCACAGCCCGACGCCAATTCAACAGCGGGCGATCAGCTACAAGGCCGTCGTGGACATAATGTTCATCACTCGTCTGCCAGTCGAAGAGAATGCGAGCTCCTGCCTTTCCGCCGACGGCGCCGCTTGACCGCAACGCCAAATGGGCTAGAGGTACCGCTTGGTGTCGCTGCGCATTCACTAACGTGAGCCGACAGGCCTCAACGATTTCAGCGAAGCTCCAAGATGGATCGACAGTGATGCCGACCATGTGGCGGTTCGCAACACGCCCGACCAACCGCTCATCCGTTTCATTTAGGCGGTTCGCAAACGGAGTCCACAAAGCGATCTCGTGCCGTTGAGTGAGGCGGTGAAGCAGCACATACAACGCCGAAAGAAGCGTCACGAAGGGCGCGACTCCAAGGACGCGCGACTGCTCGACGACTCGTTCAGAGACATCGCCGCCGAGCAATCTGATCGCAGCGCCAGGGGACGTCGTTGCGCAATATGCCTTGCTCCGGAGAATGTCTGAAACACCGAGCCGCGCAGACTGGTAACGCGCCCACTGATCGGTCCAATAGTCTCGCGAATCGCTGAAGGTCTCCGCGAATAGTTGTTCTGACTGCCATCGCGCGAAGTCGTGGAATTGCCGCACGGGCGAAGCCTCCGACTCAGGCCCTTCGAGGGCTTGTCGGTACAGTTGGCAGATATCCTCCCAAACGATATCGAATGAAGCAGTGTCTGTTGCGACGTGCGGCACCGCCAAGATAAGAGCATGATCGTCGCGCCCGAAGTTCAGCAGCCTTGCGCGTAGCAATGGTACGGATTCGTAATCGAACGGAAGCGCCGATTCGCGGGCCATTATGTTCGACAGGTGGAATTCTCGCTCCTCGCGCGTATTTGTTTGGATGGACGTATGCGCGAGCCTCGGAAGGCCATGCGACGACAACACTTGTTCGTACAGTCCAGGCACTGCTATGCCGTGATTCTTATATGCCGTCAGCATGCGAACACGGACCGCCGGCGGAACCTGACGTGGCCGCGGCACCAAGCGAAAGGCGGCGTGTTTCTTCACGAGCTGCGTCAGGGCCGTTGCCATTGCCGACGCGCTCACCGGACCCCGTAGCCGTACGCAATCCACAGAGTTGCCGATGACGTTCCGATGCCCTTGAAGTCGGGTTATCTCCTCGGTCGCAAGCTGGCCTTCCTGAGGTAGACACAGCGGATAAGATTCGGTAGCACTCAACGCTGTGCACCCCGTACTCGTTGGCTGACGTTAGAAGCAGACTCAACGGGTCAGAGCTGCCCCTTTGCGAGAAGTGTCGCAACTGGGACGGAACGCCCGACACGGTGAATTTGTTACGTTCGAGAGGCCCTTTCAGTTTATAACGCGTCATCTGCGCCCTTTCTAGAGGCGGCTCGCGGCGGAGCTAATAACTGAAGCTGCAGGGGCCAGGAACCATTTGGCCGATTGGCGACTCGAAGGCGCATATACTAGGCGGCGATATCTTTGGCGTCCAGAAGTGCTTTGTGCACGATATGCCGTACGAAGTTGCGGCTCGTTGGTTCGATCGTACTGGCGCTCTCTAACAATTCTCTTTTCGTGCCTCACCCTGTCTTGGAGAGCAGTTCTCTTTAGAGTACGGCGTTAAGCCGAACCCAATCGACACGCAGTCAATGCTCGAAGCACGTCGGCGCCGGAGGCAACGCCGATTGCACGCATTGAAGGGCGTAGTCACCCGCGTCGCCAATCGACCAAGCGGTTCACGGGACGATGGAGAAACTGTTGCGGGACAATCGTGGTCCGCCGATGCGCCCCTGCGAGACATCGGCTGTGTGGCATTGGGCGCCGAGTGGAGCCGGATCGCGGCTGACGGCTTCGATCCATTAGCCTGGTAGCGTGATGAGGGCCTTAGCGATCTAACGCTCGTTGCTCTTCAGGGGGGCCGGAGACAGCGCCCGAGCTAGTGCGCCATTTTTGGAGGGCGCCGAAAAGATGCCGAATGACAGGGCGAAGTGGAGGTGCTGCATGATACCAGCGACTTGTCAGACGCCGGTATTATGCAACACCATTGCGTTAGGCACTACGATGGCCGCTTTTTGGGAGGCGGGCGGGAGGCTCGCAACGATGCGCGTCAGTCGAGTCCCGGATGGCCCACCATCGGATCTTTCGTCAATCCGGCTACGACATTTGACAGTTCGTACCTATCTGATCCCAATACCAGTATTCTCCAGGCTCATAATACTTACATGTCTTGAGTGCAGTACCCTCTTGGGAATCAGGCATACACACGTTGGAGTAAGGCGCAAAGCAGGTTGATTCCGGCGCGCCAGGCATGTGGTAGGTGCATCCATTCTGTGTCTCGGTGCAATCGGCCGTGAGTACCTGTCTTTCGTCAAGAGCCCCTGCAGCCATTACTCCTGCGCCTATTGCGAAGGCTTTTGCCGACAACCGAAGCAGATCGTTGTTCATGCTCTCCTCCAGAAACGTATATGGCCGTCCGTTTTGACAGCGCCGTGACTATAGCGCTCTTCCCGGTACTGAGAGGCGCGAAATAGCCGCATTGATCGCCGTACATGTGGCGTCGTTCAGGCAGAAGAATAGCCATCCACTGCGATTTCTGCAGCGCAGGCCTCGGTTTTTTGCACGCCGGCGGCAGTAGTCATTGAGCGTCATCTGACGGGCGTTCGATTCTGTCGATAACCAACACCGGTCTTTGTTCCTGCCCCGGGACCAGACGAAGGCCCAGCTGATCCTCAAGCGCCACGAAGACCGTCGGCCACGGCGCATCGTCCGGGGCCACGGTGGATTTTGTGGAATACCGCAGCCTAATATCGAACGTGCCTGAGATGCCAGTCTCGTCGACCACAGGCACGCCTAATGGGACCAGGCTCGTTAAGACGAAGCCCAGGTAGGACATCGTCACGCCGGCGGCTTGAACAGAAAACGGAGAGACGCGGCTATCGGAACACTTGACTGGGACCGGCTTCTCATCCGGCGTGAACCCTGGCATATCTAGTATGTCGCCAGGGCGGCATGGTGTCGAGCGAGGCTCCAGCCAGCGGCCGGGGCGCTTGTCGTTGCGCAGCGCCCTGAGGAAGTAGACTTGCGTCGCGCGATTCTCCTGATGAGCCACGAGACTGAAGCGCTCCGCCAAGAGCGTTCTGGCCATCGAGTTGATTTCCTGTGGCGTGGCGCCATCCGCCGCCTTGCCCCGGATAGTGTACTTTTCGCTCGCTACCCAACCGGGAGCATTGATAGGTCTCAGGCCGTATACTGCTGTGATAAGCATCGCCACGCTTGCGTTCTGCATTTCAAACCGACCACCTGGGAGTGTCATCGGTGCATTCGTCGGTCCGCTGTCGGCCACCTTGCGAACGGTAACAGCTTCGAAACGCTTCTGCGCCGTGGTTGTCGCGCGGCTGTCCACAGGCTTGGCGTTGGGCGCCTTGGCGTCGGTAGCCTGGGCGCCCCGGGCGTTGGTCGCTATTGACGCTTGGCCCAACGAACACGATAAGGCCATCGCCAAACAGAATTTCCCGTTTCCCCATCGCTTCATCGGCTCGCCTCCTCGCCTGGTTGTACAGACTGTTCAGCCCTTAGACTCATGTGTCGTCGCTACGAACCCTGAAGTGCATCCCAGTTAGGTAATGCGAGTCAGTGACTATTCCGCATTACGCCATGCGTCAAGTCCGTGGTCAGCACGCGAGACGGATTGCAGCTTCTGGCTCAACGCCCGCGAATGATACTGCAAGAACATCAGGCGTACGTATTTTTCATCGGCTTCGTGCAGCCGTCGCCCAGGGGCCGGTCTGAGCTCCCCTGGTATCTCCCTCGACGTCCGGGCACTCGAACGGCCGCCGAGTGAAGGGAGCGGGTTCGTGGGAGCTCCGACAGTGGCGCACAGCCGCTTTCTTGGGCTTCGTAGTCGTCGCTGCTCCCTGCGGCAGATAGTCCGACTGGTGGTCCTGCCTGATCCGCACAGCACTCACGTTCAACTTTGGGGCTGTGCAATCGGCCGTCCCATGAGGCTCATTACTTGAGAAGCCAGACGCTCAGAGCGTCGCCGCCCCTTTAAACAGCCACACTGCGATCTTGCGGTGCTTCATGGTCGGCGACCGAGAGCATCTCGCCTTCGCGTGGCGCGTCCGGCAGGTCCATATCTCGCACATCAGGCACGACCGCGCGGTAATCGCTTAGGACACTATGCGTCAATGACGCACTCTAGAGCGTAGCAAGTCAGGCCAATGTCGAGTTGCAACAGCTGCCTGAGCTCTGTCTCGCGCCGCCCTCGCGGAGGCCGGATGAACGCTGCACTCACCGGATCGGCGGCGGCACAAATGAGTGCGCTCACTCAAGAACAGCACAAAGCGCCGTACGTTGCACCCCGACGATGTTCATAAGGCCTTCTGCAACGGCCGATGTTAGAATCCGCAGCCTTCGACAATTACATCCTCGCAAGCTCGTGTTACGCAGCCCGTGACTTTGGCGGAAGGATCGTAATGGCTCGCGTTCTTCTGATCTCTGACGACGGAGAGATGCTAACCCCGCTGGCGGACTCTCTTATTTCGGCCGGCCACAGCGTTGTCACGACGCAGCGAGCCGAAGACGGCTTGGCAGCTGCGTTCCGAATTCAGCCTCACTTGGCTGTGGTGGAAACTGACCTTACGGACTTGAGAGCCCTAGAGGTTATCGCAACATTGCACCGTGAACTGCCTCAAACGGCAAGTGTCCTCGTGACCGGTCGTGGCACCTATGACATCGCAGTCGCAGCGCTGAGGGCGGGTGCAACTTGGCTAGCTTCCAAGCCGTTGCTACTCCAGGAACTACTTCGAGTCATCGATATTTGCAGCGTTCGTGATTGCGGGATCAGTAATCCCGCACTCGTGACACGGACCGGAGTTCGTGGGTCTGACGTCGAGTTACATTCGGTCGCGCGATGGACGGCGCTCGTCGTGGCCTTACTCGATTCACCAACTGACCCGCGAACATTGAATGAGTGGGGACGAATCGTCGCCGTGTCGACCGGAGGATTGCGGAACTGGTGCTACACGGCTGGGCTTTCGGCTCGTCGATCACTCCTCTTCGCGAGATTGCTTCGCGCCGTCTGGATTGGAGTCCGTTGCCAGCGTCGGCCTGAGGATTTGCTTGACATTGTCGATCGACGCACGGTCACTAAGGTGTTGAGACTGGCCAGTGGCGGCAAGGAGCGATTGCCTGAGACTGTCGAGGAATTCCTCCAGTGCCAACAGATCTTGCCGGATCGTCGGGCCACTGACTGTGTCCGCTCAGCGTTACGGCGCCGAAGTTTGTCGACAAGAGATGCTCATGACGGACTTGGCAAGGACGGCCCTGCTCAGCCGGCGGGCGCAGCACGATCGCAGTCAGAGCGACGGATCTGAGCTTAAACGGCTTCTTCTTGGGTTCAACATGGATCATCCTCCGCGCTATGACAGTCTTTGCCGCCACTTACTAGCGAAGATAATTCCCTCGCGGACGTTGCGTGGAAGCTCGGGCGTGACCCAGCCGAATGCCATAAACACGACGTCTCAGGTCTAGCCCGTGCCCTTCGATCGATGTTAGGGGACCAGGATCGCTTGGCCAGCAACTCGTCCACTACGAGCGCGCCGCCGTGCCGCATACTCCTACGATGAACAACTACCTTCAGGCATTCGTGCATGCGGCCGGTGCAGCAACGGTTGACATGATTGTCCGTTTTGACGCTCAGCGCGATACGCCGGAGCTGTTCGAGGCGGCAAGCTTACAGCTACCGGTGCTAAGAGAGCTCATGGCAAGCCTGAGGCTCGGCATTCCGCTTGTGCCTTCTTCACGTATCGGGTCGTTCGGTAACTTTGTAAGATTGCCGAATCACTACCGAAGCGTTTGCTTCCTAATACCTGGGCCTGACGGTGAGTTGAGCGGAGCAATCGCGTTTAAGGGAACCGAGCCGCTGCTGCCAGACTTTCCCGATTACCTCGCGTGGATGTTGAACGCGCCGTTCCGGACAAGTAGCCTGCCGCTGGGGCTGCATTTTCCGCTTGACATGAAGCTACCACCATGCGCGATGTGGATCGACGAATGCCGGCACGAACAGGAAATTAGCTCACGAATTCAAGGGCAGTATCTACTGGAACACGGAAAGCTCGCGAAGTTGCCCGTTCCGCTGTTTGTAATGCAATTGACCACGGCGCAGCTGGAACGATACCGCGACTGTGTGCGAGCGCTGCTTCCAACCATGGCGTTCGACCGAGTGGCCACAAAGATCGCCGCTGGCCTCGGCGTCGAAGTTTACTACTATCCCAGTCTTCCAGTTAGAGCCGCCGATCTATTCACGATGGAGGTAAAAAGCGCATACCGTGCCGTGCTGAATGCGAAGGCTCTTGAGAGGACTTTCAACCATTGGATCGAGCTGATGGCCGACCTGCTTGCGTTGGGCTACATGCCTTACGCGCCTTGGCATCATGGCATGGGCGCTTACGTCGACCCTGGCAACGCATGCATAGACGGCGGATTCAATGATCTGTTGACGATAGTCCCGTTCGATTCCATTCCGAATGGTCAACTATTATGGGTGAGTCTCGATCAAAGCATCCACCTGCTTGCGCACTCCATCCTGACAATGTGCGCCGGCGCTACAGGCATGATGCCTCCAGCACAGCCGGAACAGTTTCCAGCTGCAGTGGCGTACGTGAACAGCCGGCTGCGCAGGTATGTCCGTTCCAGGGCGCACAGTGCGCGCGTTGACGCGCGGCTGGTCAGAGTTCTCGAATCTCCGTCGGTTGAGGACGTATGTCGCCACCTTCGTGAGACTCAGCGGGACCCGGGCGCTGCGCAGTTCAGACAGAGCCAACAGGCCGCGTCTCTGGTCCCGTCTGACGCGGTGGGTCACTTCACCGGTGTGCCCCTGGCAGGTAGTGCCCCAGGCAACGTGTGAGTTCACATGAGCAGTGATGCGACGGTCGAATGGACGAGGATTGGCCACGTCGCTCGCAGTGTGGCGGGGACTCCATGCTTTGCCTTTTCTGAGCCCATGGCTCGCGCAGCCCTGGACGATTTGCACCGAATTGACAGCACTCTCAGGATACGACACTGGTTGTCGCTCAAGACCCAACCTATCGCTCGACTAGTCGACGCGGCTCGAAGTTGGGGACTCGGAGTTGAGGTTGTGAGCGAGTTTGAGCTGGTGGCGGCATTGACGTCTAACGTGCCGCCAACGGAGATACTCGTGAACGGCGTCGGGAAGGCACTCTGGCTGCGAAACTATCCAGTCGCCGGCCTGACGGTGCATCTCGACTCTCTAGCCGAGGTCGATGGCCTGGCACATATGTCGACGGACTTCGGATGGCGCATAGGCCTGCGATGCGCGATTCCGCAGCCAGTTGAAGGCGCTCGCTCATGGGACCAATTTGGCTTAAGCGCAGAAGAGGTCTCCCTCGCTGCGGCGCGGCTGGAAGTATTGAATGTCGCGGTGCGCGGACTGCACTTCCACATGCAGACAAACGTTGCCAACCCGTCTGACTACCGACGGGCACTTGAGTATGTGCGGCACATATGTGGACAAACACTACGAGTGAACTACATCGACATCGGTGGAGGCCTGCCGGTTGCAGAGCGACCGAACCACGGACCGAATGCGGCTGGCGCCTTTGACATGAACGAGTTCCATCAGGTTATCCAATCCATACCCGCCATGTTTCCGACGGTGAATGAAGTGTGGCTCGAGAATGGTCGCTTCTTAACTGGGCCCGCGGGTGCCCTTGTCGTGACAGTGCTTGACAAGAAGGAACGCGACGGGCGGACTTACCTCATCTGCGATGGGGGCCGTGTCAACCACGCACGCTTAGCAGCCACCGAGAGACATGAAATCGTCGTCGCTCCAAACAGAGGAGGCCGTGCGACTGAGACCATTGTGTGTGGTCCTACGTGCGGGGCCGTCGATCGCTTAGGGTGTTGGAGACTCTCCGCGTTGATCGAGCCTGGAGACATGATTATTTGGTTGAATGCCGGGGCGTACCACATTCCGTTGGAGACCCGGTTTTCGTTCGGTCGTGCACCGATTGTGTGGTTCAACGAGAACAATGAGCCTGAAGTCGTTCGCCGGCGCGAGACGCCAGCCGAATGGTGGCAGCCCTAGTTGCGCCGGAAAGGAATCATCGTGCCGCCTTTCAACTATGTCGCGAACGTCACTGTCCAGGGACGCGACTCGACCGGTCCTTGTCGTGGGGATAGTCGGGGCACGCGGGAATCGCACGCCCACCCATCGTACTCCGAGCGGCAGACCTGGGCCAGCGTAGCGGCGGCGTATGACACGTACACGTCGCCACTACGTCCCTGTCACGACGATCTCAAAACGATCGAGCGGGCAGCGCACGACTGGAGTAGTGCGCATCCCGGCCGCGCGATGAGGACTCTTCTGTTGGGCGCAACCCCAGATATCGCAAAACTGAACTGGCCATTGCATTTGAAGCTGGTCGCGATGGATAGCTCGACGGCCGTCATTAAGGCCATCTGGCCAGGAGACGTTCGCGGCCATCGATGGGCGACTTGTGGCAACTGGCTGTCACTGCCGCTTAGGGCCGGCTCATGCGACATGGTGGTAGGCGATGGAGCACTGACTGCGTCTCGATATCCCGACGAATGGCGGGCCATGGCAGCGACGCTGCGAGACGTGTTGTCTGACTCTGGCGTGCTTGCCTTGCGATGCTTCGCGCGAATGGAGCACCCTGAAACGCCTGATCGCGTGATCCAAGATCTGTTAGGCGGGAAGGTTGGCAACATCAATCACTTCAAATTTCGCCTTTTCATTGCTTTGCAGCGCTCCACAGACGAAGGGTGTCCGGTCCGTGACGCATATCGCTTTTTGCGCAGCCGTGTCAGCGACGAGGCACTCAGATCAATACCGGGCTGGAGCGAAGCGGCGATAAATGGATTCGAGCTGTGGCGGCACGCCGATACTGTCTACACATTTCCGACGCTCTCGGAGGTGAGAAGCGTGCTCGGTGAGTTTTTGCGCGAGCGCAAAGTATGGTTCCCGTCGTACACGCTCGGCGACAATTGTCCGACTTTGCTTTGGACCAGATCCTAGAACCTATGCGCGCCGACACCACGCGCCCTGCACGCGTCTGGTCGGCGAGGAACTCGCGTTCGCTGGCACTTAAGCGGAGGCCGGGGAAGCGCGGACGTGTGGATGACTGTTTCATCCATAGTGTTAGATCACAACTGCCGATCCGTGGCCAGCACTCCGATCACTACGCCCCGGTCGAGGCACTAGAACCGTTCTTCCGTCCCCGGAGTCGTCCCGATGGCCGCGGGCGCCCGTTTCGCGACGCGCCCGCCGTCTTGAACGGCGTCCTCTGGGTGCTGCGGACGGGAGCGCCATGGCATGACCTGCCGCGGCGGTATCCCCCGTATCAAACCTGTCATCGGCGCCTTCAGCAGTGGCGGGGCAGCGGCCGGCTCGATCGCTTGCTGCAATGTCTGGCCGAAGACCTTCGCGACCGCCAGAATCGCTCTGAGCGAGGCCCTTCGTCGATGCGACCTTCGCCTCGGCGAAAAAGGGCGGCGCTGCGGTCGGTCCAACGCGCCGCGACAAGGGCACCAAGGTCATGGCGATCGGCGACCGTCATAGTCTTCCTCTCGCCGTGCACGTGGCCAGCGCTTCACCGTATGAGCCGCAATTCGTGCCCACCACCCTCGACGCGTGCTTCCTCTCGACCCTCCCCACGCGACTGATTGGCGACCGCGGCTACGACAGTGACGCACTCGACGCCACGCGGCGCACGACATACGGCGTCGAGATGATTGCGCCACAGCGCCGCGGGCGCGCCCGCACCCATGACGGGCGTCGGCTGCGGCGGGCCCGCCGTCGCTGGAAGGTCCAACACTTCTTCGCCCGGCTCCA
>JGI10216J12902_101121808_pt1 | contig 22408 bp, 12 predicted proteins | sample KanNatreferecore_FD_12902 | JGI IMG/M metagenome (IMG submission 12902)
ATGAACGACCTCAAATTCGCCTTCCGCCAGTTGCTGAAGAACCCCGGCTTTGCCGCCGTCGCCGTGCTCACGCTCGCGCTCGGCATCGGGGCCTGCACTGCGATGTTCAGCCTCGTTCATGCCGTGCTGCTGCGACCGCTCCCGTTCCGTGATTCCGACCGCCTGGTATGGATCGAGAACGTGGGTACCGGCGGAATGTCCGAGCGGACAACTCGCGTTGATAATTTTCTGGAATGGCGCGCCCAGAATACCTCGTTCGAGGAACTGGCGGCGTATTTTGCGTTCTTCGACTACGCCCGCTTCACGCTGATCGGCAGCGGGGAACCGCAGCGTCTGCGCGGCGTCAGCGTTTCGAAAAACTTCCTGGGCGCGCTGGGCGTGCAGCCCATGCTCGGCCGCGGTTTCACAGACGAAGAATGTGTCTGGAACGGACGCAAGGCCGCGATGCTGAGCCACGCCTTCTGGAGGCAACACTTCGCGGGCGACCCGAAAGTCGTGGGCCGTTCCATCACTTTGAACGGCGATCCGACGGAGATCGTAGGCGTCCTGCCGTCCACGTTTGATTTCGATTCCGTATTCGCTCCCGGAACCGAGGTGGATCTGCTGCTTCCGTTCCCGTTGACGGAAGAAACGGCACGTTGGGGAAACACGATCTTCGCCATCGGGCGGCTGAAACCAGGCACCACGATCCGGCAGGCACAGGCGGAATTCGATGTCATCAGCCGGCAGGTGGCGAGCGCTCATCCGGAGCGCGGCGGGTTTGGCGCCCGGATGTCGGGATTGGAGACGAGCATTCGGGGAGCGTTTCGGCAATCGTTGCTCATGCTGTTTGCGGCGGTCGGCTGCGTGCTGCTGATCGCGTGCGTCAACCTTTCGAACCTGCTGCTCGCGCGCGCCAATGCCCGGCGCAAGGAGTTCGCCGTGCGGGTGGCCTTGGGCGCAACGCGCTGGCATCTCATCCGCCAGACGCTGACGGAGAGCCTGTTGCTGGCGTTCGGCGGTTGCGCGCTGGGTGTGCCGCTGGCGTTTGTCGCAACCGCGGGTCTCTCGCGGCTGAGGACGTTCAGCATCCCGCTGCTGCAATCCACGACCGTGGACGCGACCGTACTGGGTTTCACCGTGGCGATGACGGGCCTGGCGGGTCTGATTTGCGGAACACTGCCCGCCCTGCAGCTGGCCCGCGGGAACATGCAGCAACGGCTCAATGATGCCGGCGCGCGGGGCACGGGAGGCGCGGCCGCGGCGCTGGTTCGCAAAGGTCTGGTGATCTCCGAGATCGCGGTGGCCTGCGTCTTGTTGGTTGGAGCCGGGCTGTTGATCCAAAGCTTCGGAAAATTGCTGGACCTGAATCTGGGCTTTCAACCGAAGCGGGCCGTGTCATGGCGGGTGGACCCGACGCGTTCGTTCAACTCCAACGCTGAAGGCAACCGTTACTACGATGAGTTGATTGAAAAAGTAGCGGCGATTCCCGGAGTCGAGTCCGTGGGACTGAGTGATACTCTGCCGCTGGGGCGCAACCGCACCTGGGGCGCCGGCGCCAAAGGCGTGTCCTACCCGCCGGGTGAATATCCCATCGCGTTTCCCCGAATCGTCGATCATCGATACCTCCAGACGATGCAGATTCCACTGCGCGCCGGCCGCTACTTTGATGCGCGTGACACTGCTGAATCCGAAAAGGTGATCGTGATCAACGAGACCCTGGCGAAGCACCTCTGGCCGGGTCGCGAGGCAGTTGGGCAAATGATGAGCCGCGACGGAGGTACGCGGGTCATCGGAGTGGTTGGCGATGTCCGCCACGGCACACTCGAGGAAGCAGGCGGCCCGGAAATGTATCTGAACTTCCGGCAGACCACCGATTGGAACGCGGTCGAACTCGTCGTTCGGGCCGCGCGTCCCGTCGGGTCGCTCGCGCCCGACGTGCGGACGGCGATGAAGGCATTCGATCCCAACCTGCCGGCCACGGAATTCACCACGCTCGAGCAGATCGTGGATCATGCCGTCGCGCCACGGAAGTTGATCACCCGTCTGCTCACGGCCTTCTCGTCGCTGGCGCTCGTGCTGGCCGCGATCGGTCTGTACGGCGTCATTGCGTATTCAGTGAGCCAGCGCACGCGCGAAATCGGCATCCGGCTGGCCGTGGGCGCGCAACGCGGCGACGTGCTGCGCTTGATCATTGGCGAAGGGCTCAAGATGGCCGCGGCGGGCGTGGTCCTGGGCCTGATTGCGGCGCGGCTCACGACGCGGGTGCTCGACAGCCTGTTGTTCGGCGTTACGGCCAGCGATCCATTTATCTTCGTGACCAACGCCGCCATCCTCGTCGGCGTCGCGCTGCTTGCGTCTGTCATCCCCGCCCGCCGCGCGGCGCGGGTGGATCCGATGGTGGCGCTGCGTTATGAATAAACGCTTAATCGTTAAAAGGGTTGAAGCGTTGAACCGGTTTAACGACTCAACAGTTCAACGATTCAACGAACCATGAACGACCTCAAATTCGCCTTCCGCCAACTGCTCAAGAACCCGGGTTTTGCCGCCGTCGCGGCACTGACGCTCGCGCTCGGGATCATGGCCACCACTGCCATGTACAGTGTGATCCACGCGGTCGTGCTCGATCCGTTCCCGTACAAGGCCGTGGACAATCTGATGAGCGTGAAGGTCTGGGACCCGGCTCAGCAGGGATACCGGACGGGTTATTCGACCGACCAGTTCATCGAGATTGCCGAGCGCAGTTCGATCTTTGAAGGCGTGATCGCCTCGACGATCAGCGACGTGGTGTGGACGGGCGATGGTGATCCTCAGCGGCTGCGCGGGAACTACGGCACACCGAACACGTTTCAGGTCATGGGTGTTCCGCCATTGCTGGGCCGGACGATCCTGCCAAGAGACGGCGAACCCGCCGCCGAAGCGGTCTGCGTCCTCGGTCATCGTTTTTGGCAGCGCCAGTTTGCCGGTGACCCAAGTGTCATCGGCCGACAGCTCCGCCTGAATGACACGGTCCGGACGGTTGTTGGCGTGATGCCGAAGCGATTCATGTGGCGCGGAGCGGACGTTTACCTGCCGATCGTGTTTGAGCGCGGCCGCGCCATCGAAGGTGTCCGCGGCGTTCACTTGCTCGGACGGCTGAAGCCGGGCGTCACAGCGGCGCAGGCGGAAGTGGATCTTCGTCCAATCATAGAAGACTTGAAAAGGAAGGAACCGGCGCAGTTCCCCGACAAGTGGCAGGTGGGACTGCTCTCGTTCAAAGAAAGCTTCCCGAGCAGCATCCGCGAGAGTCTCTGGATCCTCTTCGGCGCTGTGGGTCTGCTACTCCTGATCGCGTGCGCCAATGTCTCGAACCTGCTGTTGTCCAAGGCCAGCGCGCGGCAGAAGGAAATGGCGGTGCGCTCCGCTTTGGGAGCGAGCCGGGCACGGCTCGTCCGTCAGTTGCTCACGGAAAGTCTGATTCTTGCCGTGGCCGGCGGTGTCCTGGGTGTGGCGCTCGCGTTCGGAGCTCTGCGCGCCATTCTCGCGCTCGTTCCGCCCAACACCATTCCGGATGAGTCGGAGATCGCGCTCAACACCCCGGTCCTGCTCTTCACCCTGGCAGTGTCGGCGATCACCAGTATTCTCTTCGGGCTGGCCCCGGCGCTGCACGTCTGCACGCGCGACCTGGCGAATTCGTTGCGCGAGACGGGTCGCGGTTTCGCCGGAGGTATTCGCCAGGCTTTTCTGCGCAAAGGCCTGGTGGTCGCCGAAGTGGCGCTCTCACTCATGCTGCTGGTGGGCGCCAGTCTGATGATCCGCACCTTTCTCGCCATGCAGGACGTTGAACTCGGTTTCCGCGCCGATCGGTTGCTGACCATGCGGGTTCCGCTGTCGGAACAAAGTTATCCCGATCCCCAACGCCGGACCGCTTTCTTCCAGGAGTTGCTGGACCGCGTGAAGGCCATCCCCGGAGTGAAGGCGGTCGGTCTGAACACCAGCGTGCATCCGCTCGGGAACTGGAACGCCCCGGTGGAAGTCGTTGGCAGCGCGCAGGAGGACACACGGCCGGTCGTGATTCATCAAATCAATCCCGACTACACGCAGGCCCTCGGCATCCCGCTCGTTCAGGGCCGACTCTTCGCGGAAAGTGAAGTGAACAACCGACAGCATCTGGCGCTCGTCAATGAAGCCTTCGTGCGCACCCGGCTGGACGGACGCGATGCTCTCGGACGAACCGTTCATATTCCGCGATTGAAGCAGCCCCCAACCGCCATGGAGGACGACTCGTTTCAAATCGTGGGCGTCGTGAAGGACACGCTGAACCGGAGCCTCACGGATCAAGTCATGCCAGAGATTTATCTGCCGTTCACATTGTTGGGCTTTGCGAACCGTGTCGTGACGCTCACTCAGGCGGACCCGGCAGGAATCTCGCGCGCCGTAATGAACCAGGTCTATGCGATCGACAGGAATCAGCCGGTTACCGATGTCCGAACCATCGAGACGGTGCTCAATGACGGGATCTATGCCGGTCCGCGTTTCAATCTCGCGCTCTTCTCCGTGTTCGCCGGTCTGGGACTGACGCTCGCAATCGTTGGAGTCTATGGCGTCATGTCCAACTCTGTGTCGCAACAGACGCATGACATCGGCGTCCGCATGGCCATCGGCGCGACGCCCGGTCATATCGCCGGCATGATTGTGAAGCGCGGCTCGCGACTGTTGCTGGCAGGCATCGCACTGGGGCTGGTCGGCGGCTTCTTCGCAGCGCGCCTGCTCTCGCGCCAAATCTGGAATGTGACTCCGTTTGATCCGGTGTCTTTTGGCGTGGTTTCAGTCGTACTTCTGATCACTGGGCTCCTGGCCTGTATCTGGCCTGCCCGACGTGCCGCGAAGATAGACCCGATGGAAGCGCTACGCTACGAATGAAAGCTCCAAATTCCAAGTTCCAAAACCCAAAGAAGCTCCAAATCTCAAGCTCCGAATCGGCAGCTCGGCCGCGGGAGTTGGAGTTTGAAGTTTGGGATTTCTTTGGAGCTTGGTGTTTGGGATTTGGAGTTTTGGCACTCGTCACTATGACAAGCGACCTTCGCTACGCCATTCGGATGCTGCTGAAGAACCGCGGCTTCGCCGACGTGGCAGTGTTCACGCTTGCGGTCGGCATCGGGGCAAGTGGCTCGATCACTCATGCCCAGCCCGCTCAGGAGATCTCCAACCTGGAGTCGGGGATCGAAAAGCTTCGGACGAAATGGAAGATTCCAGGCCTGGTCGCCGGTATCGCCCGGAACGGACGGGTGGTCTGGACAAAAGGTTTTGGCTATGCGGACTTGGAAGATCGCCAACCGGCCACGCCCGACACCGTCTTTCACCTCGCGTCGCTCACAAAACCCTTCGCGGCAGTGGTGTTGCTCCAGCTGGTCGAGACTGGCCAGTTGGATCTCGACGCGCCGGTTGAACAGTTTGGCGTTCAGTTGAAGGCCGATGGCATCATTCGAGTCCGCCATTTGTTGACTCACACATCGGAGGGAACTCCCGGAGAGATCTTTCGTTACAGCGGCAACCGTTTCGCCGAACTGGACAAAGTGCTGAAGGGCGTGACCCAAAAGTCATTTGCCCAACTGGTCGGCGAGCGCGTCCTGCAGCCCCTGGGCTTGACCAACACTTCGCCCAATCCGCTGAATCCCGCGGCTTGCGCCGCCGCCGGACGGGACGCAGACGTGTTTCTGCAGCGCTCCGCGCGCGGCTACGCCTTTGATGGCAAAACCCCAGCCGATTACCCGAAACATTTCGTCACGGCGGCCGGATTGGTGTCAACCGCTGGCGATGTCCTGCGTTTTTCGATGGCACTTGACGGCAGCCAATTGCTTCGGCCTGAGACAAGGCAACTCGCCTTCACGCCCGCAAGATCGCCGAGCGGCAAGGTGCTGCCCTATGGATTCGGATGGTTCGTGCAAACCCGGCGAGGAGTGAAGGTGCTCTGGCACTACGGCTGGGACCGCGCCAATGCTTCCCTTATCATCAAAGTGCCGGAACGCGATGCGGCCTTTGTTCTTCTGGCGAATTCGGAAGCCCTGAGCCGCAAATTCGACCTGGGCCAGGACGAAGATGTGACTCGCTCCCCATTTGCGCGCGAGTTTCTGAAAACACTCCGGCTCTGACCGGCCAGTTCCCTTATGAGCGACCTCAAATTCGCCCTCCGCCAATTGATCAAGAACCCCGGCTTCGCCGTCGTGGCCGTCCTCACGCTCGCGCTCGGCATCGGGGCCAACACCGCCATCTTCAGCGTCGTGAACGCCGTGTTGCTGCGGCCGTTGCCCTACCCGGAATCCAACCGGCTCGTCTGGTTGAGCGAACGCGGCCCGAACTTCCCGATCATGTCGATCTCCTACCCCAACTTCGCCGACTGGCGGGCGCAGCAAACCGTCTTCGAGCACATCGGCGTTTATAACTGGGGCAACTTCAATCTCACCGGCCGGGGCGAGCCACTCCGAGTGGAGGTGGCGCGGATTTCGGCCGATGCGCTGTCGTCGCTGCGCGCGAAGGCGGCGGTGGGCCGTGTCTTCAACAACGACGAGGACAAACCGGGCGCCGTATCCGTCGTACTGTTGAGCCATAATCTGTGGCAAACCCGGTTCGGCGGTGCCACGAATGTCCTGGACGAATCCCTCACTCTGGATGGGCGCGCTTACCGGGTGGTCGGCGTGATGCCCGCGGGCTTTGCCTTTCCCGGCCGCGTGGATATCTGGGTTCCCGTCGGACCGTTTTCCGACCAGCCGAACTGGCAGGAGCGCGGCAATCATCCCGGACTGCTTGGCGTTGCCCGTCTTAAACCCGGCGTGACGCTCGAGCAGGCGCGCGCAGGAATGGATACGATCGCCGCGCGATTGGAACAGCAATACCCTGACTCGAACAAAAACTGCGGCATCCGCATCGATGGTCTGCTCGACAACTACGTGGGCGATGCGCGCCGGGCGCTTTGGACGGTGCTCGGGGCCGTGGGGTTGGTGCTGCTGATCGCCTGCGCCAACGTGGCGAACCTGCTCCTCGCTCGCGCCGCCGCCCGACAAAAGGAAATGGCCGTGCGCACCGCATTGGGCGCCGGGCGCTGGCGAATCATCCGCCAGTTGCTGACCGAAAGCCTGATGTTCTCGACGGTCGGCGGCGCGCTTGGCTTGCTGCTGGCCTGGGGCGGTGTGCGCCTGATTCTGGCACTGGGTCGAAATGCCATTCCACGTTCGTCCGAGATCGGCCTCGACACCGGAGTGCTCCTGTTCACCGTCGTCGTCGCGGTGCTGACCGGCATTCTCTTTGGACTGGCACCCGCCTGGCAATCGAGCCGTCCCGATGTGCAAGGGACTCTCAAGGACACGGCGCGGAGCACGACCGGCGGCCGGGCGCGGTTGCGACAGGGATTGGTCGTGGCGGAAGTGGCGCTGACACTGGTGTTGCTCGTCGGAGCCGGGTTGTTGCTGCGGAGCTTTCATCGCTTGCAACAGGTGAATCCCGGTTTCTCACACGAACGCGTGCTGAGTTTCCGTCTCGATTTACCGGAGCGGAAATATGAGACTCCGGAGCAACAAATCCTTTTTTTCCAGGGCCTGCTCGAAAGGCTGCGCGCTCTGCCGGGTGCACAGACCGTGGCGTTGGCGTCGCAGATTCCTCACGACAACAACGGGTGGCAGACGGGCTATCGCATCGAGGGCCAGCCCGATCCTCCGCCCGGCGAAGGACCTTCCCTCGAAATGACCGTGGTGAGCCCGGATTATTTCCGCGCGTTAGGTACTCCATTGTTGCGAGGGCGATATTTCACCGAACAGGACAATCGCGATCATTTGCGTGGCCGGGACTTGACCGGTCTGGACGACGGCCAGCGCTGGGCCGCCGGTCTCAACGCGGTCATCATCGACGAAGAATTCGCGCGCCGGCATTGGCCGAACGAAGATCCGGTGGGCAAACAAATCAGGCTGCCCTGGGGAGAACGGTCCCGGCACCCGCTGTTGACGATCGTGGGTGTCGTCACGCGCGTAAAGCTGAATGGCCTGCACGAACAGGGCGGGTTCGTGCAGGCTTATCTGCCGTTCCTGCAAGGGACGGGCAATGGCCATGCCATCGTGATGAAAACCACCCAGGCTCCCGGCACACTCGTCAACGCGGCGCGGGAGCAGGTTCAGGCGTTGGATTCCGACCAGCCGATTTACGACGTCCGCACCCTGGCCGAGATGCGCGATGGCGCGCTCGCCGGGCGGCGGCTCAACTTTGTGCTGCTGGCTCTGTTTGCGTCGGTGGCGCTGGGTCTGGCCGCGATCGGGCTTTATGGCGTGCTGGCCTACACGGTGGCGCAACGTCAGCGCGAGATTGGCGTGCGCATGGCGCTCGGCGCGCAACGCGGCGACGTCCTGCAACTCGTCGTCGGCCATGGCATGCGCCTGGCACTGGCGGGAGTCATCGTCGGATTGGTCGGCGCACTGGCGGTCACGAGAACACTTCAGAGCCTGCTGTTTGAAGTCCGACCATTCGATCCGCCAACGCTCGTTTCGGTGCCGATGCTTCTGGCGGGAGTCGCGTTGTTCGCCTGTTGGATCCCTGCCCGCCGGGCGGCGCGAGTGGATCCGATGGAGGCGCTCCGCTATGAATAGGGAATCTAAAATCGAGAATCGACCATCGAAAATCTGGAATTGTCGCAACTGCCCGTCCGCGCCGGTACCCCTTTCAATGACCGATTTAAGATTCCAGATGCCCGATTTCAAGATCCCCATCCACGAACAACCGATCAAGTCGGCGCGATCATCGGCGGCGTGCTTGCTCGCGGCAACGGTGGCGGCAGCGCCGGCCGGATCGGCGCCGCGACTCGCGCTACCCGTTCGCGAAATTCCCAACATAACTTCCGCCGAGCCCAAAGCGAAAACGCAATGTCTTTGACCAGACTGAGCGCACCCATCACTGCCGAGGTGATCAATGGGAACCAAAATATCATTTGCGACGGTCCGGCGACCCCTCCCTTCATCAGGCTGGGCAGAAGTAGCAGCGGAACCGCCAGCATCGAAAAGAACGTGAACACGAACCACGGGATGATCTGAACGAAAAGGATCGTCTTCAACGTGGCGAGGTTGGTGCTCTTCGAGTTCAGTCCCATCCACATGCCAAACCAACCCAAGGCCACCAGGTTGGCAGCAACCGTGAGGGTTCCTGCAATTGACATGGCCAGGGTCATCAGGGCGTTTGGCCCGGTGAAGCCGGGGACTGAGACCATCGTCATTCCCGCCGTAGTTGTCGTTGTCACCGACACTGAGACCGAGTTGGTCATCATCACGATGGTCGCATTACTCGTCGTGTTGTTTGTCGCCGCGATCTGTGGTGCGGTAACAGGCGCCGGAGGCATCGTCGCGCCCGCAAACTGGTTCCATGTCATTTGCTGGACCAGCACCGCCCCGAACAACTGCACCGTCAGGCACAGCGCCAGCGGCAGACCGAACATCCGCAGCAGCCCGCGCCACTGGCCTTGCACGATCTGACCCGCTGGCAATGGCGTGCCCAGCACCAATTCGATCAGACCGTTGCGCTTCGCCTCGACGAAAAAGCGGGCAGCCTGCGAAGCGATCCCCAGATAGAGCAGGAGGATCAGAGCTCCGGCAAGATAGCTCCAGGCAAACCACAACATCCATTGCTCGTCACTCGCGAAAATCGCGACGAACGCGCCCACGAACAAAACGGTCGCAAACCAGAGCGAGACGGCCTGCCAGCGCTCGCGACACGCCAACCACAACACCGGGTTTACGTCCACCAGTTTTCGGCGCAGTGACGCTCGACGCTTGGAGCCGCCGTACTTCCACACTTGCCCCCGGCTCCCCATTGCCGTCGAAGTTTTCGCCGCCTCCTGCCAGGTGCGTGGGAGCAGCACGCAAGTCAGGACCAACAGCATCCCAGCCACGACCTGGTTCACCAGCAGTCCAGGCCAGAAAGGTGTTCGCCCCCAAGCGCCCGCGGTTGCGAACAGATAGACGGGGCTCGAAAGACTCAGGGTCGGCTTGAAACCGTCCTGGCCGATCAGGGCGACCAACGCGTCGCCCGCCGGACCACCTGCCGCCAACAGGACCAGCAGGAACAGCGTCATGGCCATCGCCTTCTGCGAATCGCGGCTGATCGAGGACACGAACAGGCCTGCTGCCAACGAGAGAAACAAGGCGTTGACCAGTGCCATCGACGTTTTCCAAAACTGCGCGGCCGTCACGCCGCCCATCAGGAGGGTGACTGCAAGGATCGGGACCACGGCAAGCAGCGCGTAAAAGCCCCTCAACGACGTCGCCAGCAACTTGCCCAGCACAACGTCATACCCGCGCAAGTCGGTGAGGAATAAGAAACCAAGCGTCCCCTCGCGCTTTTCCTCGCTCAAGCAGTCCGACGTGAAAAACAAGCCGGCCGACAACGCCACGGCAAGGTTGAGCCAGGTGAGCAAGGCGAACAGCCCTTTGGCCAGGCTCGCCGCACCGAAACCAAACCACACGGCATCCAGGACCATGAATCCGCTCCCGATCAGGACGGCAACAAGAGCCGCGGCGATCCGAACCCAGAATGTGCTGCGTTTGCGTGACGCCACGCGCAGTTCGCGCTCCGCGATGGGCAGGAAGATCACGGGCTCAGTTAGTGAGCAGACTTCGCCGCTGGCAAATCCTTTTTTTACGACCACCACCGGCGCGGCGGAACCGCAACGAAGGCAGCACGACGCGTTTCACTTCTCCGACAGGAGCACCACCGGACACGGACTCTGCCGCGTCTGTTACTGGCGTATCACACGTAACGCGACGTCTTCGGAATATATCGGGGACGAGACGGTCCTGTTTGCCCCCGTGTGGCTGAAGGTCTCGGCCTTTTCTATCTGCCCGGATTTCGTATTCAGCCATTCGGCCTTGTAGCTGCCGGCAGGAAGTTCCAGCGCCAACTCGGCCCGGGTTCCGCCATGGACGTAAATCGCGTAAGCCCGGCCTGGTTCAGCCAGCGCCCTCGCCGTGGGTCCGCCCGTTGATGACGGATTGCTGCCCGCTTCGGATGCCGGGACCTGGATGCTCCTGATCGTCGTGAGGTCGGGCCTCATCCGGACGAAGTCAAATCCCTCGATAAACTCCTTGAGGATCCGAAGCTGCCGACGCAGGTCCGGGCCGCCTCCACCCGGTGTGCCCGGTGGCAAGGGCACCGCTGTGCCATCGGGGCGATCGGTTGTGAACGAAAAATCGAGATGATCGTAAACGCCGCCGCCGGCCAGGATGAAATCCCAGCCCTCAGTGCGATACTTGCGGTCGCTGCGTTCGGAGCCGCCCGTCTCATCGAAGGCGATGACCTTGTTCAGAGGGTAGTTGAGGCGCACGGCATCCGGGCTGGCGGCATGGAAATTAAGGACGGAAACACGCGGGTTAAGGTCAGCGATCGGAGAATCGGAAGGAGGGAAGCCCTGCGCGATCGGGTGTTTCTTTGGAAGCGAAACTTCGGTTTCGACAATCGCGGCAATGATCTGATCGTTCCATTCTTTCGTCAGACCGCCGCGCTCGTACGGTTCGTTGCACACTTCGTAGTAGAGATTGTCGAACGCGTTCAGTCCGACGACGAGTTTCCGCACCACCGCCTGTTGCACCGAGAGCAGGTCCTTGTCCTTGCCGCTGTACACCTCGTGCTTCGCGACGACGCCAATCCCGTTGACGTTGTTGCGCGCGTTCATCGGGCTGGCTTCCCACATCTTGTCGTCGTACATGGTACAGAAGAACACCAACTCGACCACGACGCCTCGTTGACCCGCCTGTCGGATGAAATCCTTCAGTCGAACGAAATAAGCTTCGTCCCATTTCGCGAGATCAAACTTGTTGCCGCCGTCCGACGCGCCCGTTGTATCGCTGCGCGCCCACGGACAGACGAAGCGACCCGAGGCCGGTGCCAGCGTATTGCCGGTGATGTTGAACGAGCCGGGGACTTCGCGGTAGGCGCCTGAGAAGATGCGGGTCAGGTTGAACCGGTGCGCCTTCAACTCGTCAAGATAGCGCACGCAATCGAAATCAAGGTTCATCACCGCGCCGTAATGCTCACCAGCGGTAATCAGTACCGCCGGCTTGCCGCGCCAGAGAAAATAGTGCGGATTGTCAGGGTGAAGCCGGATTGGTTCAGCAGCATGAGCTCGCGGAAAGACCGCGAGCATGCCTCCCGCGAACACGGATACTACGACAGCGAAAGACGGCAGATCCGATGCGATTCGTTTCATCGGGCGTCCCGTCACGGCGTTTCGGTCAAAACGGACCTCAAAACAGCGTTGGATTGAATGGCCTGACGCGGGTCGCCTCTTTACGGCAAGGACAGTGGTCGGATCTTGCCATCAAAAAGCAGTTTCCAGCCGGCACTCTTTTCGGCATCGGTGAGCGTGTTGGGTTCGGCAGCCAGTGCCGTGAAGCCGGCTGCCGCGCCGAAGGCGTACCAAAGACCGCTTCGTAACAATTGAGAGAGTTTCATAATCGATTATTTCCGTCTTTAGTTGGAACGCTGGGAGACGCGAATTGCGCCAATGTTCACGAATTCTAACGTCCGGGAATGCGTGGTCACGGCCTCCGAGCTTCGCAGGTTCCTTCCGCTTTTCACGCCTTTATTTGCTGCCTTCACTCATGAACTCCAGACACGGTTTGAAACCGCTAATCAACGCTAGTGTAGGGCTAAACGTCACCTGTCGGACTTGATCGGAGACGGCATTGGCGAACACCCGCAACGTGACGCATTGGCGTGAATTAGCGTTGATTAGCGGTTCGAGGTTTGTTTGGGCAGTTGCAGATCACCGGTCAAACTCCCACGCGCCCAGGTCGGGCCGCCCTGAGCGAGGTCGTCCGCGAATGTCGCCGGTCACTTCTGGCAGCGACACTCCCTTGTCTATCGCACCGCTTGCGGCAGAGGTAAGCGCCAGATTCCCCGAAGCCGGGTTTACAAAGTAACCATCGAGTTTGCCGGCCAGATTGTTGCGAAGTTCCGCTTCGCCGCCTTCGAGGCGAATCTCGCCATGCACGAGATTGTTCATGATCTCCGTCTTCGCCGTCCCCGTCCCAACGCGGATGCCCCGACTCCAGTTCCGTTCCGGCCGCCAGATACTGTTGTTGAACAGCTTGATCCGTTCGGCGTGCCAGAGCTCGATCCCGCAATCCGACCCGCCGACGATGAAGTTGTTGCGAATGATTCCGTCCGCGACGTAGATGAGCCGCTCGCCAGCGGTGTTGGCCGTGGACTGGCCGGGATTGCCGAAGGCGACGCCGCGGTCACAATCGACGATGAAATTTCGTTCCACCATGATTTGCCGGGAGCGAACCCAGATGAAGATCGCGGCTCGCGCACCGCCGCTTTGGCCTTTGATGTTCCGAAAGGAATTGTCGCTGATCGTCCAGTCCTCGAGCGCCATCATGTCGATGGCAGAAATGTAATTGCCGCCATACAACCAATCGGCCGGCGGAACCCGGGTATTCTCGAACGAGCAGTAGCGGATGGAACCTTTCACCGCTCGGACGTTGGGATCCTGGCCCGCCGAGCCTTTGATCGCGCGCAGGCCGATGTCGCGAAAGCGGCAGTTGTAAATGTGAATGTTCCTGGACGCATTCTCGGCTTCGACCTTGACTCCGTAAGACCGGCAATCCGCAAACGTCACATCGGCGATAGTGATCCCGTCGCAGTTGCCGATATGCAGGATGTCGTCACCACTGGCGTTGCTGTCCCAACCCTTGCCGCTGAAGATGACTTTGGTCGGGTCGCCGCTGGCGCTGCGGACTGTGAGATCCTTCTTTCCTTGAAGGACAATGACCCGTGAAAGCTTGTAATCCCCGTCGGCCAGCAGGATCGTACTGCCTGCCCCGACGCGTTCAACTGCCGCGAGCAGCTCTTCCACCGTCGTGGCGCGGATTACTTCTCCCTGGGGCGGCGGAAGAGGCGCGGCTTTTGGAAACCAGGGCGGGATATCCACCGTTGCGGCGGGGACGCACGTCACGGCCCAAGGGCACAGCAGCGCCAGGAAAGCCAGGCCACAGCGGACGATGTTCATGGTATCCGGGACCGGAATCTCGGCAGCAGCCGGCCGGTTCGTTTCAAGTATTGTTCGTAATCGGCGCCGAATTCCTCGAGCATCATTCGCTCTTCCTGGACGACCCGCAAGATGAAGTAATGATTTTGGCAACGAGTGGGTCCATGTTATTCGGGTCCACTTCCAGACCTTTGGCATTCGCGCCACCGGCAAGCTTTGTGGTTACCGCCGGGGCATTCGGCTTCGAATGGCATTCCTTCCCCCCGCGAATCATGTGTTGGCGGCGATCGTTGCACCAAAATGGTTGCCGAGCAAGTCTTCGACTGAAAGCTGCCACTGCGGCACGATTCGACTTCTGCTCGACTAACGGCCGGCGTAGGTTTATTACACCGATCATGAATCCTACCTCGTTGACCTTGTTACGAAACGTACTGTGTGCGGCGGTCCTGGCCGCGATTTCGCCGGCGGGCTTTGCCGCGGACAACTCCTTCATCGGCAATTGGGCACTGACCATTCCCGGCGGCGGCGCCGGCTGGCTGGGCCTCAAGGAGAGCGACGGGCAGCTCAAAGGCGAGATTCTTTGGGGCGGAGGCAGCGTCGTGCCGGTGAACAGCGCCAGGGTTGAAGGAGGCACCCTGGTCGTTCAGCGGATTCACGAATCCAGGCCAAAAGATGCCTCAGGAAAAATCACCACCGTGCGCGAAACCGAAACCATCAAAGCGACGCGGGAGGGCGACAATCTGAAACTGACGACGGAGCGCGAAAAGGACGGCAAAGTGTCCGGCAAGGCCAGTTTCAGCGGCAAGCGAATTGCGCCCTTGCCACCAGCACCTGACGTCTCGAAGCTGAAATTCGGCGACCCCATCGTGTTGTTCAACGGCAAGGACCTCAGCGGCTGGAAGGTGATGGGCAGTCCCAGCGGCTGGCGTGTCGAGAACAGCGTGCTCGTCAACGACGCGAAACAGGAGGAGGGCAAGCACAAGTCGTATGCGAACATCCGCACCGAGCGGGAATTCGAGGACTTCAACCTCACGCTGGAAACGCGGGTGTTCAAGAATGGCAACAGCGGCATCTACCTGCGCGGCATCTACGAAGTCCAGGTGGCCGATTCCTACGGAAAGGGAAAGGACTCGCACAACATGGGCGGCGTTTACAGTCGCATCACGCCCACGGAAAACGCCGCCAAGCCCCCGGGTGATTGGCAGACTTACGACATTACACTGGTGAACCGGCACGTCACCGTGATCCTCAATGGGAAGAAGATCATTGATAACCAACCGTTGCTCGGCTGCACCGGCGGCGCGCTTTGGTCGGACGAATTCCGCCCCGGCCCGATTTACCTTCAGGGCGATCACACCAGCGTGGACTATCGGAACATCGTCATCCGGCCGGTGACGAAATGAGCGGATACAATCAGTCCGCCAGCGCTCCGATGGTCTTGCCGTCCGCGCCGGCGCCACGATTCGGACTTTTCGCCTGTGACCCGCAGCAGGTCGGGACAGCTAATCCACATCCGTGAAAACCGGAAAGGGTTGCGGCTCGCAGAGCCGCGGTCCGAAGTCGTTTGGAAAACCTGGGTAACGCGTTCTTCATTTTGTCGCTCGGTTCCGGTGCAGCACTGCCTCTCCGTCGAAGGGCGCTTTGAACTGACGCTTGCCATTGGTGGCGTCGAAGCGGCCGCTCTCGGCTGCAGCGCCCTTGGCCGTATCAAACCATTCGTAACGATACGTCCCGGACTTCAATTCCACGAAAAAGGCTTCTCCGGACCCAGGCTGGTAAATCAAATATTCTGCGCCCGGATCGGCAAGACAATACGAGGTGCTGGCCAGGTCATTCCGGGGCACTAGCGCTGCGAACTTCATCTTCCTGGCATAAGTCAACGCGTAACCCATGCTCGGCGCTCGAAGTCCATTTCGGCTCACCGTAGTGGTGCTGATCCATTAGAATTGGTTGGAGCCCTCTGAGGAAGCACTCCCAGATCCAGCCGTGGTGCGGCGCAGCCGGCCAGATGTGGTCCACATCGGCGATGATGATCTTCTTTCCATCAATGTTTCGTTTGATCTCACGAAAAAGTTCCGATCGCAAGGTGGCGGAAGCATTCAAAATCAGTGACGCGGGCTGCCAGATTCTTATGCTTGGACCCTATGAATCCTGCATTGTTTCGCGCCGCCGTCGGTGCCGTTATTGTTCTTTCATCGTCGGGCCTCTCTGCGCAGGAGAACGCAGCGCAGCGGCACCAGATGGCCACCAATCATCTGAAGCGAGTCGCCGCCGAACTGTCGGCGCATTGCCTGAGCGACGTTCGTTCGCTGGACGACTGGAAGCAGCGCCGGCCTGAACTGCGCCGCCAGTTGCTGGAGATGCTCGGCTTGAGTCCGCTGCCGGCCCGCACACCGCTCAAACCAAAGATCACGGGCGTGCTCGAACGCGAAACCTATCGCATCGAAAAGGTGGTTTTCCAAAGCCTGCCGGGGCTTTACGTCACGGGAAATCTTTACGTGCCGAAACATTCCACCAAACCGCTGCCGACCATTCTTTATCTCTGCGGTCATGCGCCTCACCCGCTCGGGGCCAAGTCCAACTATCAGGACCGCGCCGCCTGGTTTGCAGCTCACGGCTTCGCCTGCCTGATTCTCGACACGCTGGAATTTGGGGAAGTCGCCGGCATCCACCATGGCACGCATGACTTGAACATGTGGCATTGGCTGTCGCTGGGTTACACGCCGGCCGGGACCGAAGTGTGGAACGCGATGCGGGCGCTGGATTACCTCGAAACGCGGCCGGAAGTCGATCCGCGGCGCATCGGAGTCACCGGAATTTCCGGGGGCGGCGCGATCACGTGGTACACCGCGGCCGTGGACGAACGTGTTCAGGCGGCGGCGCCGGTCTGTTCCACCTACACGTTCGGATCCCAGGCGGCCAACTGGCGCGCTTCGGGCCAATGCGACTGCATTTATTTCCACAACACGTACGGTTGGGAGTTCCCGATGGTTGCCGCCCTCATCGCGCCGCGGCCACTCCTCATCATCAGCGGGCGCAAGGACCTGGATTTCCCGCCCGACGGTTACCACGAGGTCTTTGGACGCTCCAAGCGGATTTACGACCTTCATGCGGCCGGCGACTCAGATCGCATTCGCGAGGCGGATGATGACGTCGGTCACAGCGACCCGCCGCAGTTCCTTCGCGAAGCGCGCCAATGGATGCGGCGCTGGCTCCAGAACGAGCCGGCGCCGCTGGATTTGGAGACCAACGCCCCACCGCAGGAAACTGCCGAAGATCTCGCTTGCCTGAGCCAACTCCCCGCGGATGCCATCAATTACCGGATACAGAACCAGCTCACGAGCCCGGTGTCGTTGCAGAAGCCACGGTCACAAACCGCCTGGAAGCGGCGACGGGACGAATTGTTGTCGCAACTGAACGAAAAGGTGTTCCGCTGGTTTCCCCGGGGGAAGATCCCGTTCGAGACCCAGGCGTCGAGGAACAGCGGTGGCTGGGCCCCGAAATATGCGGATTACAAGGACGTCAGTTTCCAGACGGAGGACGGAGTGCGAATCCGCGCCCAACTGCTCACTCCGAAACGAGGCCCTGCCGCCGCGCCTCTGCTCATCTATGTAAAGCGGCCGGGCGACTCGATTTATTTTATGGATCTCGATGAACTGCTGCCGTTGCTCGGCCGTTACACGGTGCTGATTCTGAATCCGCGCTTCAGCGAGGCGCCCGTGAGCCCGGCGGATTACGCCGCCATCGAAATGACGGCCGCATGGAGCGGCCGCACGATTGCCGCGATGCACGTGTGGGACATCCTGCGCACCGTCGAGTGGGCTGCCAACGAAGAAAGGATTCCCGCATCTTCGATTGCGATCTACGGCAAAGGCGACATGGGCATCCTGGCACTGTATGCAGCCCTCTTCGATCAACGCGTGACGCAAATCATCCTGAACGACCCGCCGGGCTCGCATTGGCAAGGGCCGGCGCTGCTCAACGCCCTGCGCGTGACGGACATTGCCGAAGTGGCGGGCGCGTTTGCGCCACGACGGCTGGCTTCGCTGACGAAGCTTCCGGAATCCTTCGGGCACACGCGGAGCATTTACCGGCTTCAGCACGCTTCCGGCCAATTGGTTCAGTCCTCCAGTCTGCCGGAAGCTTTGGAGGTGTGGAAGGTTCGCGCAGCTCCTTGATTTGTGGACTTTCGCGTCGAAGGAATTTCGGGTAGCACACGGTCATGAATCAAAGCAATGCCATCGTGATCGACACCCAGGCGGCGCCATGGGAAGAACGATTCAACGAAAAGATTGGCCGCGCGCTCTTTCGGAAGGAACTGTATACCGATCCGGAAACCGGGGTTTTGATTCGGCTGGTTCGCTATCCCGCAGGAGTGATCAACCCCAGGCACACTCATCCGTGCGGGCCACGGGATGTATGTGCTCGAAGGGAAGCTCGTGACGCACGTTGGAACCTTCGGTCCCGGAATGTTCGTCTGGTTCCCGGAAGGTGAAGTGATGGAGCATGGGGCGAGCAGCGAGGGAGACGTCAAGGTGCTCTTTGTGACGAACAAACCATTCCGGATCGACTACGTATCAAGGGAGTGACTTTTTCCGCGGCTGCCGCGCGATTGAACAACTCTCTTGATTGAGCCGGCCCCTTTTGCCTTATTCCGGAATGATGTCACCGGCCAGCCCATTGAGATAATTCTCGACGTTGGTGTACCCATTGGCCGCGGTTGCCGCTCCGTCACGGGCATCATTGGGATTGAGGCCGCGCGCCTTTTCCCAGGCATCAGGCATTCCATCGTGATCCGAATCCGGGGGTGCCGCCGGAGCGCCCTGGGCGAGGTCGGGCCATGGTCCTCCGGTGCCGAACGGAGTGCTGGAGTTGTCGCGGACACTTTGCACGATGCGCAGATCGATCGCATCGCGCGAAGGTTTGTTGGCTCCAACCGAGGCGAGCACTTTGTCCAACAACTTCGCAACCGGGTCAAACGCGACCGCCGGGGCCGCGAAAGGTTTGCCAGCGTCGTACTGCGCCTGGTCCACGAAGTGAGTGCTGCCATCGCGGTTGAGTTCGTAATAGTCCCACGTGTTGACGCCGTGACCGATCCAATCGTTCGGGCTGCCGGCGGGACTGCGGGGTCCCCAGTTGCCGGCCAGATACAACCTGGTTCCGCCGGCTTCGGCGGGCGAGCCGTCGATGCGCCGGGGACCTCCATTGCCGACGTTCAGGTAGGGATCTCCACTCTTCGGCCCGGCCAGCCAAAGGTTGCTGGTCACATTGCCAAGGGCGGAGCTGTTGAGGGCGAATTGGCCGAACACCGAGGAGTTATTGCCGCTCCAATTGTAAATGACGTTGTTGGCAAAATCGAAAACGCTCGCGTGCTGCATCAAGGGAGTTCGCGAGCCCAGGTTCGCATAAAGATTGTGATGGAGAGTGACGTTCCTCGGGGCACGATTGCCGCCGATGTGCTGGCCCATGAAACATTCACCAATCACATTCCACTGAAACGTGACTCGATCCAGATAGGAACCATACCAATCCAATTGCGTGTCGGAACCCCAGGAAACGGAGCAATGATCGACAATAACGTCGTGAATACCCGGCTCGGCTGTTCCATAAAACAGGATGTTGTTGCCGGCGTCGTGCTTCATGTTGCCCCCCATGCGAACCCGCAGGTGGCGAAGAACAATATCGTGGGCGCCATTGACGCACCAAACGCCCCAGTCGCCATCAGGCTGCCCGGAACCTTTGATCTGCACGCCGCCCGGCGAAGTCTGCCCGGCCACGGTGAGATAGGGCGTGCTCACCCGAATCGCACTTTTCAAAGTAATCGTGCCGCTGACCCGAAACACGCAGATACGCGGCCCAAACGCTTCCATACCGCTGCGCAGACTTCCGTCACCCGAATCGTTGAGATTGGTCACTTCGATGACTCTTCCCCCGCGCCCACCCCGTGCATTGGCGCCGAATCCCTCCGCGGTCGGGAAGGCTTTTACGGATTGCGCCGCGGCGATCGGCGCAGCGAGGAGATGGGAGGAGAGAACCGTGACAAGAGCGACGGGGATGCCAGACCCGAGCAACAACAAGCGAGGCTGTTTCACACGATGAAGCGACATCTGCCGTGAGTGGGGACATTCATGTTGTTTTCGCCAGGTTTCCCAAAGGCAACGTCGTCCTCTGCTCACCACTTGGGACTGTAGACCACGGATGACACGCATGACACGGATGAAAAATCAGGACCCGTAAAATTCTTATCTGTTGCGACTGGCGGCATTTTTCGCGTTCCTTGTGCTTCGTCAGCAGTTTGTTAGGCATTGCCTGCTATGGTAGCCCGGATAGAATCGGGCCTCCAGTCAGGATATTGTATGGGAACGACCGAAGCCATTCGCCGCCTCCGCGAGGTTCTGCGTCGCCGGCACAACAACAGGGTTTTAACCAGGCCATGAAGAAAGCGCTGCTGTTGCCGCTGATTCCATTCAGTCTGTGCGCGGCCGAGTTCCCTGTTCCATACAACTCGGAGCCGATTCAATCGGGGCCAATGCCCCCTGCCGAGGCGGCCGGGAAGATGCAGCTGCCGCCCGGCTTTAAAGCCTCTGTCTTCGCCGCCGAACCGGACGTGCAGAATCCCATCGCGATGGCGTGGGACGCGCGCGGACGGTTGTGGGTCGCGGAAAACTACACTTACGCGGAGTCCGGCAAAAGGTTCGATCTTAACCTGCGCGATCGCATCCTGATCTTCGAAGACAGGGACGGTGACGGCCACTTCGATTCGCGCAAGGTCTTCACCGACGAGGTGCAGATGCTCACGAGCATCGAGATCGGGCGCGGAGGCGTATGGGTGATGTGTCCGCCGCAACTCCGTTTCATCCCGGATCGCAACGGGGATGATATGCCGGACGCACCGCCAGAAGCTTTGCTCGATGGCTTCGGTGTTTTACAGGAATTGCACCACACGTTTGCCAACGGCCTGCGCTTCGGACCGGACGGCTGGCTTTACGGGCGCTGCGGCGCGTCGAGCACGGGTGAACTCGGTGTGCCCGGCACTCCCGCCGAACAACGCATTCCGATGCGCGGCACGATCTGGCGGTACCATCCGCAACGCAAAACTGTGGAGGTGCTGAGCAGTGGCTGCACGAATCCCTGGGGCCATGACTGGAATGAGCACGGCGAACTTTTTTTCATCAACACGGTCAATGGTCATCTCTGGCACGATTTTGCCGGCGCGCATTTCGTGCGCCCGCATACGATCGATCCGAACCCGCGCGCGTATGCGCTCATCGACCAGCACGCGGACCACTGGCATTTCGACACCGGCAAGGCGTGGCAGAATTCGCGCGATGGCAGGGCCGACTCGTTCGGCGGCGGCCACGCCCACGTCGGGATGATGATCTACCAGGGCGACAACTGGCCGGCCGAGTATCGAGGCCGGCTCTTCACGCTGAACCTCCACGGCCACCGGGCCAATCAGGAAATCCTCGAACGCCGGGGCAGCGGCTACGTGGCCAAACACGCGCCGGACTTCTTCATTGCCGGGGATCAGTGGTTCCGCGGTATGGAAATCAGTTATGGTCCCGATGGTGGCGTCTTTATGCTCGACTGGAGCGACGCTGGCGAATGTCACGAATACACCGGAGTCCACCGCGCGAGCGGCCGCATCTACAAAATCACTTACGGCGAACCAAAACAAAGCATTGTTGGCGACATCGCGAAACTGAGCGTGAGCGAACTGGTGAAACTGCACATGCACGCGAATGAATGGTTCAGTCGCCAGGCGCGACTCGAACTCGCCTCGCGTTCGCAAGACGCCCGCGGGACTGGCACCGCGAAGGCGCAGTTGAGGGAATTGTTCGAGCGCCAGAGCGACATCGTCGTGAAACTTCGCGCTTTCTGGTCCCTCTACACGATCGGCGCGTTGGACAAGGCATTTCTCAATGCACAACTGCGTCACCCCAACGAACATGTCCGCACCTGGGCGATTCGTTTTTCGACCGATAACTGGCCGCTGGACACCGTGATGAGCCGGAGACCTGCCGGAAAGTCCGAAATCCGAAATCCGAAATCCGAAATCGAACAGAGCCTCGCAACCTCGGCGGCAACGTTGCCGGAATTTGTCCGCGTCGCGAAGACAGACGCGTCGGGCCTTGTCCGCCTCGCCCTGGCTTCGACATTGCAGCGCCTCCCGGTATCGCGCCGCGCGCAACTGGCCCGTGCGTTGATCGCCCATAAAGAAGACGCGGACGACCACAACCTCCCGTTACTTATCTGGTATGGGCTGATTCCCGTTGCCGATACTGATCCGGCGCCGCTCGCGACCCTTGCCGCGAACGCCGAACTGCCATTAACACGAAACCTCATCGCTCGCCGGCTCGCCGAGGACATCGAGAAAAATCCCCGGCCGTTGAATCACTTGCTCCAACTGACCGCCGCCAGGCCCGCCGC
>JGI10216J12902_100467474_pt1 | contig 22403 bp, 25 predicted proteins | sample KanNatreferecore_FD_12902 | JGI IMG/M metagenome (IMG submission 12902)
ACCGTCACGAGCACAGGTGTTGAGAGCAGGTCGACCATTGTTCTTTTTCAATCTCCTATAGCAGCAAGAGCATCACTACTATCATGATGCCCACTCCAAATACAAACAGGTAAGTCTGTGTGATGCCGGTCTGGCTCGCCTTGACCACCTTTGACATGCCGGCCATCGCGCCCTGGAAGCCTGGGTTAATGCCGTCGATGACCGTGCTCTCAAAGTAGCGCCAGATAAAGCGATATATCGCCATAGGCCCCACGACGCCTCCCCAGTACAGGGCGGTGTTGAGGTACCACCGGTTGTAGAGGAACTTCCAGATGCCCCGGGTGACGACGTTGCGGCCGATTGCCTCCGGGTCGGCCTTTCTTGCGATGTAAAAGACAAAGCCCAGAGCGCCGCCTATGCCAAACGCCCCGACCGATGCCATAGCGGCCATCGGGTTGAGGTTGAGGAAGCCCCGCGCAGTGTTTTCTTCATGAGGCGCAGAGATGTTGAACGAATGAAGGAGGTATTCGGTGAACAGGTGGTGCAGCTGCTCTTCAAAGATGAACCCGACGACGCCTACTGCTATCGTAGCGACTGCAAGTATCGCAAACGGTGCCCACATCCGAGCGCTGACTTCGTGGACGTGGTGGCCTTCGCTTTCCATCTTTTCGACGTGCTTGCTCTTTTTGCCAAAGAAGACCATGCCTATCATCCTAAAGGTGTAGAAGGCAGTCATTATGGCCACGATTACGGCCATCGCAAAAAGGCCCCACGAATACTGGTAGCCGGATTCAAGCACGGCCGCAAATATCGCGTCCTTGCTCCAAAAGCCGGAAGTAAAGAGCGGCGCGCCTGCAAGCGACAGAGCGGCAAGCAGCATGAATATGTACGTCTTGGGCATGTGCTTGCGCAGCCCTCCCATGTCGCCCATAAAGCGCGAGTGGACAGTGTGCAGGATGGCTCCGGCACCCATGAAAAGCGCGGCCTTGAACATGGCGTGGCTCATCAGGTGGAAGAATCCGGCAGTATAGCCGTCTGTAAAGTTTAGCGAGATGCCTGCTATGCCGAGGCCCATCATCATGTAGCCGATCTGCGACCCTGTCGAGTAAGCCAGCACTTTTTTGATCTCGGGGTTGACCAGTGCCTGCGTCGCAAGCAGGAACGCGGTTATCGCGCCCACCCAAGCGACCACTTCAAAGAACTGGCCAGTGTTGAGCGCCGACAGCGCAAAGAACAGGGGCCCTATCCTTGCAACAAGAAAGACACCAGCTTTTACCATGGTCGCCGCGTGTATGAGCGCCGAAACTGACGTAGGGCCGGTCATGGCTTCCAGGAGCCACTCGTTGAGCGGGAACTGGGCAGACTTGCCTATCGCGCCGCCAAACAGCAGCACCGCGGCAGGCACCAGCAGGTTCTGCGCGGCCATCGCTTCAGCCCACGACTGGTCGGCCACAAGCTCTTTGAACCCAAACGTGCCGGCATAGGCAAATATCAGGAACATGCCTGCCAGCATCATCACGTCGCCGGCCTTAGTCATGAGGAATGCCTTCATGCCCGCATGCGTCGGCGCAGTCCACATCGGGATGCCTCCCGCCCTGTGCCCCTCGACGCCGACAAAGTCCTTCTTTCTGTCGTGGTACCAAAAGCCGATGAGCGCGTACGAGGCCAGGCCGACGCCTTCCCAGCCAAAGAAGACCATGAGCAGGTTGTCAGAGACGACGATGAGCTGCATCGAGCCTATGAAGAAGAGCATGAGGAACCAGTAGCGGGTCAGGTCCTTGTCGCCGTGCATGTAGCCGGTCGAGTAGACCATGATGAGGAACGATATCCAGCCAACGATGTTGGCCATGATGATGGCAAGCGGGTCCGCAAGGACGCCGGCTTTCAGGTCGAGTGCAGAGATCCACGGGATCTGGCTGTGCACCTCGCTGCCTGCAAGGGCAAGCGGGACCAGGGTAGCTGCAGATATGGCGCTTGCAAGCGCAAAGCCCACCGCGATATAGTCGCGGGCCTTCTTGCTCACCTTGGCGATAAGCGGCATGGCTGCTGCGCCGATAAAGGGCAGCATCCAGATCATCCAGACGTTGATAGACTCGATAAATCCGACCACCATTACTAGTGCCCGCCTCCCGTCTCTATTCCCTCTTCAATCGCGAGCCCGTCCGCGCCAGCCTCTGCCGCGTGTGCCGCCGGCTCGATTATGCCGGATGACTCTGGCGCAGCCAGAACGCCGGGATAGTCGGCAAACATCCCCTGCACATAGCCGGATATCGGGTCAAAGAAGACGTCAGGGTAGACGCCTATCGCAAGCGACAGCGCGGCAAAGACTGCCATGGTCGCCGTTATGTACGGGCTTGCGTCCTTTACATGAGCCAGCTCTTCCGGTATCTTGCCGAAAAAGATGCGCTTTATCATCCAGAGTATGTAGGCAGACGTGAGTATCGTGGAGATGATGCCAAAGGAAAAGAGGGTCACCCTGAACGCGTCTCCTCCGTCGGCGGATGCAGTCTGCAGGACGCCGGCAAACATCGTCCATTCGGCCATGAACCCGCTGGTTGGCGGGATGCCCATAATCGTCAGTGCGCCTATCATGGCGATGACTGCCGTGTAGGGCATCTTGCCGGCGAGGCCACCCAGTTTCGACATGCTCCTCGTGCCCGTCTGGAGGATGATAGAGCCGGCCATCATGAAGAGGACGGCCTTGCCCAGCCCGTGCGTCACGTAAAACATGGTGGCCCCGGATACGCCCAGGATGCTTTCAGAGCCGATGCCAAACAGGATGTAGCCCATCTGGCTGATTGACGAATAAGCAAGAACCTTCTTGATGTCGTCCTGCATCAATGCCATGGCGCCTCCGTACATCATGGTCGCAAGGCCCCACATGTTGATGTAGATGCTGTACTGCTCGTAGCTGCCGGTCAGCAATTCCAGCCAGAGCCTCAACAGGCCGTACGCGCCTATGCCTATCATTGCCGGCGACAAGAGCGCCGAAACCGGCGTGGGGGCTTCTGCGTGGGCGTAAGGAAGCCAAATGTGCAGCAAAAAGGCCGCCAGTTTCACGCCCAGGCCCACTATCAAGCCAAAGACGATGAGTGGGAGCCACCCTGCAGGTATCCTGTCCACGTTTTCCCGGACGGTCGAATAGTCAAAGCCGCCTGCAAAGAACCCCATCGCAAGCAGGCTCAGCAACAGCACTACTGCGCCAACGTGGGTCCAGAAGAAGAACATCAGGGCTATCCTGCGCCTTGCCCCGTAGCCATAGAACGCCAGGAGGAAGAACGAGGGGACGAGCATCAGCTCAAAGAATACATAGAACTCGATGAGGTTGGTCGCAAGGATTGTGCCCAACATCCCCATGGAAAACGCCAGGTACAGCCCAAAGTAGAGGCCCATGTGGTGGTTGACATAGCTCTGCTGATCGGCAGTCAAGGTCACCTGGCCGGTGGAGCCGTGGTGCTCGTGACCGCCCTGCGAAGCGCTGGCGCCGGGCATCTGCTCCATTATCTTGTGGATCATGTAGGGCTTTGAATAGAGCGCAAGCACCGTGCAGAGGATATAGATGATTAGCGCAAAGGGCAGGGCGAGGCCGTCAAGGCGCAGGCCAAAGTTGCCAAACTGGCCCCAGACGTACGACTCTTCGTACGACGACATGCCACCGTGCAAAAGCATGGCAGGCATGAACAGCAGGCCGGTCGAGACTGCGAGCGTGCCAAAAGAGAACCAGGTCACTGCAGTCGAGCCGGAGCGCTTGCCGATGACGTACGCTATTGGCGCAAGCAGCAGGGGCATAAAGGTCGCTGCCAACAGGAAATATGACTCTGCCATCGCGCTCTAGCCCCGCATGCTCCGAAATTCCGCGACGTCGATCTCTTTGTAAAGCCGGTAGGCGATCACGACGAGGCCGAGGCCTATGGCCACTTCGGCCGCCGCAATCGCGATGGAAAACAGCGCAAACACCTGACCCTGCACGTTGCCGGTGTATCTTGAAAAGGCAACCAAGTTGAGGTTAGCCGCGTTGGCGATGATCTCTATCGATATGAGCATCCTTATGGCGTTGCGCTTGACCACTATGCCATAGATTCCCACAGCCACGAGAGCGATGGAGACTAGTAGAAAATCAATTAACTCTGTCATTTTCCTGTTCCACGTCCTCTCTGCGCGCAAGCGCCAGAGCCGCTATTATAGAACCTGCAAGCGTCAGGCCGAGCACGATGAGTGCCGGCGAATAGTAGGTGAGCATCTCCTCGCCTATGGCGACAAAGTCGACCGCAGGCGCGGCAAAGCTGTCAGTGCTGTTCAAGCCGGAGGCCAAGAGCACCACGCCGGCGCCGACCATTATGAACAGCATGAGCACGATGCCGCCGGCCTTCCTCCCCTTGTCCTCCTTGATGGAAAAGAGCGCTTGTGTCCTGACGAGCATGACGGTGAATATTATGAGCACGGCGACGGCGCCAACGTACACGGCTATCTGGAACATGGCTACGAACGGCGCGTCCAACAGCAGGAAAAAGCCGGCGATGCCGAGCATGGATATCGCAAGGCCGATTGCGCCATAGATTAGCTCGCGAGTTTCAAGCGCGATTATGGCCGAGCCGACCGTCAGGACCGCGAGTCCTACGAATACGGGGTCAACCATGCGTGGCCCCCCTGTCGGTTATCTTGATCTCGATGTCGCCGTCATATTTTGGCTTGACTTCGAGCTGCTGAGGCGTGTAAATGAGATGCTCCTTTGTAAACGAAGAAAGTTCATAGTCGTTTGTCATGAATAATGCGTAGAACGGGCATGCGTCGACGCAAAAGCCGCAGAACACGCACTTGCCATAGTCTATCTGCGGCATGATGCTCTTTTTGTTCTGCTTCCAGTTCTCGTCCACCTTGACCATTCCGATGGCCTCTGCTATCCCTTCGCACGCGATGGCGCACAGCTGGCAGCCCGTGCATTTGTCGTGCAGGAGGATGTGACGGCCCCGGTAGCCGGCGATGCCCACGCCCTTTTTCGGGTCGAACTGGTAGCCGTCGCCCACAAAGCGCAGTTTCTCTTCGGGATAGCGGAAGGTAAAGCGCCTGATGACGAGGTGCTTTGATCCAGATTCTATCGCCTTGATAAAGCCAGATGCAGAACTCATCGTACCAGCAGCCCTCCCGGACCAAGTACGCCGCCATATATTAGTGCAAGGGCGACGAACATGTTGATGAACGACAGTACGATCAGCTTGTACCAGCCGGTATGCAGCAGGATGTCTATCCTTATCCTCGTGCTGATGCCCCTTGGGAGCAGCATCAGCATGATTACGCCAAAGGTCTTTATCGTGAACCAAAAGATAGCCGACAGCGTGGTCGGGTTATAGATCTTTTCGCCCGTATAGCCGGGGAGTATCTCTTGCGGGAATATGACCGGCCCGGCCCAGCCGCCGAGGAACAGGACCACAAAGAGCGCGGCCAGCGCATACAGTTTCACATACGTGCCCAGCTGGATAAGGCCGTATATCATGCCAGAAGTCTCGGTGATCCAGCCCGCCACAATCTCGCTCTCTGCCTCAGGCAGGTCGAACGGGATTCTCTCAAGCTCTGCAAGCGACGATATGTAGAACACGAACGCGCTTATCGGCAGGAAAAAGACGAACCAGTACGAGGCCATCTGCGACTCGACGATGCCGGTCAGGTTGAGCGTGCCGGCGAGGATGACCACCGATAGCGCAGCAATGATGAACGGGATCTCGAAGGCGATTATCTGGTGCAGCGCGCGCAGGCCGCCGATGAAAGGATACTTGCTGTTGCTCGCCCACGCAAAGAGGAGCGTGATGAGGGGGAAGAACCCAAGTATCGCAAAGATTGCAAGCAAGCCCACGTCAACGTCGGCAACCACCCAGCCAGGCGCCACAGGTATGAGCGCGGCCAGCGCGCCGGCCACCGCCACGAATGCGACAGGGGCGGCCCAGAATATCGGCTTGTCAGCCGCTGCAGGGACGATGATCTCTTTAGAAATAAGCTTTAGCCCGTCTGCCATCAGCTGCAGGATGCCTTCCACCTTGCCCACGTACAGCGGGCCGTACCTCAGCTGCATCTTTGCCAGGAACTTTCTCTCTATGAATATCGTCGCGGCGGCTATGAGCGCGGCGTACATAAAGCCGGGAAAGGCCGCCACCCTGAACAGGTCGGTGTGGATGAGGAACTTTATTATCGGAACGGTGCGCGTGGGGTCGACGACCATAGTCAGGAACAGGTACGGCGTCAACGGCGTGTCGCCGAGAGGCGGCAGCGGGACGTAAAAGAGCACCACGAACAGGAGCGGGAGGCCGACGAGGGAGAATATGATGAGTACCCAGAATACCAGCCACAGCACGCTGCCGATAAACTCGCCAAAGCGGAACGACTCTGTGTACGACATTACCTGTCAGCCTCCACAGGCCAGTAGTTGAGAGACCAGTAAATGGACGGCATGTCTGCCAGCTTGTTGCCGACGAGCAGGTGATTGAGCGCCAGCATGTTGCGGAACGAGCCGACTGAGATCTTTACCCTGTAAGGCTTGGGCGTGCCGTCGCTCACGATGTAATAGCCGAGCGCGCCGCGGCCCGACTCGACCCTCCGGTAGGACTCGCCGGGTGGACCCTTGGGGTTTGGCTGCAGTTTCGTGCGCACGTCGCCGGAATCTGGCATCTTGTCCAGTAGCTGCCTCATAATGTTGCAAGACTCTTTCATGTCGAGGAACGGGACGTACGAACGTGCAAACGAGTCGCAGGTCTTCATGTACTGCACCTTGAAATCGATCTCATTGTAGACGTCATAAGGCTCTACCTTGCGTATGTCGTACGGGACGCCTGATGCCCTCAGTACAGAGCCGGTGACGCCCAGCTTTATGGCGTCTTCCTTGGTCAGTATGCCAACACCCTCGGTCCTCTGCCTGAAAAGTGGCATGTTGTAAAAGATGTCCTCGTATTCCCTTAATCGCTTTTCAAAATATGCAATGTGCGAAAGGCACTTTTCCTTGAAGCCCTGCGGCATGTCGTTTCTCACGCCGCCGGGGATGTTGTACGCATGGGTGACGCGGGCGCCAGTCAGGCGCTCCAAAAGATCGATAAACAGCTCGCGGTCGCCGGCTGGCCACATGAACATCGTCGAGTGGCCGAGGAAGATGCCATAGATGGCGAGCCAGTAGAGGGTGTAGACTTGGCGGTTGAGCTCTGACGCGATGGCCCGGATGAACTGGCCCCTTCGCGGGACTTCGATGGCCATCAATTCTTCGATGGCGAGGCTGTAGGCGTAGGTGATGTTGTTGGAGTCGTGGATGACGGGGCGCTCCAGGTGGGGGATGTTTTGTATGACGTTGCGGTACTCGGCCATCTTTTCCTCGCCCCTGTGGACATAGCCGGGATCTGGGTCGCAGTAGACGATATAGTCGCCGTCGACTTTAATCACAAAGCGAAAGTGGCCGGAGCCGGGATGCTGCGGGCCGACGCTGAGGGTCATCAGGCGGTCTTCTTCCGTCTCCTTTACCACCTGGAGTCCCAATCTCCTTGTCTCCTCTATTTTTTCATCAAGGCTTGCCATGTTGTTATCTTCCCTTTATCCTGAAATCCTTGCGCAGCGGCGGAATGTCTGCCCAGTCTTCCGGCAGAAGGAAGCGCTCGTTCCTTGGGTGCCCTTCAAAGTACACGCCGAGCATTTCAAAGGTCTCGCGCTCGTGGTATTCAACGCTCTTGTAGACGTTAATTAAGCTTGGCATGCGCGCGTCGTCCCTGCTTGTGCGTGACGCGAGGACCATAATCTGCGCCATCAGTTCGTCACGCGTGTACGAGCCAAGGTGGTAGTCGACTTCTATCTGGCCGTCCTTGGGGTAGTCGGTGCCCCCGGCAGACTCGGCATGGTCAAAACCGACGCTGTCGCGCAGAAACGTCGCAACCTCGACCAGGTTTGAAGGCTCGACCATGACCTTTATCCGGAGAGGCCTTATGTAGAGTATCTTTGCCGCGTCGCCAAAGCGCGCAGTCAGCTGTTGCGCAAGTCCCTTTTCAAATGCAGGAGGCTCGGGCTCTTGCTTGGCTGGAGGCGCTGCCGCCGTTGCGGGAGGCTTTGCAGCTGTTGCCGGCGGTGTGGCCTTTGCAGGTGGAGAAGCAGGTTTAGCGGGAGCAGGAGCCGGCTTGGCCGGCGCGTTTGCAGCGGGAGGCTTTGCTGCTGGCTTTTTCGGCTCTTCGCTGCTCATGTTACTTGATCTTTTGTCTCTTTATCTTTTCCTGGAGAAGCATGCAACCCTGGATAAGCGTCTCGGGTCTTGGAGGGCATCCTGGCACGTACACGTCCACGGGCACCACGCCGTCCACGCCGGGCAGGACGTTGTATGAGTCGATGTAGAGTCCGCCGGTGATGGCGCACGCGCCCATTGCGATGACGTACTTGGGCTCTGGCATCTGGTCGTAGACCATCCTGAGCCTCGGGGCCATCTTGCGCGTGACTGTCCCTTGCACCACGATGAGGTCGCACATGCGCAGCGAGCCGAACGCCTCGATGATGCCGAACCTCTCGACATCGTACCTCGGGCTAGAGGCTGCACCAAACTCGACGCTGCAGCACGCAGTCTCAAGGTGCACAGGCCAAAGAGACCAGATCCTTCCCCAGTTGATCGCGTAGCCAAGTGGCCTGTCCAGTGCCTTTACGAGCACGTCTGACAGCTTGGTTACCATCAAGTTAAAGTTGGTAGGGCTGACCAGTTCCTTGTTCATTTCTTTCTCTCCTCAACCATTTCTGTGCTGTTACCGTATTTATAACCTGCGAGCATTACCAGATCCCCTTCTTCCCCGAGAGATAGAGAGCATAGCCCATTGCGGCAAACATTATTCCAAGGAACGCGATTATGGGCAAAGTTGCCGTCCTTGGGATGTTGAAAAGCGCCGAGCCCCAGGCATACAAAAAGATGGACATCACGTCAAAGACGACGAACATGAGTATGTAAGCGTAATACTGCATCATGAAATGAGACCTGCCCTCGCCGGTCGGCATCTGGCCGCACTCCATCGGCAAAAACTTGACGGGATTATAGCGGCGCCTTGGAGAGAGCAGTCGCGACAAAATCAGGGCAGGGACTCCAGCTACCAGGCCAAACCCGAGCATGTAGAGAATTGGGGCAAACTCTGCGGCGGTCTCTCCAGCCAAGTCAACCATGCTGGTCTGGCGATGATATAAAAACTTAACGAGAATTGTATCCGGCAATCGCGGAATTACTTTAGAACCATGTTGAACAGCTGTCTCGCGGCCAGTTTCGGGTGGTGGAACGCCAGCTTCATCATCTTTGCAGCCGTAAAGTCGGCCTTTATGAAATCGATAAACTCGTCGGCAGACATGTCGCGAAGTATCTCGATCTCCTTGTCCCATTCCCCGTCAGAGAGCCCTATCCAGCGCGACTGCACCTTCAGGGCCGACGCTATCTTGGCCGCGACTCGGGCCTTCCAGGCCTTTTCATAGTCGGCAAGCGACTCTTTGCTGGCATTGTGCGTAAGCGACCGGGCCCCCACCTCGCCGGCGAGCCGGCCAAACTCTATCGCGTAGCGGACGCCTTCAAGCACAAGGGGGTTTGACTGGCCGGCCGAGTCGCCTACCATCAAAAGGCCGTCGGCGACGCTGACCTGGCGAGGCCCCTCGTTTGGGATAAAGCCGTAATGCAGTTCAACTGGCTGGATCTTGCCCAGCGCGTCCAGCGGCTTTAGCTTCTTTTCAAGCACCGCGTGCAGTTTGTCAAGGGGGTCGGCCTGCGACTCGGGCCGCCCGATGCCGACCCCTATCCTTACCCTGTTCTTTGATAATGGAAAGACCCACGCATAGCCGGCTTCCGAATACTGCTGGCCGACCATCAGCGTCCACGTCAGCGAGTCTGCGTGGTCGCAGTAGCACTCGTACTCGGCGCCCACCCCGTACCGCCTCCACTCGCCGGCCAGACCGGCCTTGCGCCCCGCCGACGTGCTAAATCCGCTTGCGTCTATCACGAGTGGGCATTTCACCTCCATGTCGCCGGCAGGCGTGCTCGCCTTGACGCCAGTCACCCTGCTGCCTTCCTTGGCAATGTTGATGACGTTGCTCCTCACCATTATCGTCGCGCCTGCCTCGGCTGCCAGAAACGCCAGGTGCTGGTAGGTCGCCCTCACATCAAGGACGCACGACCGGGGAGTGCTGCCGGATATCATGACGTCGTTAGATGGCGACACAAACCGGTAATTTGCAATGGGGTTGTAGAGCGAGCTTGGGATGCCAAGCGACTCCATCGAGTCTATCCAGCTGACGCCGGATGTTCTCACGCTGTGCGCTATTGCCTCGTCCTTTTCAAACAGTATCACTCTGGCGCCGGCCTTTGCGGTCGACTGCGCCGCGGCGAGCCCCGCTGGGCCGCCGCCGACCACCACGATATCGTACGTGCTAGCCACCGGTGAATGACACCCCGCCAAAGCGCATGTAGGGCAGAATCGAGGAATGTATGACCTTGCGCTCCTTTGAGAGCCCTGTCAGGTTCTTTATGCACTTGAAAACGTTGCCTGCGACCATGACTTCCTTGACCGCATGTCCGAGCTCGCCATTTTTGATAATCCTGCCGCCCTTGACCACGCCGGAAAAGTCCCCGTTGACGGGGTTGACGTTGCCGGAAAACCTGCTTATCATCATCCCCTGCTTCATTTCCGACACTAGCGAATCAAGGCTCTGCCTGCCGGGCGCCACGATAAAGTTGGTCGCGGCCACCGATGGCGGAGAGGTCGTCGAGCCGCTTGCATTGCCTGTGCTCCTGACGCCGTCCTTTCTCGCAGTATAGGTGTTGTACAGGAACTTTTTCAGCACGCCTTTTTCGACGACGACGTTTCGCCTGTGCGCGACGCCTTCCCTGTCAAAGCTTGCAGCGGCCAGGCCCTGCGGGTTCGTGGCGTCGTCTTCGATTGTCAACAGAGGCGACGCAATGCTTCTGCCCAGCTTGCCTGCAAAGTGGCTCGATTTTTTCTGGACCGAGTCAGAGTTTATGGAATGCTCCACAGCTTCTTCGACCAGCTCGATGGCAGCCGCCGGCGTCAGCAGCATCTCGCCGTTAAAGCTGTCTATTTTGCGGGCGCCAAGCGAGTTGACGACGGTGTGCACAAACTCGTCGGCGGCAGACAGGACGTTTATCCCCTTGACAGAGTGCGAGCTTCCAGACTGGACGTCGAAACTTGAAACGTCGCTGCCGTCTATTGCCATGCCCATCACCGACCACGAAAACGCGCTCAGCCTCTCGGAGAGCAGCGTGCCGTTAGAGTTGCCCAGCCAGTGCCTCACGAGCGCGGCGGTAAAGTTGCCGCTGTCGACGCTCACCCGGCTGTCGCTCTTGGCAGCCTGCAGCATCTCTGCCGCAAGCCTGGCCGCGTCGCCTGCCTCAAACGCCTCGGCCTTTTTATCGTAGATGCCGCGCAGTGGCGCGACCTTGGACCTGCCGGACGGCAAGCTGTTGAACTTGTCTCGGGGGCTCACACGCGCCATCTTGACTGCCATCGTTGCCGCCTGCTTTACCTTGTCGGGCGAGACGCTGTTTACCGCGTAAAAGCCCAGCGAGCCGTTTGCGAGCACCCTGACGCCCAGTGCGACAGAGTCTTGCGACTTGGCCTGCTTCAGGTCGTTGTTTTCGATAAACACCTCGGATTCGCTTGCGGTCGCGACGTATGCCTCGCAGTCGCCCGCCCCCAGAGCCTCAGCCTCTTTGATTGCAAGCCGGATGACGTCCTGCATGTCACTGCACGCCCCCTATTATCGCCGTGCAGCGAATGTGCGGGCCCCCGCCATCCACCTTGGCCGGCTGGTACTTGCCGCAATAGCCTGTGCCAATGTCATACTCGAATTTATTGCCGACCATGTCTATCGACTTAAGCACGTCAAACGCGTTGCCAGATATGCTTGCGCCCCTTACGAGCTCCCGCATCTCACCGTTTTCAATCAGGTACGCCTCCTGCGCCCCAAACATGAACTCGCCGTTTGCGTCGGCCTGGCCGTTCCGGGCGCCCTTTACCAGATAGCCGTGCTTGGTCTCCTTGACGATGTCGTCCAGCCTGTCCGACCGCGGCTCGATGTAGGTGTTTCGCATCCTTATCAGGGGCTCGTCGCTGTAGGTGAACGCCCGCGCGTTCCCGGTGGAAGGGGTGTCAAACGCAAACGCCGACTCGCGGTTGTGCAAAAACGACTTTAAAATCCCGTTCTCGATTACAGGGGTCCTGCCTGCCTCCACCCCCTCGTCGTCGATGCCTATCGTGCCGGCGGCGTTTCTGGAGATGTCCGACAGGCCGCTGTCAACAAGCGTGACAAGTTCGCTTGCCACCTTTTGCCCGACCTTGTCCTTGACGACAGAGCCCGACAATACAAAGTCAGCCTCCACCGTATGTCCAATGGCCTCGTGGCAGAGCAGTCCTACCATCCCGGGGTCCAGTATTATCGTCGTTTTTTCGCCTGTGGCGTATTTTGCATTTAGCAGTTTGGCCGCCTTGTCAGCCGCCGCCTGCGCGTAATCAAGGTGGCTTTTCTTGAAAAGGTCGTCCCAGCCCCCGGTTATCCCGACGCCTTCGTGCGCGGTCGCGCTCTGGCTCCCCGCCTTGGCTATAGCAGTCACGTTGAACTCGGGCTTTGAATCAAATATTTCCACCTGCGCGCCGTCGCTGTTCACTATGGCCTTGTAGTCCACCATGTCGCGGTAGATTGCCGAGGCCGACTTGACTACCTTGTTTTTTCTTGCCGCCGCCTCGGCCTCCTTTGTTACCTTTACCTTTTCCTCAATGTCAACGTCTGCCAGCTTGCCCCTCACCGGGGCTTCAAAGCGGCCCTTGACCATCTTGGATTCTGCAAGGCCTGCCACCCTGTGCTTTTTCGAGCCGGCAAGCACCCGGGCCATCGAGACCGCGCTTGCAAGCGAGTCTTTCAGGCCGGCGGCATTGTTGGTGCTTGAAAAGCCCCAGCAGCCGTCCACCAGCACGCGGATGCCGCAGCCGGCGTTTTCGACCATCCGCACCCTCTCAAGCCGGCCGTTAACAAAATTGATCTCGGAAACCGCCCTTAAGTGGTAGCGCGCCTCAATGTAGGTCGTGCCCCTCGACGAGGAGACGAGTGAGAGCAGGGCGTCTAGCATGTATGCAGCCCTGCGGCGCCTGCTGTAAATTATGTGTTATTCAAGCCAGACGGTCTTGCCAGGCTTTTTGGCCTGAATGTGGGCGAAATCCTCGCCCTTGACTGCACCGTGCCAATGCCACACCAAGGCAGGCACGCACACAAAGTCGCCCTTGCTCAGATAATGGACGTCGTCCATCTTTACCCGGGCAACGTTTTCGCCTTCCATCTCGACCTTACTCTGCAGCACCACTATGCCTTTGCCCTCCATCGCGACGAGGATCTGGTCAGTCTCGTGGTAGTGCAGCTTTGTCCGGGCGCCTGTTGAAAACGTGACAAGGTACGCTTCGACCTCCTTTGACACGGCGTCTGTGACCATCTTTTTTATCTCGACGGTTCCGTCAAAGTATTTCAGCATCGACTGGTCCGGCGGCAGGTCTGCAATGTTCCCCTTGTGCATGTATACCACACTGGGGACTGCTGCAAGTTAAATATCTACGGACTGGCCGCCGGCATAGTCGCCATAGATCATTTCGACTATTTTCGCTGCCACCTGTCCTGCCGTAAGCATGCTTGCCTTGTTTGCGCGGTGGTATTCTGGATCGGCATCCTGCATCGCCGTGTCGACATCGCCGGGGCATATCGCCATCACGCGCGTGTTGGTTTCCCATGCCAGGCTCGCGGTAAGCCCCATCATGCCAAACTTGCTTGCGCAGTATGCCGACAGGTTCTCGTAACCAACCTTGCCGGCGCCAGAGCTGACGTTTATGATGGTGCCTTTCTTCATGAGTGGCAGGACGGCCTTGCAGCAGAGAAACGCGCTTTTAAGGTTTGAGTTTATCGTCTGGTCCCACTCTTTTTCTGTCGTGTCAGAGAGGCGTTTCACGAACAGGACTGCGGCATTGTTTATGAGAATGTCGATACCGCCAAATTCCTTAACAGTCTTTTTTACCAGCATGTCCACGCCCGATGCCGCCCCCACGTCGCACTTTACCCCGATGACTCTTGCGTTGAATTTCCGGATCTCATCCACTGTTTCGTTGATTTCGCGCTGCGTGCGCGAGCACACGACGACGTTGACGCCCTTTTTCGCCAGCATCATTGCAGTTTCCCGGCCTATGCCCCTGCCGCTCCCGGTGATTATGGCCGTAGTAGCCGCCATCTGCAAAAGATGGGGACGCACGCACGTATATTCTAACAGGGTTCTAACAATCAGGCAGATTGGTACTTTTTCCCAGCCTTTTTTGCTATGATATTTTGTCCCACAGAAAAGTAGTTTGAAGTAGAGAATTGAATATGTCGGGCGAGGGAAGGAAGAAACTTACTAACAGCCGCCAGGAGCAAATCATAGCTACCAAAACGCCTGCAGAGGAAGTAGAGGAAAAACGAGCCCAGCAGGAAAAGTGTACATCAACAGCCGGCGATTCCGCTGCCCACTAGCATTTTTATCGGCATCTTTTGTAGGAGGTGAAAGCATGTTGTCAGAACTCACTTGGCCCAGAATGCACAAGGCTATTCCGCCAATTATTAATCCTGAAGAGCCGATCACTATCGCAACGTATGGCGCAATAGAGTTGGGAGTCGCGGGAACATCTGACTCCTTCAATACAAGACTTTTCGCTGCCACCATGTCTGACATTATTGGCATTGCATAAATCAACCCTACCACAGCAGCGACCAGCATGCTTGCCCCGATGATCGATTTTATCAGTCTAACCATTAGGATTACTGATGTTTCTTTGCCTCTTAACGCTGACTTAACTTTGTTCATCTTCAAAGCGCCAAACTAGGTGCATTGATGTCGATTAAGGACCAAGAAACAACGGCCCGCCCTCAGATAATGGGGTTAGCACGTCACATGAGGGCGGACCATGATGCAACCAGAGTGCTTTTTCGGTGTTAACTATTCTGTTTCTCGCCTATTTTAGACTCGATTAACTTGGTTAACTCTATTCGTGCCCGCCAAAACTTTACAAAAATCATAATATGCAAGAAATACTACAGGAAACCACAAACCCCTTTATCCGACCTCCGCAATTCCCTGCCCAGATTTTTCCGGTTGAGGTTTGGGATTTTAAAGACACGGAATTAATGAAATCCTCCTACAACAAGCTTTGTTCCCATGACAAAAACGGTGAGGATTCCAAGTAAAACCAGAATAACTTTTGTATTTTCTCTCATAGAATATTTTGCAGGCTAGGAGACGATGTAATGCTGACTTGACTTTGTTCGTGTATTGAGCTCAATTCGCTGCGCCAAGAGCAGGTCATCCGTTATCTTTTTAGAGTGTAATAAAAGAGGTGTGAGGGGAAGAATTAGGTAAGAAGGTCTAAAGCCATCCGGAGTCCAGAGATCTCTTTTTCAATAGCCGTCTTGTCAGATTCTTCCAAGGCATATTTTGACAGTTTTTCACAGGCCGCTATTTCAGCCTGAATGATGTCTTTCTTGTCAAGGCAGAGTGCATGCGTCTGGTCTACAAATGCATATGTGACTTTTCTCTCCGCATTTTTGCAGCCACATGTCTTAGCTATGACAACAATTGATTCATTCTCACTTTGAGCAATGTTCATGCTATTCACTCTGCAGGGCATATTCTTTGAGAAAATAGCCTTTGATGCCGTCGACCAAATCCCGAAGCTCAGAGTTATCATTGAATTCGTTCAATCGAATCGTCCTCAGACCAAGAGATTCCATCTCTCCAAGTGAAAAGGACTGTTCGTGTGCCTTTGAATTTACGAAATGCTCGGCCATACTCTAGCTATTGTAACCGACTATGTACGTCGGACTTAACTTAGTTAACCGTGCCTTAGTACTACTGAACACATCCAGATTAGGACAACAACAGGACATCTTAATCGCTCGGCGCTTCATCATCATCAAACTGTCAACTTGGAAACAAGCTCCTCCTACCTCCCCTCTGACTCTAATTTCATGATCTCTCTAAGCTCAATTATAGAAATCTAGCGTGTTATTGCACTTCCTGTCGACCCCCGGCAGCCTCTTTTGCCATCATGTCTGATAATATGATGCCTATTGTTCAAAGGCTGCATTGGCAGCTAGAAAAGTGGCAGATTATACGCGCTAGGACAAGTGAATCTAACAGTTATATCCCCAGCGAACTGCAAAAAGCCCGTGCAGATAATCCCGGCCAGCCCTGCGCCCGAGTTCAAGGCTATATCAGGATGGGCCAATTCAGGCCCGCTTTCAATAAAGGAGCTAAAGGGCAAGGTAGTCATACTAGACTGCTGGACCTACACGTGCATCTTTTGCCTGCGCACGATACCGATGATGAGGCGGCTGCAGGAAAAATATGGCAAGCACGGCCTGCAGGTGGTCCAGGCGCATTCCGCGGAATACCATTTTGCCACCGACCACGAAAATATCAAAAAGGCGCTTGCGCGCTATAATGTTTCCTTGCCGGTGGCCTTTGACACGGCCAACAAGACCTGGGAGGCGTACGGCAACATGTACTGGCCCAAGCACGTTATCATCGACAGCAACGGCTTTGTCCGCTACGAGCACGCAGGCTATGGCGACATTTCCGAATTCGAGCCGGCGGTGGCCGAGCTTTTGGAAGAGGCAGGGACAAAGCCCGCCTTGGATTTTGACGACAAGAACCCCGGCGACGAGATCCTGGACACGTACGGCATGCACTTTGCAGGCATGGCGCCAGAGACCTGCATAGGTTACTCGCGCCTGCGCAAGTTTGGCAACAACCAGACATTCAAGCCCGACGCGCCCAACGTCGCCTCCGACCCGGGCACGCACTCGGACAACCTCGTCTATCTGCGCGGGAAGTGGGTGTGGCAACGCGAAGGCGTCCAGTTTGCCCCCGGAGGCAAGGAGGCAAGGCAGGCGATAATCATGAAATACAACTCGGCAAAGCGCGTCCATGGCATAATGGGCACGTCAGACGGCAGGCCGGGCAGGGCAGAGATAAGGCTTGACGGCAACCCGCTCTCCAAGGAACAGCTGGGCAGAGACGCAAGGGTTGAAAACGGCGCAAGCGTCGTCGACATCACCTGGCCCTTTATGCACAATTTGCTGAGGACGGAAAAGCCAGAGGTGCACGAAATAGAGATCATACCGCAATCGAACAATTTCGCCTTCTACACCTTTGTGTTTGGTTAGGTTTTTTTATCGCAACCCCTAATCGTACGCAATGTCACAGCTTGCAGAAGGGACACCCGCGCCTGATTTCACCATGCGCGACGCCGACGGTAAAATATTCAAGTTATCGGACCTGAAAGGCAAGAAAAATGTCGCAGTCTATTTTTACCCAAAAGACTTTACCCCAGGCTGCACCACCGAGGCGGCCGAGTTTAGCAAAGACTACCAGAAATTTGCCGGCGCCGGCATCGAGGTAGTGGGCATCAGCCCTGACAGCGAAGACTCACACGACAAATTCAGAAGCAAAATGGGCATCCCCTACCCTCTCGTGTCAGACAGCGAAAAGGAGGTCGCCAAGGCGTACGGTGTCTATGGCATGAAGAGCTTTATGGGAAGGGAATACATCGGCGTGAAAAGGTCGACATTCTTGGTGGACAAGTCGGGCAAGATAGTCAGGGTGTTTGAAAAGGTAAAGCCGGCCGGCCACAGCAGAGAAGTCATGGAATCATTTGTTGGCTGACTCGACCAGCTCTGACAGATGCTCGAGGATGCGGATGTGATGCTCCTCGTCGACGCTTATGCTCTTTAGCAGGCCCGCGGTATCCGGGTCGTCTGCCGCCATCTCTGCGCACTTTATCAAAGTGTCGCGCGACTCTTGCTCGTCTGCGATGGACTCTTGTATGCCCTTTTTGGTAAGGCTGGCACTGCCGGTCGCACCTTCTATCTCGGCCATGATTTGGGAGATGTACTCAATGTGCTTGAGGCCGTCTGTCAGCAGCGTGTGCAGGTAGCTGCGCACCAGGTTGTTCTCGACGGTCGTGAGCACCGACATGTAGTGCATCAGCTCCTTGACCTCGGCGTCGTGCTGCTCCTTTAGCAGAGCGTACAGCTTTTGCTTTTTTTCAAGCTGCCGTAGCCTTGAATCCATCAAGGTAGAGCGGTGGCACGGCAATAAAAGAATGATCTTGCTCATGTTTAAATAACTTTGACGAAGTCTGGTTAACGGTTGTCCGAGCTATTGTCGTGCGACTGCCCGTGCCACAAGAAATACGGGGACAGGTCGTTTTGCAGCAAGTGCATCGAGCGGCACAAGGCTTCTCCGCACTACCAGGTCATGAAAAAGTTCGAGGGCCCGGCAAAGGCATAACTTTGTTCCATAACGATATTATACCTCTTTGTAACAGAGAAGTTTAATGAACAGGACACTAGCAATGGTCGCACTGGGGGCCATCCTGGTATCGTGACTTGTGCTTGTCTCGGCACTTGGAAATTCCGCTCATGCCCAGTCAGGCAAGGAAGTAAAGGTAGACATTGTAAAAGGCGCCACCACAAAGAAAGACAAATCGTACGCGCCAAACCCGGTAAAGGTTCAGCCGGGGACAAAGGTAACATGGACTAATGCTGACACTGCAGTCCACACCGTTTCGTCCGGCGACGGCAAGAAAAAGGACGGCGCGTTTGATTCAAAGATAATGGGGCCAAAGAAAGAGTTCTCTTTCAAGTTTGAAAAGAAGGGGGACTTTAACTATTACTGCGAGCTCCACCCGACGATGATGGGCAAGGTAACGGTCAAGTAGACGCGGGCGCAAGCCCACCTTTTTCATTTTATTTTAGGTTTCAATCTATAAAGCGAAAGTCTTCCTTGACGGTTATCAGCACAACGTGGGTGTTTGTCCTGTCTATATATGGCAAGGACAGGTCTTTTTTCACAAATTTGCTGAGCTCTTTTCGGTTCTTGAACTTGGCAATGACTACCATGTCCGTCAGGCCGGTAATGTCGTAAACCGCGCAGACGTTCGGGAATTTTGCTATTTGCCTTTCGATGTCGATTATCTTGCCCTTCGTTGCAGTGATTTCTATTACGGCTGTCAGATCATACCCCAGTTTTTCATGATCCAGCACAGCCGAATAAGACTTGATGATGCTGTCGCTTTCCAGTTTTTCGACCCGGGCAAGCACCGTGGGCGGCGAGACGCCGATTTCGCTGGCTATCTTGCGGTATGATGACCGGGCGTCGAAGAGCAATTTTTTGAGTATCTTTACGTCTGTTTCATCCATGGCTGCGGCAGGCATGAGTACTTGACATATATAAAATCTTTTCCCATATTGGTTGTAATATGTTAAGAATAATGAAGTTAGGCATTATATTGGACAAGCGGCATGGTACCATATGACGCTGGAAAATACGTCAGAAAAACACGACTCGGACGGGCTGGAATTTCGCGACATAGAATTCATCCAGTTAAGATACACGGATGTCCCGGGCAGGTTTCTTGCAAAATACATCTTTAGCGACGGCGAGAACCTCTACGACCAGTTTAGGAGCGGCATTGGAGTCGACGGCTCGTCAGTCAGAGGCTTTGCAACAATCGACGAATCTGACATGTTGCTCGTCCCTGACAGGTCGACTTTGAGGTTGGTGCTGACATCGTCTCGCCACAAGGTTGCGGCAGTGATTGCAGACGTGTACCAGGGGTTCGGCAAGGGCAGGCTGGTGAGAGACCCGAGATATGTGTCGCAGCGCATGGAAGAGCACCTGATGCACGAAGGCATGGCGTGCCAGGTTGGACCCGAAGTCGAGTGCTTTATCCTCGATGAAATAATCTTTAACGGCGGCAAAGAACCCGAGATCGTGTCGGCGGAGCTGGGCGGCAGGAGCAAATACCCGATACGCAGAAAAGGAGGGTACGACGCGCCGCCTTTCCAGGACTCCCTTGTGGAATTCAGGTTCGACGTGGCAGAGATTCTGAAAAAGCGCTACCACATCAAAGCAACGAACCTCAACCACGAAGTTGCAAGCAGCGGCCAGATAGAGATCAACTTTATGCACAGCACACTCACAAAGGCGGCGGACAACGTCCAAATATACAAAGACGTTGTCAGGAACGTAGCCAGGCAGCATGACAAGGTGGCAAACTTTATGCCAAAACCTTTGACGAAAACGACCCGGGAAGCGGCGACAACGGCTCGGGGATGCACGTCAGCGTTAGCCTGTGGAGAAAGGCGTCGGGGGCCATCGACAACATCTTTTATGACGCAGGCGACGACTATGCAGAGATCAGCCAGGCGGGCAGGTACTTTATCGGCGGAGTGCTGGGCCACGCGTCGTCTCTGGCCGCAATCGTCGCCCCCACGGTAAACTCGTACTCCAGGATGGTTCCCGGCTTTGAAGCCCCCGTCTATGTCGCTTGGTCGAGAGGCAACAGGTCGGCAATAGTACGCGTGCCGATAAACGAAGAAAACAATTCCAAGTCAAAGCGCGTGGAATTCAGGGCGCCAGATCCTTCCGCCAACCCGTACCTGGCATTTTCAGCAATAGTGGCGGCAGGCCTTGACGGCATCAAGAAAAAGACTGACCTCGGCGACCCGGTCAGCGAAGACATTTACAGGATGTCCAGCTCTGCCAGAAACAGTTTCGGGATAAGATCGCTCCCGGGCAGCCTGGAAGAGTCGCTGGAAGCGCTAAAGAACGATTTTGGCTACCTCAAATCGTGCTTCCATGATGAATTGCTAGAGACATACGTGGCGCTCAAGCAGACAGAGGTTGCAGGAGGCAGGTCAAGGAGGCAGCAGTTCATGCTTTACTATGACATATGAGGTGCATATTTTGGTAAAAGGAAGCAGGAGATAATCACTGGACGCGAACCTGCCTATCATATACATGTCCTCGCCAGTGGAGTTTATCCATGGGGTCTCTAAAACAAAACATCGGAGACGAAATCAGCGGTTAAGTGTTAGAAATCTTATATCGATCCGACTCGTAGAAAGCATATAATATTTGGAGTTTGGGCTCACGAACGGTGGTAGCATGGGACAACTGTCCCAGAGTCCAGTAAACCCATTATCCAAGCCTTTACCGAAGTCGCAGGGATTCTTCAAACGTATCGAGCTATTAGGGTGGTGGCTAAGATACCATCGGGGGCTTACGTATGAAGCCACGCTTAAAGACAGAATAATTCAGCTTGGGGCGGACGTCGGCTTCCAAGATAGGTGGCTGAAGAGAATATTGCGGCATGCAATTTCCGAATTTTCAAAGAAGGGCATGGGGCCCGATTATTATGGCTATCATAATATAGATCATGAATTGGAGGCTGCTTACTTTACCCTAATCGCCTCTGGCAGCCCGCCGCCCAATCATTCCTTCTTCACCAAACAGGAGATCACATATCTTTTTGTTGCAGCTCTCTTCCATGATTATGACCCGCTGAAGCAATTTGACAAGCCCAACGAAGATTCTGTTGAACATATCATTCGCAATGACAAGAGGATCGTGCAATTCATCGATGAGGCGGGTTTGAACGTAGACATTGTGATCGCCCTAATTCACAGGACCGCTTATCCTTTTCGAGGAGATACCGCGAAACATGCAACCGCCCGCATGAAAGAGCTTTTCGACGCTGCGGGGATAGCAGAAAATGATTTTCCAGCAAGGACTCGGTACACCAATATGGGCTGGTTTCTTTCTGTTGCGGAGCGAATTGCAGGCTACGCTCTAGGAGATTTTCGACATTCGATGGATCTGGCAAGAAGGAACGCGCACGCCTTGGGGTGGCATCCTTCGGTCATCAATGAACGGTCAGTGCAGTACTTTTCTTCATTGAAGGAAGAGAAGGAAATGTTCGAAAGGGTCATGGCAAGAGTACCCGAACAATACAATAGGACTTTTTTCAATAACGCAGAGGCTTTCAGAAAGGCATGGATAGAGGAGCTAGAGCTAAAAAGTCTTTTATCAAATAAGCTAAAGATGACCGCCTCAGTTGAGGGAAACGGCAAGGGTCAAGGTGTGGACGATGAATACGTTCCAGATGACGTGAGAAATATTGTCGTAAGGATATACAATGAGCAGGCTCTTCCAATTCGAGTTGACGAAGACGAGTTCAAGCGCTCAATGTTTGAAATAGACACTATCTTGGTTACGCTCAGGATATTCAGGGAAGATGGGGACATCCAGATCATTGGATATGCAAAGGGCTATCCTTTAGAGAAATCCAAACTGAGGCGAGGAACTGCTGATGAGAACTTTAGAAAAAACAACACCGCATAACTTGAAGGAATGGGGGTAACGAAGGGCTTCGGGGGAGCAAATGGCCGCCATTTGCTCAGACTAAGATTCCTCAGCGAAGCATCAAGACGCGGGTATAGATATGTTACCGGCTATGCACATCGTGATGTCGTAATGCAGCGAGTTAAGAAGGGTGAGAAGATAGACATAATTCAAAGAT
>JGI10216J12902_100306942_pt1 | contig 22360 bp, 22 predicted proteins | sample KanNatreferecore_FD_12902 | JGI IMG/M metagenome (IMG submission 12902)
CGGAGAGCGAAGCTCCTGCGGGAGAAGTAAAGGTCTGGGCCTGGAACATAGCGGCGAAGGCGCTGAACCACATCGCGCCGCGCTTCCAGCGCACGCATCCCGCCATCCGGGTCCGCGTGGACATGACGGGCGCCCGGCTCCCGCAGCGGCTCCTACTCTCGCTGGCAGCGGGAGTCGGGGCGCCGGACGTCTCCCAGTTCGAGCTGTCCGAGGCGCCGCGCTACAGCGCCACGGGCCGCCTGGCCGACCTCACGGCGGTGGCGGGCAAGTACCGTGACCGCTTCCCGGCGCCGCTCTGGAAGAACTGCGTGCGCGAGGGACGGGTCTACGCGATTCCATGGGACATGGGACCCTGCGGCGTCTACTACAAGCGGGGGCTCTTCGCGAAATACGGGATCGACCCGGAAAGCATCCGAACGTGGGACGACTACGTGGAGGCGGGTAAGACGATTCTGGCCCGATCCGGCCGCAAGACGAAGATGCTGCCCCTGGGCGCCAACATGCTGAGGGTCTTTTTCGAGATCCTCATACAGCAGGCGGGCGGCCAGGTCTTCGACGAGGAAGGCCGCATCGCCATCAACTCTCCGGAATCCCGGCAGGTCCTCGGGCTGATCAAGCGGATGCGCGAGGCGGGAATCTGCTCCGAGGTGTCGCTCTGGAGCCAGGAGTTCATGGCGGGCTTCAACAGCGACACGATCGCCACCTACCCGATGGCCGTCTGGTTCGCCGGCACCATCCAGGATAGCGTGAAAGACTTCTCGGGCGAGAAGGCGGTCTGGGGCGTCTTCCGGCTGCCGGCCCTGACTCCGGGCGGCCTCCAGGTGGCGAACTACGGCGGCTCGGCCCTGGTGATTCCGGCGCAATCGAGGAACAAGCAGGCGGCGTGGCGGTTCGTCGAGTACGCGCTCTGCACGGTGGAGGGGCAGGTGGAGCAGTACCGCCAGATGAGCCTTTTCCCGGCCTACCTTCCGGCCCTGGAGCACCCCACGTTCGACGAGTCGCTGCCGTTCTTCGGGGGCCAGCGGATCGGACGGTTCTTCGCGGACGGCGTGGCCGGCATCTCGGCGCTGAACCGGACGCGGGTCTGGAGCGAGACGACGCGCTACCTGGAGCAGGCGCTCAGCCAGTGGGCGGCGGCGGGTATGCCGATGGAGGGCTTCCTCGAGACGCTGGAGCGGAGGTTGAAGCGCCGGCTGGGCGTCGAGATCTCGCCCCGCTCGCTTGCCCCGCCGCGGGCACGGTCATGAGCCGGCGGCCGGCGGGGGGCCGCTGGGCGGAAGTCTGGCGCTACCGGCACTTCTACCTCTTCATCTCGCCGTTCTTCCTGCTCTTCGCGGTCTTCGGGCTGTACCCGCTCGTTTTCTCGTTCTACCTGAGCTTCGTCAAGTGGGACGGCCTGACGGAGATGCGCTGGTTGGGCCTCGGCAACTTCGCGGCGATGCTGGACGACGAAGTGCTCCGGAAGTCGCTCTGGAACACTCTAGTCATCGGCGTGCTGCACATCCCGCTGATGTTAACGCTGGCGTTCCTCTTCGCGCAGCTCCTGAACCTTCAATGGCTCCGCATGCGGGCGCTCTTCCGGGCGGCGTTCTTCTTGCCGTGCGTCACGCCGATGGTGGTGATCGCCATCGTATTCGGGCTCTTCTTCAGCTCGGAGCGGGGCCTGCTGAACTACGCCGTGACCTCGCTCAACCTACCGCCCGTGGCATGGACCACCAGCGAGCAGTGGTCCAAGATCTCGGTGGCCATCCTGGTGGCCTGGCGATGGACGGGTTACAACATGGTCCTGATGCTCGCCGGGCTGCAGGGGATCTCGGAGGAGTATTACGAGGCCGCCGCCATCGACGGCGCGGGCGCCTGGGAGCGGATGCGTCAGATCACGCTGCCCCTGATGCAGCCGATCTTCCGCTTCTGTACGCTATTGTCGATCCTCGGAACGATCTACATGTTCGATGAGATCTTCATCCTGACTCAGGGCGGCCCCGGCACTTCCTCCACCAACTTCGGGCTGTACCTGTTTAACGTCTCGTTCAACGACTTCCGCTTCGGGTACGCCTCCTGCGTGGCGTACACCGTTGCGTTCGCGGTCTTCTGCACCACCCTGCTGGTCAACCGAATCAGCCGCGCGGAGGCCGAGGTGCGGACCGCATGACGGCCACCCTGGCTGCGGCCGGACGCGGGCTGCTCTACCTGGCGCTCCTCGCGCTGGCAGTCGTCTTCATGTTCCCGTTCTACTGGCTCGCGGTCTCCGCGTTCAAGTCGCAGGCGGAGATCTTCGCGCTGCCGCCGCAGTGGCTGCCGGACCCGCCGCGCTTCTCCAACTTCAACGATCTCCTGCGCGAGACCAACGTGCTGCGCGCGTTCTTCAACTCGGTGGTCGTGGCGGTAGGCCACGTGAGCCTGGCGCTGTTCCTCTGCTCACTGGCGGGCTACGCCTTCGCGAAGTACCCTCAAGCGCCCGCGAGCGGGAAGCTCTTCGGCTTCGTGCTCGGGACCATGATGATCCCGAGCGCAGTGACCCTGATCCCGGTGTTCCTGGTGCTGGTGAAGCTTGACATGGTCAACACCTACTGGGCCATGATCATTCCCGGCGCGGCCGGAGCCTTCGGCATCTTCTGGATGCGGCAGTACATGGCGGCGAACGTCCCCGACGACCTGGTCCACGCCGCGCGGATCGACGGCTGCTCCGAGTTCGGTATCTACCGCCGGGTGGCGCTGCCCATCTCGAGACCCGCGCTGGCCGCGCTCGGGATCATGCAGTTGATCGGCAGTTGGAACAACCTGATGTGGGCGTTCATCGTCCTGCGGACCGGCGATATGATCACCCTGCCGGTGCTGATCTACCTGCTCCAGGGAGAGATCCGGACGCCCTACGGAATGCTGATGGCGGGCGGCCTGCTCACGACCCTCCCGCTGGTGGCGGCCTTCATCCTCTTCCAGCGCCAGTTCATCGCGGGAATCACCGCCGGGGCTATTAAAGCATAAGGTATGACCATCACCGGTATGATCGCCGCCACGCTCACGCCGTACCTCCCGGACGGCAGCGTGAACCTCGACGTCATCGCCCGCCACGTCGATTACCTGGCGGCGGGCGGCATCCCCGCGGTGGCGCCGGCGGGGACCACCGGAGAATTCCTCTACCTCAGCGAGCCGGAGCGCGCGGACGTGGTCCGGGCAGCCGTGACGGCGAGCGCCGGCCGGGTGCAGGTGATTGCGGGGATCTGGGCGCTGGACGTGGAGGGCGTAGGACGCCTCGCGCGGGCGGCCGAGAGCGCCGGGGCGGACGCGGTCTTCCTGACGACCCCCATCTACTACCCGGCCGGCGATGAGGTGGTGCTCCGCTGGTACCGCGAAGCCCGCCGGCACACGGAGCTGCCGCTGTTCGCCTACAACATCCCGCAGTATGCAATGAACCGGGTTTCAAACGAGGTTTTGCGCCGCCTCATCGAAGAAGGGGTCGTGCAAGGGATCAAGGACTCAACCGGCAAGGCCGAGCAGGTGCAGGAGTGGCTGAACCTTGCAGAGGGGCGCATTGCCGTGTATGGCGCCAGCGACTCTTTCGCGCTGAAGGCGCGGGGGATGGGCGTGGACGGCTTCATCTCGGCGCTGGCCAACATCTACCCGCGGACCTTCGCGCGGATCTGGGACGGTGACGAAGGAGCTCAGGCGGCCATCGATGGGGTCCGCACCGCGGTGAAGGGGTACGGGGGGATCGGCGGCCTGAAGGCGCTGCTGCGCCGGAAGGGGCTGGACTTCGGGCGGACGCGGCTCCCCTTCGGAGCCCTGACGGCGGACGAGGAGGCGGAGCTGGCGCGCACCGTCGAGCAGCTAGGCGCCCTGGATTGACCTCCGCCACGGATATACTCTGGTCGTGGCGGCAGACGGCAAAGAACGGTCGGCTTTGAGCTCGCAGGCCGCCGCGTTGAGCAAGCGGCAGCAGGATGCGGCCCGCCTCTCCCTGGCGTCTAACGCTTTCCTGGTGGTGGTGAAGGTCGCCGCCGGGCTGGTGTCGGGGTCGCTCAGCGTCCTGGCGGAGGGCGTGCAGTCCACGATGGACGTGGTGGCCTCCGGGCTGATCCTGGTAACCGTACGCGTGGCCGCCCTGCCTCCGGACCGGGACCATCCTTACGGGCACGGGAAGTTCGAGAACGCCGCCTCGCTGGCGCAGGTGGCGCTGATCCTCAGCACCTGCGGCTCGCTGCTGTGGGCGGCCTGGAACCGGTGGCTGAACCCGCAGATGCCGGAGGTGACGTGGGGCGTGGCGGCGCTGGGAACGGCCATCGTCGTCAACGGGATCGTCTCCGCCAGGCTATTCCGGGTGGCGAATGAGACGGGCTCACCGGCGCTGGAGTCGGAGGCGGTGCACCTTCGCGGCGACCTGCTCTCGTGCGCGGGCGTGCTGGTTGGCCTGGTGCTGGTGCGGCTGACGAACGAGCCGCGCCTGGATCCCGCCATCGCGGCGGTGATGGCCGGGTTCGTCGCCGCCTCCGCCCTGAGGCTGACGCGGGAGACCGTCCGGCCTCTTCTGGACGAGAGCCTTCCCGGAACCGAGGAAGCGCGGGTGCGGGAGGTGCTGGACGCGGACTCCCGCGTGCTGGGCTATCACCGGCTCCGCACCCGGCGCGCGGGGCCGCAGCGGATGATCGACATGCACATCCAGCTCGACGACGAACTGACCTTCCGGGAAGCCCACTCCATTGCCGAAGAGATCGAGGACGCCATCCGCGCGGTGCTGCCGAACGTGGACATCATCGTCCACCCGGAGCCTTACGAGGAGGAATCCCGGCACCAGCGGGAGCGGCACGGAGCCAGCGGCTGAGGTGTTGGGGTGTTGGGGTGTTGGGGTGTTGAGGGATGCGCGCGGAGCCTTACACGTTCTTCTACGACGACGACTGCGGCATGTGAACGCGGTTCGCGCGCCGGTTGGCGCGCTTCAGCCGCGGGCGCATCCGCGCCGCCGCCCTCACGTCCGAGGAGGCGGACCGGGTCCTCGGCGACATCACCGACTTCGACGAGCGCTACGACCAGGCGTGGCTGGTCGGTGACAGGCGCCGCTACGCGGGTCACGAATCGGTGTGGCACGCCCTTTACCTGCTGCCCGGGGGAGGGCTCCTCCGAGTGCTGCGAGTAATCCCCGGGTTCCGGCGGCTCAGCCACCGGGTTTATCGTTGGGTCGCGGATCGGCGGAAGTCGTCGTGCCGGTTGGACGGGCACGCCGCGGGACAGGCGGGAGACTGAGGGTTGCGTCCGAACGGGCTGCAGCCAGAGGGCGAAAGATCCCCGCAACCAACGGGCCTCCTGGCCGTTGATAAGGGGAGAGATCCCTCACCGACCGGAGACCGGCCATGCGACCCATCGCCCTCCTCTTCGCCTGCCTCCTCCTCACGGCCGCAGCACCCGGCATGGCCCAGCAGCCGGCGCCGGCGCCGGCGCCCAAGCCGCCGCCTTCCGCTTTCAGCCAGTTGTTCAGCAGCCCTACCGGTAAGAACGGCTATGAGGAGCTGGTGCTGGCCGGCGACCTGGTGAAGAGCAGCCGGCTGTTCCGAAAGGCGGAGGAGGGGCCGACGACGCTGCGGTTCAAGCGCGAGGTGCTGCTGGACCGCTCCGTGATCAAGGCCCTGGCGCTGGTCCGGGCGGGGGTCTCCAAGCCGATCTTTTCGCCTCGCCAGACGCTTTCGGTCCACACGCTGCTCCCCGAGCTGGCGGAGTTCCGCAGCCTCGCCCGGCTGCTCCGGCTGCAGCAGTACGTCTTCATGGCGGACGGCCGCACCTCGGACGCCATCCAGAACGCGCGCCTGTGTCTGCAGCTCGGCCGCGTGATCCAGACGGATACGCTCATCTCCGGGCTGGTCGGTGTCGCCATCAGCTCCATCTGCATCCAGTCCATGGGCCAGCACCTGGACCAGCTCTCTGCGAAGGACTGCGAGCTGCTTTACCGGGTGTGCCTCGAGTGGCTCACTATGCCCTCGATGGACAGTGCGATGATGGAAGCGGAGCGGCGCGGCTCGAAGGTCATCACGGCGGAGCTGATCGACGACGTAAAGAAGAGCGGCGTTCAGGTCCTCAAAGGGTACCTCGACAGCTCCGACAGTACCCTCGTATCAGAGGCGGAAGGCATGCTGGGCGGTAAATCCCCGGAGGAACTGGACCGCATCGGAAGCGAGGCAGTGCGGCTGATGGACGGCGTTTTCGATCAGGTGCAGGTAGAACTGAGAAAGCCGGTGTGGGCCCGGAAGCGCGGCCTATTCAAGCCGGAGGAGCAGCCGGGCGCCGCGGGCTGGCTCGTCTCCAAGATCATGCCCACGCTGGAGCTGGTGGGCGACCGTTACTCGGCTGAGCGCGCTCGCGTGCAGCTTCTCGCGTGCCACTGCGCCATCCGCCGCTACCGGTGGGAGCAGGAGCGGCTTCCGGAAAACCTCGCGGCGCTCAACGTCGGCGAGCTGGCTCTGGACCCCTTTACCGGAGAGCCGCTGAAATACGTCGTGAACGGCACTCGCTACACGTTGAGCAGCGCGGGCGCCCCGGCTCCGCCGACGGACGAGCGGGCGGTTGACGGGCGGATCCCGGTGTCCGTGGGGCCGAATTAGCAGACTAACAGAGATTGCTCTAACTTTCCTCAACCCGTAGGAAAAGTTACCTATTCGCACCCCGCGCGTGCTATCCTACTTATGGCTGGAGGTCAGCTACCTATCAGTTTAGGAAGCGGCCAATCGGCTTTCGCCCCCTCCCCCCACGTCGCTGCGGAACTGCCCACAGCGGCTGCAATACGGTTGGGCGACTATTCCATCCCCGCAGGCTGTGCTAGGCTGGAAGCTCGGCGTCTGGAAACCGGCTCCCAAGCGGGCGGCCTGCGCGCGTACCATCGAACGGAAACAATGAGCACGGAAACAAACGTAGACACTACCTCAACCTCCGAAGTCACCCGTGCCCCCGGCGAACAGATCTGGACGGAGGGCTCCGCCGACGCCCGGCCGCTCCGGATTCGGCAGGGTGTGGTGGCTTATCGCAAAGGCAATGTGGCCATCGGGCTTTTAGGTCCCGGTCACGTGGTTCTCCCGGTGCCGGGCGTGGCGGCATCCCTCCCGGCGGCGTCGGACCTCATCGCGCTCACCGAAACCGTCTTCGAGCCGATCGATAGCTCCAACGGCCACCTGAGCCCGGAGGACCTGGGCGCCAGCGCGCGGGCCGTGGTCGCGGGGGCGAACCGGCTGGGCAACCTCTCCCTACCACAGCGGCTGGCCTCGCTGCTGCTCGACATCACCGAGATGACGGGCCAGCCGGTGGTCGGCTGCCGCCAGGACATCCTCGCCATGGCCGCCGCGGCGCGCCGCGAAACGGTGGCCACGATCCTCTCCGGCTGGCGAGACCAGGACTGGATCCAGACCCGCTACCGCCGCTGCAAGGTGCTAGACCGCGACGCGCTGATCCGCATACGGGACAAGCAGGAGCAGGGCTAGTGAGGAAATGGGGAAATGGGGAAATGAGGAAATGGGAAGGCCGCGCTGCCCTCCCATTTCCGCGTTCCCCATTTCCTTGCCTCAGACGATAGGGCGCATCCGCCGCAGCCTCAGCAGGCGGCAGATCTTGGTGACGTTCCGGTAGGTCTCGACCTCCGCCTGGCTCCGCGCCTCGTATCCGGCGACCCTACCGCCCATCGCCGCCGCGGATTTTAGCTTCTCGCGGCCGCCCGGCTCGCGGTTCTCGTCGCGGATGCGCGCCAGCTCGCCGGCGTCCAGCCAATAGCCGCCGCAGCCGGGGCACTCGTCCACTTCCACTTCGTGCAGCACGCTGGTGAAGTGGCGCATCATCGCCGTCCCTTCGCAGCGCGGGCAGGCATAGCGCCCTTTGAGGACCTCGGTGAGATCCACGGCGGGGATGCGCTCGATTGCCTCACCCTCGGTCTCGCCTTCCTCGTCGACCTTCTGCAGCTCGCCGCGGTCGAACCAGATGCCGCCGCAGCCGCCGCTGCACGCGTCAAGGGCCAGGCCGGCCAGGGACAACTCGTGCAGGGTGTCACCACAGGCAGGGCAGTTCATCGAAATCCCCCAGTTTCCCCACGCTCCGGGTTCCAGGTTCCACGGTGATCTGACTTCCGCCTGCCGGTCCCGCGCCTTCCCGTCACGCCATGGCTCCAAACCCGAGAATATGCTGCGTTTATGTTGCGTCAGCGGCTTTCACCGATCCATAATCCGAGCGAATCGGAAATGCCATTTCTTACAGTTCGTGCGCAGGTCAGCGGTTGGACCACAACCGGCCGGTCGCTGGGAGTGGAGTCGAGAGGGCGGGTACCCGGACGTGCGGTCGGCCGGGGCCTGTTTGTTGTCAGCCGTAGGCCGGTCCGCTACGATGGAGCCACTTCGCCGCGCCCCCCGCGCGAGGTGACAACCTTCGCACGCGCGGTACGCCGCCTTGCCACGTCCGCCACGGGACCAGCGCTCTTGCAAGACGTCGAAAGCTCCCTTCCAGCGGGTGAAGTCGTCCGGCTTCGCCCGCCCTCCCGATCCGTCCGCTACCTCCTCCACGCGCGCAAGGTGGACTGCGGTTGCTCCCCCACCGCGCGGCGCATCATCTCCCTCTGGGCCACGGGCCGGGGCGCTGCGGAAGAGCTGTCCTGGTGCGAGCGGTGTTTCAACGCGGTGTGCGTCCCGGTAAAGCTTTCCGAGGACCACCGGCGGCGCTTCGAAGCGGTCCGCACCGCCGCCGCGCGCGGCAATCTATCCCCCGCGTGGCAGGCTGCCCGCCCCGCCCTCGTGGACCTGGAGCGTCGAGGGCTTCTCTAACTGGTACGGGAGGACCGCCTCATGTGGACGGCTCGATGTATCGCTTATGGCACCAACGGGAGGGTCTGCCTGCAGCCGGCGGAGTTCCTGGACCCCCAGCGCCGGGGCATGGTGTGCGAAACGCACCGGCCGGTGAGCCTCCCCTGCTCCGTGCGCGCCGCCGAGCTGGCGGTCCTGCGGGACGCCGCGTCCGCGGCCCTCATCGAATGCCTCGTCGAGTTCGAATTCGAATCAATGGATTATCGAAGGAGCCCCGAATGATCCCTAAACCCGAGATGCGTCTCCTTGCCGAGACCGTAAGTGAAGCGTTTACCGCCTCTGCGGAAGGGAACCGCAGGCGGGGTAAAGCCATCCTGGAGGAGGGCCTCCGCCGCGCCGCCGCCGCCCGCGAGCAGGGCGAGGAGTGGGCGGCGGAGCTGGAAGAGCATTACCGCCGCACGCTGGGAAGCTACGGCGAGGAGCACTCCGCGCCGTCGTTCGAGGAAGACGCGCTGCGGGCTGCGTAGGGCGTACGAGTGCCGCCCGGCGCGAAATCCGCCGTACCGGAGGTTGTGAGGGCTCCTTCCGAGCGACTGGGCCGATCCGAATGCTTCGGCGTCTGGCGCGCTACTGAATTAGCCATCGCGTTCCCGGGGCCGGGGCAGATAGAGGGACCGGTTTCTCCAGTCGAAACCCGACCAGTCCGGCAGCACCTCCAGAATCCCCCGCAGGAGCATCCCGCGGTCGCCTTGAGGGATGCTACCTCTATCCACAAAGATTACGCCGGCGTGATCCATCTGCGACTCGCCCCACCTCTGGATGATCTTTGGGATGGTGCGCACGTCGTACGTCACGAGCACGCGATCGTCCTCGAACGCCGCATTCAGAATAGCTTCATCCTGATCCTCCAGGTAAACGCCGCCGCGCCAGGATTGCATCGAGACGGCCTCGATCCCCTGGTTGGCCAGATCTCTTGCGACGTCCGGCGAGATGTGCGCATCCAGCAGGAGGCGCATCACGCGTCCCGGAACGCGTGCTCAAGATTGGGAATTCGGCGTTTGAGCTCCTCGAAGGTGACCGTCGCGTCTGCAATCGCGTACTCAATCTCCTCGGAGAAAGCACCGGCGTAGTTCATCGCGGCCTGGATCCGGATGACCGGCCAGTCGAGGTAGCGAGCCGCCGCCTCAAGGTCGCCGTCGTTGTTACGAACGATATCTACGACCATCCATACGGCCACGCGTGTGCTCTTGATATAGGCCTGCCGCCCAACCGAGGTGTCACGGAATTCGATGAACGCAAACTCAGAGGCGCGGAGGCTCTCCTCCAGCATCATCACGCTCGTCTCGCTGGGAGTTCTCCCGAGCCGCCGCGCCATGCGCCGCAGGCGCTCCATCTGGTCATCTTTTAGCCGGATACTCACAACGTGGGACACGGTCACCTCCGAAGAGCGCTGTTGTAACTAGTGTAACTCGTAGCGGAGATGGATGTCCAGCGCTACATCCGCACCTCAAGGCCACTCCTGGCGGAGGCGTAGATCGCGTCCAGGATCCGCATGACGGTGAGCCCCTGCTCTCCCGGCGCCATGGGCTCGAAGTCGTGCAGAATCGCGCGGCAGAAGTGCTGCTGTGGGCTTTCCAGGTGTCCCGGAGGCTCCGGGCGCTCGTGCACCATGTGGCCGTCGGCCTCGCGGAAGAGCCATGCCTCGTATTCGTAGCCTTCCCAGAGGTTGCGGAGGATGGCGCCGCCTTCGAGGCCGAAAAGCTGGGTCCACTGGTCCTCGCGCTTCTCGGAGTTGGAGGCCCAGCTTGCCTCGATGGCGAGCGCCGCGCCGTTCTCGAAGCGGATGAAGCCGGCGGAGAGGTCGTCGACGTCGAACGGCTTCCCCTCGCGGTCCGCCAGCCGGCGGCCGAGGTGACCGAAGCTGACCCCGGTGACGCTGGCGACCGGAGGGTAGCCCATCAGCCAGAGCGCGAGGTCGAGACGGTGGATGCCCAGGTCGATCAGCGCGCCCCCGCCCGACATCCGGCCCTGCGTGAACCAGCCGCCGAGCCCTGGGATCCCGCGGCTGCGGTGCCAAACGCTGCGTCCGTAGTAGATGTGCCCCAGCTTTCCCTCGTCGACGGCGCGCTTCACCGCCATCGACGAGGCGTGGAAGCGGTAGTTGAAGTGCATCATCAGCTTCAAATCGAGGCGGCGCGCGGTTTCGACCATCCGCTCGCCCTCAGCCGCGTTCATCGCCAGGGGCTTTTCGCACAGCACGTGCTTCCCGGCCTCGAGCGCCGCGATCACGACGGATGCGTGCAGGAAGTTGGGCAGCGCGACCGCCACGGCGTCGATCTCGGGATCGGCGATCAGCTCTTCGGAGCGGGTGTAGACGCGGGTGGGCTGCGCCTCGGCGGCTACCTGGTGCGCGCGCTCCGGGTTGGCGTCGCAGATGGCGACCAGCTCCGCCTCCGGTAGGTCGCGGAAGGCGAGGGCATGGTTCCGGCCCATGCCCATCCCGATGACGCCGGCCCTCACGCGTTCCACTCTCGAGTGCCCCATCCCCACTTCTCCACTCTCCCATTCGCTTTCGAGAGTGAAAGTGGCCTACGCCTTGTGGATCGCCCGGTGCCAGGCGTCGAGGGTGGCTTCCTGGAAAGTCTCGGCCAGTGTAGGATGGGCGTGGATGCAGTGGAAGATCTCGTCGACGGTCGCTTCCATGCTCATTGCGAGCGCGGCTTCGGCGATCAGATCGGTCACGTGGGTACCGATCATGTGGACCCCGAGGATCTCCCCGTACTTCGGCTCCGAGACCACCTTGACGAACCCTTCACGGATGCCGGCGGCCATGGCGCGGCCCATGATGCGGAAGGGGAAGTTGCCGACGCAGACCTCGCCGTGCCGCTCGCGCGCTTCTTCTTCCGTCAGGCCTACCCAGGCGACCTCGGGGTGGGTGTAGACGCAGCTCGGGATGACGCGGCTGTCGAAGTGCGCCTTGTGGCCCGCGATGACTTCCGCCGCCACCTCACCGCCCTTGCTGGCAACGTGCGCGAGCATCGGGACAGGCGTCACGTCGCCGATGGCGTAAACACCCCTGGTGCGCGTCTGGAGCTGGTCGTTGACGGGGATGGCGCGCCGCTCCAACTGGACGCCGGCGTTCTCCAACCCCAGCCCTTCGGTGAAGGGCCAACGGCCGGCGGCCATCAGCACCACGTCCGCCTCGACCGCTTTCTCCGGACCGTCCTTCGGTCCATACTTGACGGAGAGCTTGCCGTTCTTGCGCTCGATGCTCTTGACGCCCATGCCCAGGAGCATGTCGAAGCCCTTCTTTTGAAGCGACTTGGTCAGCTCCTTGGAGATGTCCGCGTCCGCTACGGGAACGGCGCGGTCCAGCATTTCCAGGACGGTGATTTTGGTCCCCAGAGCGGCGAAGATGTCCCCCCACTCCAGCCCCACCGCGCCCGCGCCGATGACGACCATACTCGCGGGGACGGTGGGAAGGCGGAGGAGCTCGTCGCTGTTGACCACGCCTTCCAGGTCGGCCCCTGGAATGGGCGGGCTGCTCGGGACCGAGCCGGTCGCGATGACCACGTTGGCGGCGGTGACCCGCTTCGAGCCGCCGTCACCCGCGACCTCTATCTCGTGCGCGGAGCGGAACCGGCCAAGGCCGTTAAGCACCTCGATCTTGTTCTTCTTCATCAACTGCCCGACGCCGCCGCGGAGCGTCTCGACCACCTTGTCGCGCCGCTTCGTCATGGCGCCGTAGTCGGGCTTCACCTCGCCCGCGGAGAAGCCGAAGTCCGCCCCGCGCTTCGCGGTGAGCATTGCCTCCACGCTGGAGAGCATCGCCTTGGTGGGAATGCAGCCGACGTTCAGGCAGGTGCCGCCGAGGTTACCCTTCTCCACGATCCCGACCTTCAGCCCGAGCTGCGCTCCCCGGATGGCGGAGACGTAGCCGCCCGGCCCGGAGCCGATGACGAGCAGGTCGAAGTCCGCTCCGTTGGCGCCCTTTTGCTGCGGCTGGGGCTGCTCGGTCACACGCACCGCGCCCTCGGAGGCGCCGCGTTCGGGCGCCTTGGGACGCTCCAGGACGGCGGCCGTGGAATTCGTCGGGCCAGGGGTGGACATTCGGTCATCTCCGTAGGGGTAACGTGCTCGAAACCCACTTAGCATATCCTATCCGCCCCTCCCCGACTGAGACGGTGAAGGACCCCAGCAGGCGCTCGAAAGAACGTAGGATCGACCACACGCGCGAGGATTCTTATGGCTATTCTGATCGTCGACGATTCGGCGGACATGCGGCGGGTGAGCACCGCCATCCTGAAGCAGGCCGGCCACCCGGACGCCGTCGCGGTGGAGCTGGCCCGCGAGGCGTTCTCGATCCTGGGCCTGAACGGCGCCGCCACCCCCTCGTGGGAGTTCGACCTGATCCTCATGGACATCACGCTTCCTGACATCGACGGCATCGAGGCCTGCCGCCGGATCAAGGCCGAGCCGCGGCTGGCGGACATCCCCATCCTGATGATCACGGCCAGCGCGGAAGATGCCGCGCTTCAGGATGCGTTTGCGGCGGGCGCCGCGGACTACATCCAGAAACCGTATAAGCCGGTGGTGCTGGTCGCGCGGGTCGAGAACGCCCTGCACCTCAAGCGGGAGATGGACGCCCGCAAGCAGCGCGAAGCGGAGCTTCTGACGGCGCGCGCGGAGCTGGAGGTGGCCAACGAGGAGCTGAGGGAGCTGGTCGATATCGACGGCCTCACCAAGATCGGCAACCGCCGCTCCTTCGATGAGTACCTCGACCGGGAGTGGCGCCGCGCGCGCCGCGAGGAACGTCCGCTGGCGCTGATCATGGCGGATATCGACCACTTCAAGCTCTACAACGACACCTACGGCCATCCCGGCGGCGACGAGTGCTTGAAGCAGGTGGCGGCCGCGTTCCGGGGAGCCATCCGGAGGCCGGCGGACCGCGTCTTCCGGTACGGCGGCGAGGAGATGGTGGTGCTGATGCCGTACACGGACGCGCCGGGTGCCGCGCTGGTGGCGGAGAAGATGCAGGCGGCCCTCGCCGCCCTTCAGCTCCAGCACGAAACATCCCCCGTCTCTCCTCACGTCACGGCGAGTCTCGGAGCCGCCTCCATGCGCCCCGCCGCGGACAGCGGCGCGAACGAGCTCGTGGCCTCCGCGGACCAGGCCCTTTACCGGGCCAAGCGAGAGGGCCGCAACACCTTCCGAGTGGCGGAGTAGGGGTTATGGACGCATGTTGCCGATGATACAGATGGCCAGTGATCCGTGACGCGTGATGCGTGATACGTGATGCGTGATGCGTGATGCGTGATGCGCGATGCGTGATGCGTGATGCGTGATCTGTAGCTGGCGATCCCACTGACTTACGGATGACTGCTTACGGATCACTTTCCCAATGGCGATCCTCATCGTTGACGATTCCGCCGAGATGCGCCGCATCATCCGCGGGGTGCTGGAGCGTGCCGGGCACACGGACGTCATCACCGCCGCTTCGGCGGCGGAAGCGTTCAAGGTGCTGGGAATCCCCCGCGTTACCAAGAGCGCCCGGCACGTTGAGCTCATCCTGATGGACGTGCTGATGCCGGACCTGGACGGCATCTCCGCGTGCGGCCGGATCAAAGGGGAAGAGCGGTTCCAGGACACGCCGGTCCTGATGGTCACCGCCACCGCGGAGGAAGCCTCCCTGCGCGACGCCTTTGCCGCCGGCGCCTCGGATTATCTCCAGAAGCCGTTCAAGCCCCTGGTCCTCCAGGCGCGCGTGGAGCACGCCCTCCGGTTGGCGCGGGAGACGGAGCGGCGTAAGCAGCGCGAGGAAGAGCTGCTGGCAATGCGCGAGGAGCTCGAATCCGCGAATGAAGCCCTGCGCCGCCTGGCGGATCAGGACGGCCTGACGGGCATTGGCAACCGCCGCTCGTTCGAGCACTCTCTGGATCGGGAATGGCGCCGCGCCCGCCGGAGTAAGCGCCCGCTGTCGCTAATCATGGCGGACATCGACCACTTCAAGTACTACAACGACACCTACGGCCACCCCGCCGGCGACGAGTGCCTGAAGAGCGTTGCCGCCGCGTTCGAACAGTCCCTACGCCGCGGCGGCGACCGCGCCTTCCGCTACGGCGGCGAGGAGTTTGCCATCCTCCTCGCGGACACGGACCTGGAGGGGGCGGTGAGCGTGGCCGAGGGGCTCCGGAGTGCGGTCGCGGCCCTGGGAATGCGCCACGAGGCCTCCCCGGTGGCGCCCACCGTCACGGTGAGCGTAGGCGTGGCCGCGGTCTACCCCGCTCGCGGCGGCCCGGATCAAGCCCTGGTCGACGCGGCAGATCAGGCGCTCTACCGCGCCAAGGAAGAGGGCCGGGACGCCCTCCGGTACGCCGCTCCCGCCGTGGCCGCGTGAGTTAGCGGCCCGGGGTGGCCGCGGACGGCTGCACCGGCACCATCTTCACTTCCAGCGGCGTGCGGGTGACGTTCACCGGCACCACCGTGTCCACGGCCACGATGCGCACCGGCTGCGAGAGCCCCTGGGTGTTGATCTGCGCGTGGCTGGGCACCGGCGTAAACGCGCCCTTCAGCACGTTGGCCCAGAGGCCCACCGCGATGAAAAACAACAGCGCTTTGGTCGTGCGGTCCGTCTGCATTCTTCGCTCCCTGGCAAAAACGGCGGCCGCCCCGCGGCGGCGGCTTCACCCTCAGTTGCACCTATTATAGTCTCGGCTTCCGGGAAGCAGCGCTGGAGCGGCCGTGAGGCGGAGGGATCGCCGACGAGTCATCAGCCATCCGTTGGAACAGACATCGAACACTGATACTGGTCACTGATTACTGGTCTCACGGAACGCGGTTGATGATGAAATCCCCCCGACCGCCCGGCCGGTCCGTATACCTTCCGGAAATCGTATTGCCGTCGGTGCTGAGGGTGCCGGTCTTCTTGGAGACGTAACCCGGGGTCCGGGCGGTGCTCTTGTAGCGGCGCGCAGCGGTGATGGTGCCGGTCAACGGGAGGGGCGTGCCACCGTCGTCCGCGAGAGTGCCGGTGAAGTGGCTGCCCCTCTGCGTGCTGATCACCACGTCCACGGTGCCGGAAAAGCCTGCGTCGGCGGTGTAGGTGCCGGTCCAGGTCCCGCGGACGTCCGGGATAGGGCGACGAGCGGTCGTCGCCGGCCGCGCGCCGGCCAGCAGGCACACGAAGGCGGCGGCGTAGAGGGAGACGGTGAGGCGGGAGAGCGGTCTTGTTGGCATTTCGATCAGCCTTCTTCGGCGGAGCTTCAGTTACGCCGGAGGTTCTGATCGGTTCACAGGGGCAACCGCGAAGACCTTCTGCGCTACTCTGTCTTGGCCGCGGGAGTCGTGCTCTCCGCCTTGGTCTCGCTCTTCGTTTCGGACTTCGTCTCGGTCTTCGTCTCGCCGGAGCCGGCCGCGGCGGCGGGCTTGCTGTCGGTTTCCGACTTGCGACCGCCGTTTTTGTAGTCGGTGGTATAGAAACCCGAGCCCTTGTAGACGACCGCCGGGGGGAAGATCACCCGCCGGAGGATCCCGCCGCACTTGTCGCAGTCGGTCAGCGGCGCGTCGGACATCTTCTGGACCACTTCCGTCCGGTCCTCACATGAGCGGCAGGCATAAACGTAGGTCGGCACTTTCCAATAACTCCTCTGGAGCACGCCTGGGAGCGGATGCTCCGGCGACTTCTCCTACTCCGGTTTGAAGCGTTACAATACTGTCCGGGCAGCCCCTTATTCCCGCGCACGGACTTTCTGATGCGAGCGGCACGCGCCCGCTGGGCCAGGCGATCCCGGCCGATTAGCAGTCTCGGCTTTCGACTGCCAAAACCGTCGCCATTATAGCAGCGGAGCGGCGGACCATCAAGAAAGGGCGACCCCCCGGTGCTTTCCCTCGACGATCTCACCACCGAACAGGCCAACCCCCACACCTCGGACCTCGACATCCTCCCCCTTGACGAAGCCCTCCGCCGGCTGAACGACGAAGACCAGCGCGTGCCGGAGGCGGTGCGCGAAGAGATTCCGCAGATCGCCCGCGCGGTGGAGCTCGTGGAGAAGGCCCTGCGTGCCGGGGGACGACTGATCTACGTCGGGGCCGGCACCAGCGGCCGCCTCGGCTGCCTGGACGCCTCCGAGATCCCCCCTACCTACGGCCTGGATCCGGACCGGGTCATCGGTATCATCGCCGGCGGAGACACCGCGCTGCGCAAGAGCATCGAGGGAGCGGAAGACAGCCTCGCCGACGGCGCCGCTGTGATCTCCGGGCTTGGTGTCGACGAACGGGACGTCGTCTGCGGCATAGCCGCCAGTGGACGCACGCCGTTCGTGCTCGGCGCGATGGAGGAGGGCCGGCGGCGCGGGGCGGCCACGGTAGGAGTGACTACCAACCGCCCCTCCGAGATGGAGCCGCTGGCGGACGTGCTCATCGCGCCGGTGGTGGGGCCGGAGCCCGTGAGCGGCTCCACCCGCATGAAGAGCGGCACGGCGCAGAAGCTCGTGCTGAACATGCTCACCACGATGGCGATGGTCCGCGTGGGCAAGACCTACGGCAACCTGATGGTGGACCTGCGGGCGACCAACAAGAAGCTCGTCCGCCGCGCCAAGCGGCTGATCGCCCAGGTGACGGGCGTCGACGAGGGGGAAGCGGAGCGCCTTTTCGATGCCAGCGAGGGCGATACCAAGCTGGCGATCCTGATGGGGCTCACCGGCCTGGACGCGGGTTCCGCCAAGGAGCGCCTGGAGGCCTCCGGCGGGGTGTTGCGGCGGGCGGTTTAGGCGCGAACGGGTCCCGCGGAATCCGGTTCGCCGTTTGATCATTGCTCTCCGAGTACGGCTGATTCAACGTGAGGCTGATCCGTTGGTTCGTCGACCTCGTGCGGCGGGCGGCAGACGGTTAGTTGGGCGAGATCCGCAGGCCAAACGCGAGCTCGCCCGTACCGGCACCCTCGGCCGCAGCACGCTTTCTCTCAGCCCCACGAAGCCGCCGGGTTCGACCCGGGAGACCATCAGATAGACGCGGTCCGGGTGCAGGGGCTCCCGTTCCCGCACGAACGCGAAGTGGTGATCATCGATCGTTTCCGTGCTTCTATTGGAGAAGAGCGCGCTGGCGGCCCACTCGCGCACCGGCCCGTAATGGGGCTTCCCCTGCGCTCCTCCGTAGGCCGCACCGAAAGCGAGACCCGTGTCCTCGCGGACACGGGTCGCTGAATTGGCAGCGCCGCAGAGTGGTTACCAGCGGCCCCCATCGTTGTTTTGGTAGCTGCCGCCGGTACGCTCGGGGCGCGGCCGGGCTTCATTCACCGTCACGGAGCGCCCGCCCACGTCCTTGCCGTTCATGCCGGAGATGGCGGCGTTCATCTGGTCGGCTTCCACGTCGACGAACCCGAACCCCTTGCTTCGCCCGTCGTGGTCCGTGGGCACCGTGGCGCTGGTGCATCCGAACGACGCGAAGGCCGTCTGGAGCTGGTGCTCTGAGGTGTCGAACGATAGGTTGCCGACGTAAAGTCGCTTGCTCATTGTTGTTCCTTCCGGCCCCGAAATGCGTCCAGGCCGGGGGAGAGACGGCTCGACCCGAGCCGTGTGGGGTCCAACAGAAGGCGAACGCCGGCAGGTTAGCGGACAGAAGGCAACAAAAAAAGCCCGCCGCAGTGCGGTTAGGCACTAACGGGCAGGCTTGCTCTTCCGGGCGGTAATGCGGTACGAACTCGATCTGAACGTGACGTGCCTATGTTACCACACTCGAGGCCTGGGCCGCCACCGGAATCGCCTCATCGCATCGGCACGACAAAGACGAGCATCAGCACGAAATGACAGGCGCTCCCGCCGAGGACGAAGACGTGCCAGAGCTCGTGAGAGCCGAACCTCCCCGGCCAGAGGCGCGGTCTCTGGGAGGCGAAAACCACCGCGCCGACGGTGTAGACGATGCCACCGGCGAACAGCCAGCCCATCGCGGCGCCGGGGAGGGCGCCGGAGAGCGGTTTGAGGGCTACCACGCACAGCCAGCCCATCACGAGGTAGATCACCACGGGAACCCACTCGGGAGACTTGCGCCAGGCGATCCGCAGGACGATCCCCAGGAGCGCGATGCCCCATACCACTGACAGAAGGCTCCAGCCCCACGGCCCGCGCAGCGGCACCAGGCAGAGGGGCGTATAGGTTCCAGCGATAAGCAGGTAGATCGCCACCTGGTCGAAGACCAGCAGCCGCTCCACACGCCGGGGCGTCCCCGGGAGCGAGTGGTAGAGGGTGCTCGCGAGATACAGCACCACAAGGCTGGTGCCGTAGATGGCGAACCCTGTCAGGTGCCAGGGTTTCCCAAAAGAGAGCGCGACCAGGAACAGCAGGCCCGCGATCGAGAGCAGCGCCCCGGCCATATGGGAGAGACCGTTGAACGGCTCGCGGACGCGGCATCGCCGGAGCAGCCACCGGCCGCCAGACCCTGCTCGGGCGACTGGCCCTGTCGCGACGTCCGGCACATCCTGCCCGGGGGAGGTGCTCCTGAGGGAGGCTTTGCTGCTCATGACACGTCCTGCCAAGACTTCCGAAGCCCGGAAGCCCGGAGAAGTGCGGCTCTACCGGATCCGCGGCGGGGTCGAACAGAAGCGCTCGTCGAGGCACGGCAGAAAGCAACAAAAAGCCCCCCGGCGTGCTGTAAGGCACTAGCGGGCGGGCTGGGTTCTCCGGGCGATAATGCGGTACGAACTGGATCTGAATTGGACGCACCCATCCTACCACAGCACCGCGCAAAACACAAGAAGAGGTTAGCACCGAGCGGAGACGTGGATGTGCCCTACTTCGGCGTGCGGGGAAGCCTCACCGGAGGCGGGCAGCCCGCGCGAGGACGGGCGTCTGAGATAACCAGATACGGGACGACGCCCGCTCCCGCTTCTGCTGCGCACTCACGGACGGTCCACCATGGCGGAACTGCACAACCTCTTCGGCTCGCTTCGTGAGTTCTCGTACGGCGATGGGAAGACGGGGAAGCTGTACTCGCTTCCGGCGCTCGACGAGATGGGGATCGCCGCCGTCTCGCGTCTGCCGGTGAGCATTCGCATCGTGCTGGAGTCCGTACTGCGGAATTACGACGAGAAGCGGATCACGGAGAGGGACGTCTGCAACCTGGCGCGCTGGAGGCCGAACGCGGATCAGCCCGGCGAGCCCGCCACGCTCGGATGCCCGCAGGTGGGGCAGGAGACGGCGGCGGTGCGGACGGAAGAGATCCCGTTCGTGGTCGCCCGGATCCTGCTGCAGGACTTCACCGGCGTGCCGCTGCTGGTGGACCTGGCGGCCATGCGCTCGGCGGTGGCGCGCGCCGGGAAGGATCCCGGCATCATCGAGCCGCTGGTGCCGGTGGACCTGGTGATCGATCACTCGGTGCAGGTGGACTTTGCGGAGACGCCGGATGCCCTCCAGCGCAACATGGAGATCGAGTTCAAGCGGAACCGCCAGCGCTATGAGTTTCTGAAGTGGGGGATGCAGGCGTTCAACGGCTTCCGCGTGGTGCCGCCGGGCATCGGCATCGTGCACCAGGTGAACCTGGAGTACCTCGCGAAGGGCGTGCTGGAGAAGGACGGCGTGTTCTATCCGGACACCCTCGTCGGCACGGACTCCCACACCACGATGATCAACGGGCTCGGGATCGTGGGCTGGGGCGTGGGCGGGATCGAGGCCGAGGCCGGAATGCTCGGGCAGCCCGTCTATTTCCTCACCCCGGACGTCATCGGGGTCCACCTGAGCGGGGAGCTGCGGCCGGGAGTCACCGCTACGGACCTGGTCCTGCACCTGACGGAGATGCTCCGCCGGGCCAAGGTGGTCGGCAAGTTCGTCGAGTACTTCGGCGAAGGGGCCTCATCCCTGTCCGCGACGGACCGCGCCACGATCGCGAACATGGCGCCGGAGTACGGGGCGACGATGGGCTTCTTCCCGGTGGACGAGACCACCTGCGCCTACTTCGCCGCCACCGGTCGCACGGACGAACAGGTGCACGCGATCCGGAGCTACTACACGGCGCAGGGGATGTTCGGAATGCCCCAGGCGGGCGAGGTGGACTACAGCCAGGTGCTGGAACTGGACCTCGCCGCCGTGGAGCCCAGCGTGGCCGGTCCCAAGCGCCCGCAGGACCGGATCGACCTCGCGGACGTGAAGTCCCGCTTCCGCGACCTGCTCGTCAAGCCGTTCACGGAGAGCGGTTACAACAAGGCCCCGGAAGATCTGGACAAGAAGTTCGTGGTTCTGACAGGTGTTGCCGCCGGCCTGATCGAGCCGCTCACCGGCGGCGGCGAGCAGGACCCGGCCACGATGCCGTTCGCCCCAGAGCCGCAGACGAGCGAGAAGAACACGAACCCCGAGACCGAGATCGAGATGATGCAGAACCGGCCCACGCCGGACCGGGTCGAGGAGATCCCGGCCGAGGAGTTCCCCCGCGGGCGCGAGGAGCTGCGGCACGGCGACGTGGTGATCGCCGCGATCACGTCCTGCACCAATACCTCCAACCCCGCGGTGATGCTCGGCGCAGGCCTCCTTGCGAAGAAGGCCGTGGAGCGGGGCCTGCGGGTGCCCGGATACGTGAAGACCTCGCTCGGGCCGGGCTCCCGCGTGGTGACCGAATACCTGAAGACTACGGGCCTCCAGCCCTATCTCGACAACCTCGGGTTCCAGGTAGTGGGCTATGGCTGCACTACGTGCATCGGAAACTCCGGGCCGCTCGAGCCCCATCTCGAAGAGGTGATCGTCGCGGAGGATCTCGTGGTCGCCAGCGTCCTGAGTGGCAACCGCAACTTTGAGGCACGCGTCCACCAGAACGTCCGCGCGAACTTCCTGATGAGCCCGCCGCTGGTCGTGGCGTTTGCCCTCGCCGGGCGGATCGACATCGATATGTCGTCGGAGCCGCTCGGGCGCGGCAGCGACGGCGACGTCTACCTCAAAGACATCTGGCCGAGCGCGGCCGAGATCCGCGGGCTCCTGGAGGCGGCAACCGACCCGGAGACTTACCGCCGCCTCTACCGCGACTTTACGGCCCAGAACCCCCTCTGGGCCGAGATCCCCAGCAGCACGGGCAAAGTGTACGACTGGGACGCCGGCTCCACCTACATCCAGGAGCCTCCTTACTTCGACAAGTTCGGGATGGAGGCGGACACCGCGAAGGACATCAAGAACGCGCGCGCCCTGGCTATCTTCGGGGACTCGGTCACCACAGACCACATCAGCCCCGCGGGCGCCATCAAGCCCACCTCACCCGCCGGCCTGTATCTTCAGGAGAAGGCGGTCGAGGTCCAGGACTTCAACAGCTACGGCTCGCGCCGCGGCAACCACCACATCATGATGCGCGGCACCTTCGCGAATGTGCGCATCAAGAACCTCATGGTGCCGGGCGTCGAGGGCGGCATCACCCTCTACCAGCCCACGGGCGAGAAGATGCCGATCTACGACGCCTCCATCAAGTACCAGGCGGCCGGCGTGCCGCTCGTCGTGCTGGCGGGTCAGGAGTACGGCACCGGGAGCTCCCGGGACTGGGCCGCGAAAGGCGCCCGGCTTCTGGGCGTACGCGCCGTCGTCGCGCAGAGCTACGAGCGCATCCACCGCAGCAACCTGGTGGGCATGGGCGTGCTG
>JGI10216J12902_101867003_pt1 | contig 22272 bp, 23 predicted proteins | sample KanNatreferecore_FD_12902 | JGI IMG/M metagenome (IMG submission 12902)
TTCACCAAGGACGACGAGAACATCAACTCACAGCCCTTCATGCGCTGGCGTGACCGCTTCTTGTTCTGCATGGAGGCCGTCAACCGTGCACAAGCCACCACCGGGGAGATCAAGGGTCACTACCTCAACATCACCGCAGGCACCATGGAGGAGATGTACGAGCGGGCCCAATTCGCTAAAGAACTCGGCTCGGTGGTCGTGATGATCGATCTCACCATCGGCTACACCGCGATCCAGTCGATGGCCAAGTGGGCCCGCGCGAACGGCGTGCTGCTTCACCTGCACCGCGCGGGGCACGGCACCTACACCCGGCAGAAGACCCACGGCATCAGCTTCCGAGTCATCTCCAAGTGGATGCGCCTGGCCGGTGTCGACCACATCCACGCCGGCACCGTTGTCGGCAAGCTCGAGGGAGATCCCAACGCCATCGCCGGCTTCTACGACACATTGCGGCTGGATAGCATCGCCGCCGATCCAGTCAAGGGCATCTACTTCGACCAGCAGTGGGCGTCGATGCCTGGCGTCATGCCGGTCGCGTCCGGAGGCATCCACGCCGGCCAGATGCACCAGTTACTGCACTATCTGGGCGAAGACGTCATCCTGCAGTTCGGTGGCGGCACCATCGGTCACCCGATGGGCATCGCCGCTGGCGCTGAAGCCAATCGGGTCGCGCTCGAGGCCATGATCAAGGCGCGCAACGAGGGTCGTGACTTCTACAAGGAAGGGCCGGAGATTCTCAAAAAGGCCGCAGCCCACAACCGCGCCCTGGACACCGCCCTTGCCACCTGGGGTGACATCTCGTTCAACTACGAATCCACCGACACACCAGACGTCGTGGCCACACCCACCCTTACCTGACCGGAGAACCCATGAGAATCACGCAGGGCACCTTCTCTTATCTGCCCGACTTCACCGACGAAGAGATCACCACTCAGATCAACTATGCATTGGACAACAACTGGCCGCTGTCGGTGGAATTCACCGACGACCCTCATCCCCGCAACGTGTACTGGGAGATGTGGGGCCTGCCCATGTTCGATCTCAAGGATGCGGCCGGTGTCCTGTTAGAGGTCAACGCGTGCCGCAGTGCGTATCCCAACGCGTACATCCGGCTCAACGCCTACGATGCGCGCCTCACTCGCCAAACCACCGCGTTTTCGTTCATCGTGCAAAGGCCGGCCGAGGAACCCGGTTTCCGACTCGATCGCGCAGAAGGCTCCGACCGGCGTATCGGGTACAGCACCTTCGCTTACGCCACCGAACAGCCACCCGGGCAACGCTACGGATCACCATGATCAATACATCCATACCGGCGCACCGCGAGTCGATGCGCTACATCGATGCGATCGAAGGTTGCCAGGTGCCGGTGACACTGTCCGGGCCTGAAGACGGCCGCATTGTCATCATGATCGACGAGACACCACAGAAGACCGACGCCTACGACATCGTCCGACAGCGCCTGCATTTGGCGATGTTTCGCACGGTCTTGATTCCGGCGCACGCAACGTTGAGCCCAAAATCGGTGGTCGACATGCTGGACCAGCTCAAGGTGGCGGGTGGGCTTCTCGTCGGCGACGGAACGGGGGGCGACCTGGCCTGGCGCCTCGCCGCCACCCAACGCGAACGATTTACAGGTCTAGTTGTGATCGACGTCGGCCATCCGCGAGTTCCCGACAACGGCGGTAAGATCCCCGATGAACATTGCCCCGCCGTCGATGTCGACACCACTGTGCTGGTCAGCACGCGCTCGGCGCAGACCATCGCCCAAGCGAGCAGGCGATATGTTCATGGCGAGTTCCGGCTGGCGGAGCTCGCCGGTCCACGGAAATCGCGGCATTTCACCGCTCAACTCGCCGCCGAGATCGTCCTGCGTTCGTTCTCCCGATGATGCGCGGCTAGTCACCGGACAGACTGACTCCATCGCTATTCAATGCCGCGAAGCGCCAGACCAGCAGCGCCACAGCCCATGTCCGCAGCGGCGGTCTGTCAGCGATGGACCAGTTCGGCGTTATGGAGTTCGGCGTTGCGCCGGTCGACCAGTCGCAGGATCATTGGCGTGAAGATCAGCTGCATCGCGAGATCCATCTTGCCGCCGGGACACACGATCGTGTTTGGCCGTGACATGAAAGAGTCATGCAACATCGCAAGCAGATACGGAAAGTCGATGCCATGCGGATCGCGGAATCTGATGATCAGCATGGATTCGTCCGCGGTCGGAATGGTCCTGGCTATGAATGGGTTTGACGTGTCGACCACCGGAACACGTTGAAAGTTCACATCGGTATTGGTGAACTGCGGGCATATGTAGTTCACATAGTCCGGCATTCTGCGCAGGATGGTGTCAGTGACCGCTTCCGAGGTATATCCGCGAATGTTCTTATCGCGGTGCAGTTTTTGTATCCACTCAAGGTTGATAACCGGGACAACACCGATGCGCAGGTCGGCGTGGCGGGCGACGTTGACGCTGTCCGTCACGATCGCGCCGTGCAGACCCTCGTAGAAGAGCATGTCGGTGCCCTCCTGCAATTCTTCCCACGGCGTGAAGGTTCCCGGCTCCTGCTCATACGGCTTGGCCTCCGCGTCGTCGTGCAGGTACCGCCGAAACTTACCCGTGCCCGTATCGCTGTACGTCCGGAACAATTCCTCAAGGTCCTCGAAGAGGTTCGACTCGGGGCCGAAGTGACTGAACGTGTGGTCACCCCGGGCGTGGGCATCGACGATCGCCGCCTTCATTTCCTGCCGATCGAAGCGGTGAAAGCTGTCACCCTCGACGTAGGCGACATTCACCTGCTCCCGGCGAAAGATCTGCTGGAAGGTGCGCATCACAGACGTTGTGCCGGCGCCGGATGACCCGGTGACCGAGACGATTGGATGTTTGCGTGACATCGCGGTCAACCGACCGGAGTGCGGAACAGCCCGCGTGTCCCGTACAGAGGCAATGTCGAGGCCAGCTCGTAGGTTTCGTCGTGGTAGTCCTCGATCCGTGCGACCTCATCTCGAGCGCCGAAGACAAATGAGATGCGTTGGTGCACATCGTTCGGGACCACGTCGAGAAGGCGCTGGCGACCAGTGCTCGCCGCGCCGCCGGCCTGCTCGATCAGGAACGCGACAGGGTTCGCCTCGTACAACAGTCGCAGCCGTCCAGCCTTGGCAGGCTGGCGGGAGTCACGCGGATAGAGGAAAACCCCTCCACGGGTGAGGATCCGATGGGTTTCGGCGACCAATGAGGCGACCCATCGCATGTTGAAGTCAATCTGGCGCGGCCCTGACTTGCCAGCGAGGCACTCCTGCACGTAGCGCTGAACCGCGGGTTCCCAGAACCGCTGATTAGAAGCGTTGATCGCGAATTCCTTAGTCGTTGACGGGATTTGGATCGATTCTCGAGTGAGCACGAATTCCCCCAGGTTGCGATCGAGGGTGAATGCATGCACGCCGGTGCCGACCGTCAGCACCAACATGGTCGACGGCCCGTAGATCGCGTATCCGGCGCAAACCTGCTGGAATCCTGGCTGCAGGAAATCCACCGCCTTCGGCTCCGATCCCGGCTGCGGCGCTCGCAGGATTGAAAAGATGCTGCCGACCGAGACATTGACGTCAATATTCGATGAGCCGTCGAGTGGGTCGAATACGAGCAGGTACTTGCCCCTCGGGTACTCGGTGGGCAACCGGTACGGCTCGTCGAGCTCCTCGGACACCATCCCGGCGACGTAGCCGCTCCACTCCGTGGCCTTGAGGAAGTAGTCGTTGGCGATAACATCGAGCTTCTGCTGAATCTCGCCCTGAACGTTGGTGTGGTCAACCGAACCCAGCACCCCGCCCAGCGCGCCGACCGCTATCCGGTTCGAGATCGCCTTGCAGGCCAACGCCACATCGAGGATCAGGCCGTTGAGGTCGCCAGAGGCGCCGGGATGACGACGGCGTTCCTCAATCAGAAATTGCACAAGTGTGGTGCGATCGGCAAGCATGCGTACAGAATGACCAGGCCACAGCGGGGGGCCATCCCCCTTCTGGGTGGGCACTTGGGTGGGTCAGCCGGGTGGCACGGCCAGCCCGGTCAATCCCCTAGTCGGGAAACTGGTGGAAAGACCGCCGCAAGTCGCACAACCAGCCACACCATTTGTCGATTCCCAGACCAGTTCGTGCGCTGGTTTCGATCACGGCCACACCGGGATTAACCGCATCCAGATTGGCGTAGAAGAGTGACAGGTCGTAATCGAGATGGGGTATCAGATCGACCTTGTTCACAAGGACCAGATCGACCGATCGGAACATCACGGGATACTTGAGCGGCTTTTCCTCGCCTTCGGTCACCGAGTAGACCATCGCCCGAGCATGGGCACCGACGTCGAACTCGGCAGGACACACCAAGTTTCCGACATTTTCGACGATGAGCAGGTCGAGGTCTGTGAGCGGCAGTCGAGGAAGTGCGGAGCGCACCATCGGCGCATCGAGATGGCATTCGCCGCCGAATCCGTTGGCAGTGTTGATCAGTGAGACGGCAGCGCCAAAACCGTCGAGGCGGTCGGCGTCGATGCTCGTTTCGATGTCACCCTCAATGATCCCGACTCGGAGTCGGCCTTGCAGTTGGCGCAGCGTCTCCCGGAGCACAGTCGTCTTACCGGCCCCAGGTGAGGACATCAGGTTCACTGCCGTCAGCTCGGCGCCATCGAAATCGCGCCGGTTAGCCGCGGCGGTTTGATCGTTCTCCTCGAATATGCGCTCGAGCACCACGACGCGCTCCGAGCCAGTCACATACCCGGAATGATCGCCGTGATCGTGATCGTGGGCATGGTCGTGATCGTGGTTGTGAGCGTGACCGTGGTCGTGGTCGTTGCCTTCGTCATGGCGGTGAAATCTGCCCATATCGTCACGCCTCTGCGAGTTCGAGTGAAGTGATGAGGAATTCGTCGCCCTCGACCAGGTCGACTGTGCAACCGGGGCATGACGCGCACGCCGTGGCCGGCGCATCGAGGACCTGCTCGCGGCCGCAGCCGGTGCATCGGATCTTGGCCGGAATGCGCTCAACCCGAAGCTCGGTGTCCTCAAGTTCTGAACTTTCGGTTACCAAGGACCAGCAGTAGACGAGGGTGTCGGGAACGATTTGACGCATGGCCCCGATCCGAATGTTCACCGTGCGAACCTCCCGGCCGGCCGCATGTTTTCTCACGATGCCCATGACCGAGCCGCATATCGAGAGCTCATGCATCGCGGCCTCCTCGAGTCAGACGACGACCATACATCGTTCGCCGCGTCACTGTCGCAACGTTTCTGATGGAGTCATCCCCCAACGCTTCCGGTATTCGACCGCGAAGCTGCCGAGATGGTTGAAACCCCAACGACTTGCCACGTCGGTCACTGTCACCCCGTCACTAGGCAGTGCGTCGGCAAGTTCGTCGTGCACCCGCTCCAGGCGCCGGCCGCGAACGTACGTCATCGGCGAAATTCCCAACTCGTCGCGGAAGCCTTGCTGAATCGAACGAATACTCATGTGAACGTTGCGCGCGATCGACTCCATCGTGATTGGTTCGGCCAGGTGTGCGTCGATGTATTTCATGGCATCCTGCACAACCCGCCGACCTGGATCGGTGACCGGGCGGACGAACTCGTCGTGGTAGTTGGACGGCTGGATGTACAACAAGCTGTTCATCAGCAGCTCCTCGATCCCGCTGATGCCGTGCCCGCGCTGCACCAGCGATCCAGCGTGGTAGACCTCCGTGTGAAGAAGTTGGACGGCGGCATGCCAGCGCACGGCCACGTCGCTGGCCAGGTCGAACTGGGGCTGAAATACCAAGGGCCCGGAGAGCCGTCGGCCACGAAGTCGGGTCAGATATGCCCGCAGGGCCGGCTCCTCAATGCGAATCAACAGCTGTGGTGAGTCCTCGTCGAAGTGCATCGTCAACGGGGTCCCGGGGTTGGTCACCAACGCGCAGATGGTGTTCGCCTCGAACTCGTGGCCGCTGTGATGGCACTGTGCGCGCCCGTTCATCGGCATGTGCACACCGAAATAGGGTCCAAGAACCGGGATTTCGATAGTCGCACCGACATGCAGGTCCAGATACAACATGCTGACGTTGCGGAGGCGCACGCCGTGCATGGTGGCGGCGAAGCCGGACACATCGTCCCGAACGATGATTCGCCCAGGAGCCAGCGCCTTGCCGAGCAGTATGGCGGCATCCCGAACGCTCTCGGTATAGAAGATTTCGTTGTTTGCCAGCGCCGGCGGGACGCCACGGGAACGGACCTTGCGGCGCACGGGATTTCCCGTGTTCCGCGTGTCGATGAAACCGAGTCTCGCCAGCCGCGACATCACCGCCACCAAACCGAACGACGATCGGTCGATTGAGGATTCGTTGAACAGTTCGCGGCGATCATTCAAGTCTCCTAGGCGGACTAAGCGCTTCTGCGCACCCAAGTCTGCGCAATTCTGACAGCCATTGCGCGAAAGCGATAGGCGCAACCTCTCCACGTCGTTAGCGTGTGACCACCGACACACCGGCACTAGGAGGACTGGGTGGCCGCACACGCCTCGCTTACCGCACGCCCTGACGGGGACGAGCTCATCGAGGACTCTCCGGGTGACGACCTGATCCAGCGACTCGACGACCCGCAGATCGCCTCGTCACTTGCGGTGATACTCGACCACGCTGATTTGCTGGCCACGATCATCACGGGAGTCGATGGCGTGTTGCGACGCGCCGATGTGATCGGTGATTCGCTGGCATCCAGTGTCAACGAGGTCAGGAATCTTGCGGCCGCCAGCAACGGTCAGCGGCCATGGCCCAGCATCGACGTGGCGGCCCTGAGCGACTCGGTGACGCGGCTCTCCGCCGCGGTCGTTGACGCCACGCCCACCCTGGACAGGCTCTTGCATTCTTCGCTCACCGATCCACAAACGGCCGATGTTCTCGCGGAAGTCGGCGAGGCGCTGCTAGAGGGCAAACGAGCCGCGGCCGAGGATCCGCGCAGTCCCAAGGGTGTTTTCGCCCTGATGCGGGCGACCAAAGACCCTGACGTATCGCGCGGTTTGGGCTTCATGATCCAAATCGCCCGCGCCTTCGGCCGAAGGCTAGCTCCGCCGGAGCAGCCGAAGGACTCGCGCGCTCCCCGGCACGCAGTCGCATAACCCCACCACCTCAGCAGCCCAATCGTAAAGATCGAGAGGAGTTTTCATGGCGTCCGTGCTCTGGTTACAAGGGGGGGCATGCAGCGGCAACACGATGTCTTTCCTCAACGCCGACGAACCCAACGTCGTCGACCTCATCGTCGACTTCGGCCTTGATCTGCTCTGGCATCCGTCGCTTGGACTCGAGCTGGGCAATAACGCACAGAAGGTGTTCTGGGACTGCGTGAGCGGTGAGCGCCCCTTGGACATCTTTGTGTTCGAAGGCTCGGTGATCGAGGCCCCCAACGGCAGCGGCCGCATGGACATGTTCGCCGACCGGCCGATGAAGGATTGGGTCACCGATCTGTGCGCGGCCGCGCAGATCGTCGTCGCAATCGGCGACTGCGCCTGTTGGGGTGGCATTCCCGCCACCGAGCCGAATCCGTCCGCGTCGACGGGCCTTCAATTCCACAAGCGCAAGAAGGGCGGCTTCCTCGGCCCGGACTTCAAGTCGAAGATGGGCCTGCCGGTCATCAACGTTCCCGGCTGCCCCGCGCATCCGGACTGGATCACCCAGATCATCGTTGCGCTGGCCACCGGCCGAGCCGGCGACATCACCTTGGACGAATTGCACAGGCCCGAAACCTTCTTCAAGACCTTCACTCAAACCGGCTGCACCCGTGTGCAGTTCTTCGAATACAAGCAGTCGACGCTGTCGTTCGGCGAGGGCACCCGTACCGGTTGCCTGTTCTACGAATTCGGCTGCCGCGGCCCGATGACGCACTCGCCATGCAACCGGATCCTGTGGAATCGCCAGTCGTCGAAGACCAGGGCCGGCATGCCGTGCCTGGGCTGTACAGAACCGGAGTTCCCGCATTTCGACTTGGCGCCGGGCACCGTCTTCAAGACCCAAAAGGTCAGCGGGATGATCCCCAAAGAAGTGCCGGAGGGAAGCGACCATCTCACCTACATGGCGCACGCGGCCGCCGCGCGCATCGCAGCGCCGCAATGGTCGAAGGAAGACATGTTCGTTGTCTAACCACGGCCCTCTCCAACAGCCCAGCTTCAAAGTCTTGAAAGGACTCACCGAATGACCGCATTGGACTTGTTCGTCAGCCCGCTAGGACGTGTCGAGGGTGACCTTGACGTCCGTGTGACCATTGACGACGGCGTCGTCACCTCGGCATGGACCGAGGCCGCGATGTTCCGTGGATTCGAAATCATCCTTCAGGGAAAGGATCCGCAGGCCGGCCTGGTGGTAACGCCTCGAATCTGCGGAATCTGCGGAGGCAGCCATCTGTATAAGTCGGCGTATGCGCTGGACACCGCATGGCGGACCCACCTGCCGCCGAACGCGACGTTGGTGCGCAATATCTGTCAGGCTTGTGAGACTCTGCAGTCGATTCCTCGCTATTTCTATGCATTGTTCGCGATTGACCTGACCAATAAGAACTACGCGAAGTCCAAGCTCTACGCCGAATCGGTGCGCAGGTTCGCGCCATATGTGGGCACGAGCTACCAGCCCGGTGTGGTGTTGTCGGCCAAACCCGTTGAGGTGTATGCGATCTTCGGGGGGCAGTGGCCGCACTCCAGCTTCATGGTGCCCGGCGGGGTGATGTGCGCCCCCACGCTTTCCGATGTGACGCGGTCGATCGCGATCCTCGAGCACTGGAAAGACGAATGGCTCGAGAAGCATTGGCTCGGCTGCTCGGTTGACCGCTGGCTGGCCAACAAGACCTGGGAAGACGTCTTGGAGTGGGTCGACGAGAACGAGGCCCAATACAACAGCGACTGCGGTTTTTTCATCCGGTTCTGCCTCGACGTCGGCTTGGACAAATACGGCGCCGGCGTCGGCAACTACCTCGCCACCGGAACCTATTTCGAGCCGTCGCTTTACGAGAACCCCACCATCGACGGCCGCAACGCCGCGCTGATCGGGCGGTCGGGAATCTTCGCGGACGGCAAGTGGTCGGAGTTCGACCAGGCCCGGGTGCGCGAGGACGTGACCCACTCGTTCTACGAGGGCACTGGTGCGCTGCATCCATTCCAGGGTGAAACTATCCCGATCGACCCAGAAGAGGGCCGGAAACTTGGCAAGTACAGCTGGGCGAAGTCACCCAGGTACGACGTGCCGAACCTTGGCCACATCCCGCTGGAAGCCGGACCGCTCGCACGGAGGATGGCCGCTGGTGGGCCGAATGCCGCGGGGCATCAGGACAACGACCCGCTGTTCGTCGATCTCTTCAACAAGATCGGCCCGAGCGTGTTTGTGCGACAGCTGGCGCGCATGCACGAAGCACCGAAGTACTACAAGTGGACACGGGAATGGCTCGACCAGCTCAACCTGAAGGAGAGCTTCTACACCAAGCCCATCGAACACGCCGAGGGCATGGGCTTCGGTTCGACGGAGGCGGCGCGGGGCTCGCTGTCGGACTGGATCGTCATAGAAGACAACAAGATCAAGAACTACCAGGTCGTCACGCCGACGGCGTGGAACATCGGACCGCGCGATGGATCCGATGTGCTAGGCCCGATCGAAAATGCATTGGTGGGTTCTCCGATCGTCGATCCGGAAGACCCCGTCGAATTAGGGCATGTGGCCCGCAGTTTCGACTCGTGCCTGGTGTGCACGGTGCATGCTTATGACGGAAAGTCGGGACGTGAACTGTCAAAGTTCGTCATAAACGGAATGGTGTGATCGAAACGTCAACCACCCCAGACGAAACGACGCAACCCGGCGGGTCTGACTTCCCTATGGACCCGCCGGGTTGTGCGGTGCTGATCGTCGGCTGCGGGAACCTCCTGCGGGGTGACGACGGTGTCGGGCCCCTCCTGGTCCGCCACCTGTGGGAGCGCGGGATGCCCGACGGTGTAAAGCTGGTCGATGGCGGAACCGCGGGTATGGACGTCGCGTTCCAGATGCGAGGCGCGGAGAAAGTCGTGATCGTCGATGCGTCCGCCACCGGCGCCACTCCTGGCACCGTCTACCGGGTACCGGGCGGCGAACTGGCCGAGCTGCCGCCGCTGGACGGTCTGCATACCCACTCGTTTCGCTGGGACCACGCAATCGCCTTTGCGCGCTGGGCTTTAGCGGACGCGTGCCCATCCGACATCACCGTCTTTCTCATCGAAGCGGCGAACGTCGCATTCGGCACCGACCTCTCACCCGACGTGACCGCCGCCATGGATCAGGTGATCGAGATGATCGAAGCCGACTATGTCTCGCCGATGCGGCCACCGGATCCCACCGATCCCGACGACCTTGCCGTTCAGTTCACTGCCGACGGTTACCTGCGGTTGAGCGCAGCGCTTTCGGCGGCCCGCTTCCCCGCCAACGTGGCCGTCGGCGCCGTCCGCGACGATCAGCTGTGGCTGTTGCCGCTGAGGGGACCACGAAGCGGCGGGCTGCTCCTGAAGCAACGCAACCCGGCCGGCGATCGCGCCTTGCTGGTGCGCGAACTGCTTGACGACGTCATCCCGACCGGAGTACGTCGCGCGTTCTGGGATACCGACCATGGCGCGCTGCGGATTCCGTTGGAGCAGAAGAAGTGATGATCGTGGCCGAACAACCCGACATCGAGCCGACCCGGCGACGCGGGGACAGCTCTGCCGAGGAAGCACTCAGCGTCGACACCGTGGTCTTCGAGGAACGTGGACGCTGGGCCGTCGACATAGTCGTAGTGTTCGCCGACGGCATTGTGCGCAAACGCATTGACACTCATCCCACCAAGGCCCGCGCCGAGATATCAGCCCGGTTGATCAAGCGGGCCGCCGAGCGTGACATAAGGGGGCCACTAAATGGTTGAAGCACTGACGACCTGGACATCCGTGGTGGGTGACGACGGTTCTACGTCACCCGTGCTGGCGCGTCGTCCGCAGCCGCTGGGGCTGTTCCCACTTCCGCTGGGCTACATGCTCATTCCGGCGTGCCACGACGATGAGTCTGCCGAGGCCGCACGGCAGACGATGTTGGATGGGCGGCTCCCCGTCCGTTGGCCGACGAGCCTTCGCGCCCACGAACTCGCGGCCGCAGGCAATCGAGACGCCGCCATCGCCGCGTTGAAGAGCCAATCCGATCCGGTGGCGCGTTACAACCGCTTCGTCCTCGATTCCGACAGCATCGACCCCGGCGATCTGCGCTCCGCGCTGGGCGAATTCGCCGTCCTCGTCGACGTGGTGCTCTTCATGCTCGGCCGCACCGACACACCGCCACTTTGTGATGGCGGCGACGGCGAAATCGCTGCAGCTGTGTTGTCGGCACAGGCCAGTCACGCGCTGGAAGATGGAAACCTCGAAGCGGCAACCGAATTGCTCGACCGCGCCGCGGCGGCGGCCGAGTGCGTGTCGGCACCGCTGACCGGCTTGCTGACGGGTGCCGCTGGCGCGATCGCACGAGATCAGGGAAGGCCCGACTGTGTGGCACGGCTGCAAAAAGCTTTGGCCGCCCTCGACGGCGCCGCCGGGTTGCGCGTGCCCAGGGCCGAGATCCACATGTGCCTTGCGGGTGTGCTCCATGAGCAGGCCCAGCAGCGGCCCGAGCTGTTGGCAACGGCTATTCCCCACTATCACTCGACGCTGCAGCTGATCAAGCGCGACGACGCCCCGATGCTGTGGGCCGGCGCGCATGCCGGCCTAGCCACCGCGTACCTGACCATGCCGATGGTCGAGGCATCCGGACAGTTGCGGCTGGGCGTGGCCGCCCAATCCTTACGCTCGGCGCTCACGGTCTACACTCGCGACGAGTATCCGGCCGAATGGGCCAGTGTTCAGTTGAATCTCGCCAATTCGCTGGTGTACACACCGTCGCGGCACCAAAGGGAAAACCTCGTCGAGGCCGTCGAAATCTACGAGGCGCTGCTTCAGGTGCGCGATCGCGCCACCGATCCCCTTGGCCGGGCGAGGGTGCTCACCAACCAGGGAAACGTACTGGCGCACCTGGGGGTGTTCGACGACGCCAAGGCCAAACTGTACGAGGCACGATTCCTATTCGAGGAACTCGGCGACAACGACTCGGTACGCACCGTACGCGGCGTGCTCGACGAAATCGCCCATCAGCGAGTGCTCTCCACCCCCGACGACGCCGGGAGGCAGTGATGTCCACAGCCGTATCTGAGGTTTCGGACCGACAACCCGAAGCGGACCGACCTGCCGATCCCACCTTTGAAGAACTGGCGAAGCGCGTCGACGAGGCCGTCGCCGCGCTACAGGGGCTGGACCCAGGGCCGCGAGCCGTCGCCGAGGAGTTGAAGGCTGCCATCGAAGCGATCCACCGGGCCGGGCTCGTGACCATCGTCCGGCGCCTGCGCGCCGACGATGCCGCCCGCAACGTGCTGTTCGATCTCGTGGATGACCCCGTCGTGCACCTACTTCTTTCATTGCACGAAATCGTGCGACCCGACCCGATGACGCAGGCCACCAAGGTGCTGCAATCAGTGCGGCCGCAACTGCAGGGGCACGGTGGCGATGTCACGCTGGTGCGCATCGATAACGGCACGGCGTCCGTGCGTCTGCAGGGCGCGTGCAATGGATGCTCGATGTCCTCGGTGACGCTGAGGAACCTGGTAGAAAAGGCACTGGTGGAGAGCGTCCCCTCGGTCACCGCGGTGGAGGTTCTCCCCAACGAACCGGAGCCCACGCTGATTTCCGCCGACACCCTCTTCGCCGCCCGCCACCCGGTCGAGGAAGGCTGGGCACAGGCCGGGCCCGTAACCGGCGTGCCCGACGGTGATCTCGTCGCGATGCAATTGACGGCGCCAAACTCCGGACGGCAGGCTTCCGTACTGATAGTCAACCTGCATCAGCGCCTCACCGCGTATGTCAACGAATGTGCGCACGAGGCATTGCCTTTGGACAACGCGGTACTCGACGTCACCAACGGCACGCTGACGTGTCCCTGGCATGGCTTCTGCTACGACGCTGCCTCCGGGGAGTGCCTCACCGCACCGGCGGCGCAACTCGAACAACTGCCCTTGCGCATCGACGACGGACACGTGTGGATCCGGGTCGGCACATGACCCGCTTGACCGTGCGCACCAGCCTGCTGCCGCGGGCCCCACGCCCCGACTCCCCCGTCGGGGTCGATCTTTCCGGCGGCTGGGCGCCGGATGTGTGGCTCGGCGCACCCGCGCCGGGCGGTTTGACGCTGCCGCAGGCCAGCCCGACGATGGCCTGGATGTATTCCCCGCGCGGGGTGTTCTTCGACGAACGACATGTCGTGGTCGCCGACTCGGGCAACCACCGCGTGCTGATCTGGCACGGTCTGCCCACCTGCGACGAACAACCCGCCGACGTGGTGCTCGGCCAGCCCAACGGCACCACGGAAGGCCATGCCGCCGACGGGCGCGGACCCGAGAACGGGATGAACCTGCCTACCGGCGTGCTCATCCACGACGGGCGGCTCATCGTCGCCGATGCCTGGCATCACCGCATCCTGGTGTGGAACGCGGTGCCCGAAACTAATTGGACTCCACCGGATCTCGTCCTGGGCCAACCCGATTACACTGCGGTCGAACCCAATAGCGGCGGCGAGTGTTCTGCCTCGTCGATGTACTGGCCGTTCGGCATCGCGATCATTGGTTCTGTGTTCTGGGTCGCCGACACCGGCAACCGACGCGTGCTCGGCTGGGACGGTGGACTACCCGAACCCGGCCGACCCGCCGACATTGTGCTCGGCCAGCCAGACGCGGTGAACCGCGAAGAGAACCGTGGCGAACAAGTGGGCCCGGCTAGTTTTCGATGGCCGCACAGCATCAGTGGACGCGACGATCTGTTGCTGATCGCCGATGCCGGTGATCACCGGGTGCTCGGCTGGTCGCCGGTGCCACGGGGTGATCGGCCGGCCGACCGGCTGCTCGGTCAGCCCGATTTCGCCACCGCGCGCGAATGGCCGTACGGACCGCAGTGTGGCGACCGGTTCCGATTCCCATACGCGGTCAGCATGGACATCGACGGGGTCGCGGTCGCCGACACCGCCAACAACCGCATCTTGCTGTGGGACGACATGCCCACCGACGGCCAGCCGGCGGACCATGTCCTGGCGCAGCCGACGTTTGGGGACAACGGCGAAAATCGCTGGAAGGCAGTCACTCACGACTCATTGTGTTGGCCTTACGGCGTGTGGCTGCACGGCGATCGCCTAGCGGTGGCCGATTCGGGCAACAACAGAATCATCATCTGGCGGCGACGATGATCCACGCACCAACGACGACCACCTCCGCATCGTCGCAGCGGCGCCGCTTCACAGTCTCCGGAATCGTGCAGGGCGTGGGGTTTCGCCCATTTGTGCACCGGGTCGCGACAGAACTGGATCTGGCCGGATTCGTCGGCAACGACTCCGCGGCGGTCTTCATCGAGGTCCAGGGCGACCCGAGCGCAGTGGCCGAGTTCGGCCACCGACTGACTGCCGACGCGCCGCCGTTGGCCGTCATCACCGACGTGTCCGCTACCGAACTCGTGACACAGGGGCACTGCGACAATGGTTTTCGGATTGTCGACAGCTACACCACCGGTGCTGCGCCCACCGCCATTCCGGCCGACGTCGCCGTCTGTGACGACTGCGTGAACGAACTGCTCGACCCCGCTAACCGGCGCTTCCGCCATCCGTTCATAACGTGCACGAACTGCGGACCCCGGTTCACGATCATCAAGGGCCTCCCCTATGACCGGCCAGCGACCACAATGGCGGACTTCGCGATGTGCGATCGGTGTGCAGCCGAGTACCACGATCCGGCGAACCGACGATTCCACGCACAGCCGATCGCGTGCCCCGATTGCGGGCCGTCACTGTGGTACGCCGGCAGCGGCGGCCGGATCACCCGAACTGACGCAGCGCTGGCGGCCGCCCAGCACGCCTTGTCGGACGGTGGCATCCTGGGCGTGAAGGGCATTGGCGGATTCCATCTGGCCTGCGCCGCCGGCAACTGCGGCACCGTTGCGGAGTTGCGGCAGCGAAAAGCCCGTCACGGCAAGGCCTTTGCGGTGCTGGTCTCCGATCTCGATGTCGCGCGCCGCTACGCCGAAATCAGCGAAGCTGAAGCCCAGGTCCTTTCGAGTCCGGCCCGGCCCGTCGTGCTTCTTCGCCGCCGACCCGGCGCACCGGTTGCGGCCGGAGTAGCCCCCGGGAACCCGTTGATCGGTTTGATGTTGCCGTACTCGCCAATCCATCACCTGTTGATGACGCCAGTGCCTGGCTCGGCGATGACGCCACCCGAAGCGATCGTGTTGACAAGCGCCAACCGATCCGACGAGCCCATCTGCTACACCGACGAGGACGCCGCCAAGCGGCTTCCGACGCTTACCGACGCGGTGCTTGACCACAACCGGCCGATCCATGTGCCGTGTGACGACTCGGTGGTGCGGGTCTTAGGCGATGGTGAGCTGCCGATCCGCCGCTCCCGGGGCTACGTCCCGCTCCCCGTCGACCTCGGGGTGGACGGCCCCCCGGTGCTCGCGGTCGGTGGGGAGCTCAAGAACACGTTCTGCCTCACCGACGGCCGGCGAGCTTTCTGCTCCGCCCATATCGGCGACATGGGCACCGTCGCCACATTGAAAACGTTCAACCACTCCGTGAAGCAACTGTGCGAGATCCGTCGCCAGCCTGCGCGGCTGGCCGCCGACCTGCATCCGCGCTATGTGACGCGAAATTGGGCCGAACACAATGCCGGTGACCGCCCCCTCGATCTGATTCAGCATCACCACGCTCACGTGGTGTCGCTGCTGGCCGAACACGAGATGCTGGGCGAATCCATCATCGGTGTCGCGTTCGACGGCACCGGCTATGGGTGCGACGACACCGTGTGGGGTGGGGAGATCCTGCGCCTCGGCCGGGATAGTCATCGTTACACCCGGGTCGGGCACCTCGCAGAAGTGCCGTTGGCAGGCGGCGACGCCGCAGTGCGCAACCCGTGGCGGATGGCGCTGGCTCACTTGTGGCACGCCCGTGTGCCGTGGACCGCCGATATGGCTCCGGTCCAGGCCGCCGACGCGGCCGAATTGCGGTTGCTTCGCACGCAATTCGCAACGGGCCGCGGCTGTGTTGCGACCACCAGCATGGGCCGTCTGTTCGACGCCGTGGCTTCATTGCTCGATGTACGCCAGCAGATCACCTACGAGGGTCAAGCAGCAATCGAGCTGGAAGTGTTGGCGGCCACGAAATTTTACGAACCTGCCGCACCAGGGCCGGAGCTCCGCCTTGACGTCGATCTGGACGGGATTCTCGATCCCACGAGGATGCTGGCCGCGATGGTCTCCGCGCTGCGGGACGGTGCCGAACCGGCACGCCTTGCTGCCGCGTTCCACCACGCGGTCGCGGTGGCCGTCACGGACGTGGTCGGACAGGTCGCAGGCCAAACGCGCACGGTAGGGCTGACGGGCGGGGTTTTCCAGAACGTGTTGCTGCTAAAGGCATGTCGTCAGCTTCTCGAAGAGGCGAGTTTCACCGTGCTGACGCATCGCATCGTCCCGCCGAACGACGGCGGGCTCGCTCTGGGCCAGGCGGCGATATCGACACTGACGGCCTTGGAGGAGGAGAACACAGAATGTGTCTAGGAATTCCCGGCCGTATCACCGAGATTTGGGATGTGCCGGCCGGCGGGCGGTTCGCCAACATCGCGTACGGTGATCAGGTCAAAACCGCTTGCCTGGCTTATCTTCCCGATCTGGCGGTCGGTGACTATACGATCGTGCACGCCGGTTTTGCGCTCACCCGCATCGACGAAGAATCCGCCCAGCTGACGCTGGCGACCATGCGCGAGTACGGCGTATTCGGTGACCGGGAGGCGACAACATGACCGCGGCAGTCCCCTCGGTAATAGCGCAGGATTTGGCCGCCGACCTGGCAATCGCTTCTTTCACACTGGCGCAACGGTTCTCGGCGGGGGCAACCATGTGGTGCGTCGCGCCCGCTTTCGCCCCGCATGCCCACCACATCGCGGTCGAATTCGTTCATCCGGTGATCGTCGGGAAGCGGGCGCTGCCTGCGGTGGCGCTGACCGGACCCGATCTGCTGGGTCAGGTGCGCGTATCGGCACGTGCCGGCGACGTGGTCATCGCCGTCGCCGCCGCCGACGAGCGCGACGTGCGTGCGGTGATGCGCCGTGCCGCTGCGTGGGGTGTCACGACGATCTGGATCGGCAACGGCGACCGCCCCCAACACGGGGCCGCCGATCATGTGCTTTGGCTGGACGATCAGGATCCGGCGCTCCCCGCCACGGGCGAATTCGTCCTGCTGTACCACCTCCTGTGGGAGCTGACACATGTGTGCTTCGAGCATCCGGGCCTGCTCACGCCATCGCGGGAGTGCACCGACGACGTGTGCATCACGTGCAGCGACGAAGGCAGACTGGGCGAGGTCATCACGGCAGCGCACGCCGACGGATCGGCGTCGGTGCGTACCGCAACGGGCACCGAAACCGTCGTAACCGCGCTGACCGGGCCGCTATCGCCTGGCGACCTCGTGTTGGTGCATGCCGGCATGGCGATCAGCAGGCTGAGTGAGGACTGACAAGGTGATGAACCAACAGAGCCTCGACGAGGCCACCAATTTCCTGTATCCGTTCATCGACGGGAACGAGACTGATGCAAGCGCGCTTCTCGCCGACCTAACGGAGTCTGCGTTGGCCAAGGCTGCGGAAAGCGCCGCGCTGCGCCAGTCCACCTTGGCAGCATGCGCGCACCTTATCGAGATCGCTGGCGCCGAGATGGCGCACCGGTTCGCCGCGGGCGGCAGACTATTCACCTTCGGCAACGGCGGAAGCTCCACCGACGCCGCGACACTCGCGGCACTGTTTGCGTCGCCGCCCGCGGCGCACCCGCTGCCGGCCTGGTCCCTGACCGCCGACCAGGCGGTGCTCACCGCTCTGGGCAATGACGTCGGCTTCGACCTGGTCTTCGCGCGTCAGCTGATCGCCAGGGCGCGCGATGCCGACATCGCGGTGGCGATGTCGACGAGCGGTAATTCAGCAGATCTCCTGCTGGCGCTGCGTGAGGCCCACAGCCGCGGCATGTACACCATTGGATTCACCGGATACGACGGCGGCGCCTTCATCGACAACCCCGACGTCGACGCCTGCTTTGTCGTCCAGTCGCAAAGCGTTCACCGCATCCAGGAATCGCAGGCGTTGTTGGGCCATCGGTTGTGGGCCGCGGTGCAAGCACAGGAGAAGAACCGATGAGCGAACACGTCGCGGAATATCTGGCTTCTGGCCCGTCGTATCGCGAGGGCGAAGTCATCGACCGCATCGAAACGTTCCGCAAACGCCGCCCACGACTGCGCGACACCGTGGTGACGCTCGCCCACGGCGCGGGCGGGAAGGCATCGGCAGCGCTCGTAGATGCCGTTTTCGTCGAGGCGTTCCGCAATCCGCACCTGGAGTCGCTCGGTGACGGCGCAGTGATCGCATTGCCCGGCGGACAACGGATAGCGGTGTCAACTGATTCATTCGTGGTGCAGCCACTGCGATTTCCCGGTGGATCGATCGGCCACCTCGCGGTCCACGGCACCGTCAACGACCTCGCGATGGCCGGCGCGGTGCCGTCGTGGATCACCGCGGCCTTCGTCCTGGAGGAAGGGTTTCCCATCGACGAGCTCCGCGAGATCGTCGCCGACATGGCCGCCGCGGCGGCCGCCGCGGGTGTCCAGGTCGTCACCGGCGACACCAAGGTGGTGCCCAAAGGGGCGGCCGACGGCATGTTCATCACCACCACCGGCGTCGGCATCGTCCCTGCGGGCCGCGAGCTGTCGCCGCAGAAGGTACGGCCGGGTGACAAGGTCCTGGCCTCCGGGACAATCGGTGACCACGGTATGGCGGTGATGCTCGCCCGCGGCGATCTGGCGATCGAGGCCGACATCCGTTCCGACACAGCCTCAGTCAGCGGTTTGGTGGAGCGCCTGCTCGAAGCGGCGCCGTCGACCCGATGGATGCGAGATCCGACGCGCGGCGGTGTGGGCACCGTGTGCAACGAGTTGGCTCAGGCATGCGGGCTGGCAGTGGTCCTCGAGGAGAACCAGCTGCCGGTGCGGTCGGAGGTTGCGGGCGCATGCGAAATGCTCGGTATCGACCCGCTTTACGTCGCTAACGAAGGCAAGTTCCTCGCCATCGTGGATCCGTCGGAAGCGGGCGACGCCCTCGCCGCGCTGCGCTCGCACTCCGACGGGCACGGCGCCGCCGAGATTGGTCACATCGCAGACGAACCCGCCGCAACGGTCGTGGTGCGCACCGGCTTCGGTGGCACCCGCATTGTGGACATGCTCGTCGGCGACCCACTACCCCGCATCTGCTGAGGAAGGACTTCCTATGTGCCTGGGAATCCCCGGACGAATCGTCGAAATCACCGACGCCGCCAACTGTTTGGCCAAGGTGGACGTCAGCGGTGTTCGCAGGATCATCAGCGTGCGGCTGCTGGAGAGAGACATGCCCGAACCCGACGACTGGGTCCTCGTGCACGTCGGTTTCGCGATGGCCAGAATCGACGAAACAGAGGCGCTGCTGACACTGGCGGCCGTCAAGAAGCTGGGCGAAGCGTATTCCGACGAGATAGACGCGTTCGACTCGTCGGCGATCATCTGAACAGGAGACATCATGCGATTCGTGGACGAGTTCCGTGACCCAGCTGCAGCGCGAAAGCTGTTGGGCGCAATCGATACCCTGGCCCGTGCGGGTTCTTCGCAGGAGCATTTCAAGTTCATGGAGGTGTGCGGAGGGCACACCCATACGATCTATCGGCATGGCATCGAGCACCTGTTGCCGGAGAACGTGGAACTCGTGCACGGTCCCGGCTGCCCGGTCTGCGTCATTCCGATGGGACGCGTCGACGATGCGACCTGGCTCGCACGACAGCCGAACGTGATCTTCACATGCTTCGGCGACATGATGCGCGTGCCCGGCTCGAACGGCAGCCTGCTGGACGCCAAAGCCGGCGGCGCCGACGTCCGGTTCGTCTACTCGCCACTGGATGCGTTGAAGATCGCGGCGGACAACCCCGACAAACAGATCGTGTTCTTCGCTATCGGGTTCGAAACCACGGCGCCCTCAACGGCGGTCACCTTGGTACGGGCAAGCGAGCTCGGTGTCGACAATTTCACCGTCTTCTGCAATCACGTCACCATCGTGCCGCCGATCAAGGCGATTCTGGAGTCCCCCGACCTTCGGCTCTCCGGTTTCCTCGGGCCTGGCCACGTGTCCACCGTCGTCGGCAACCGACCGTACCGGTTCGTCCCCGCGGTCTACGGCAAGCCATTGGTGGTAGCGGGATTCGAACCACTGGACATCTTGTCTTCGATCGCAATGCTGTTGCGCCAAATCCGCGAAGGCCGTTGCGAGGTCGAGAACCAGTACTCGCGAGTCGTCAATGAGGAGGGCAACCCTGCGGCGTTGGCCCTGATGAGCGAGGTCTTCGCATTGCGCCCGCACTTCGAGTGGCGCGGACTGGGATTCATCTCCCAGAGCGCGCTGCGGCTACGTGACGAATTGGCCGACTTCGACGCCGAGCAGCGGTTTGCGATGCCGGGCGTGCGGGTCGCGGATCCGAAAGCTTGTCAGTGCGGGGAGGTGCTCAAGGGCGTGCTCAAGCCCTGGGAGTGCAAGGTCTTCGGGACGGCGTGCACTCCGGAGACCCCGATCGGTACCTGCATGGTGTCCCCCGAGGGGGCCTGCGCGGCCTACTACAACTTCGGACGACTGCACCGTGACGCTGCGACGTTGATCGGGCAGGGCGCACGCACATGACGCGTGCCGACATCGTCGACACCGATGGTCCGGAGATGTTCGCGCGCTATGCCTATGCCCCCAACCAGCTCGGCTACTGCGGCCCGCAGGACTCGTCCAGACTGCTCAACGGCGGGCGAAACGAGATCGAACTGGCCGCCCGACAATTCACTGGTGCATGGCCTTATCTTCAGGTGCTGTCACGGATGACCGGGATCGCCGATCCCCTCGATCACCGGCTGGTCGAATCCTATTGGCTCGGAGGAGGAGTGGGTGCCGATCTCGAGTCGCACGCATTCACCGCCGAACTGCTGGCGGTGATCGGGCCGCAAGCCGGCCACTACTGGGGCCACCTGACCGCGGAACTCGCCAATGAGGCGGCCCCGAATCACTGTTTTCATGTGTTCGGGGTGTACCCATGGTCACGGCTGCTCGGCGAGGGCATGGACGAGCATCCCGTGGCAGTGCTGGACAACTGCCGAATCACTTGGGGCACAGTTCTTTCCACCGGCCGTGCTGACGCCATCGTCTCGTGTCAGCAGCTCGCCTGGGACGGCGCCGCACTGTCGCTGTCCGCGGCGTTGGCCAGAAACGTCGAACTCGACCGCACGATACCCACCGTTGCCACGGGCGATCTGGTGGCTGTTCATTGGGGCAGGGTGTGTGGCCGGCTCACCACCGAGCAGGTCCAAGCCCTGGCGGACAGCACGCGCCGCCAGCTCCACGTCACCAATCACCGACTGGCACAGCAGGTGCCGTGAGACCGCGAATCGTCCAAACCGAGGGCCAGATCGGCTTCTACTGGGTGACACCGAACGGGGTGGCGACCGTATTGCCGGAGCTCGTCGTCGACGACGACGAGCCTGACCGGCTGGTGGCGACGCATCTGGAAGCGCTTGACGATGCGCTGATCATCGCCGCAGCCCGATTCGGCGAGATACTCGGTGGGGGCAAGCGGCCCGAGGCGGAGGAACGGGATGACCTGATCGTCCTTCATCGCTGCCTCGACCGGTTGGTCCGCGACTACGCCTTGGCAGCCGAGATCGCGGGAGTCGTCCCGGATCTACGTGCCGGGAAGATCATCGGCACTGCGACACTGATTTCCATCCTCGCGCGGTTCCCGGTCGGCCTGCTTGGTCCGGCTCCCTTCGACGGTGAACTCGACGAGCCCAGCCCCGGCGTCATCAGTGGTTTCGGCCAGCTGCAGCGGGTCGATCCCGACCGGCCGTGGAAGGGCGGACGTTGGGTACTGAAAGCCGAATCGGGCCGCCTGTATCCGCTGACTTTGTCGACCATGCTGTTCGACAGTTCGGGAGTGAACAAGGACGCTGCGAGGCGGGAACATCGTGAGGCCATTGAGGCGTGCGTCAGCAGCGCGACGGCCAGGGAGGCTGACTCCTTCTCGGTGGCCTCGGCCTTGGACTGGCTGCTGTACGACTGGCTGATGGCCCACCGTGAGGATCCCGA
>JGI10216J12902_100547547_pt1 | contig 22231 bp, 14 predicted proteins | sample KanNatreferecore_FD_12902 | JGI IMG/M metagenome (IMG submission 12902)
CCCGCCTGCAGCCACGGCTGGAGGAGTACGCCGCCTCCCTGGCGGGCTATGAGAAAAACCGGTTCGAGGAGCTGCCGCCGGAGCTCAAACGGCGGGTGGCCGGGGAGTGGAGCCGGAGCTTTGAGGCGTGGGGATACCCAGCGGATCGGACGGGAGGAAATGGGGAAATGAGGAAATGAGGAAATGGGATGGTCGGAGGGCCTTCCAGGTCATCCCGTTTCCTCATTTCCTCCCGTTTCCCCATTTCCTCCGTTCGGCGAGTGACCTGCAACCCCGGCGAGCGGCGGCGTGTCGAACTCTCCGTCCACGCCCTTCGCTTGCCATGATCCGCACCTACCTCACCGCCCTGATCCTCGCCGCCGTCGCCACGGCTGCGGGCGCTGCCGCCCAACGCCCCGCGCCCCGCGCCCAACGTCCTGCCCCCGTGGAGTTCAACCGCGACATTCGCCCCATCCTGTCCGACAAGTGCTTTGCGTGCCACGGGCCGGACGCCAACCACCGGAAGGCGGGGCTGCGGCTGGACCTGGCGGGCGGAACCGCACTGTCCGGACGCCGGGCGATGGTGCCGGGGAAGCCGGAGCTGAGCGAGCTGGTGCGGCGGATCATCGCGACGAACGCGCTCCGGATGCCGCCGGCAAGCACGGGCAAGAAGCTCAGCGCCGCGGAGATCGAGCTGCTGAAGCGATGGGTGGCGCAGGGCGCGGCGTACGAGCCGCACTGGGCCTACGTTCCGCCGAAGCCCCGGCCCCTACCGGCGGTGAAGAACGCGTCGTGGGTGCGCAACCCCATCGATCGGTTCGTCCTGGCGAAGATCGAGGCGGCCGGCCTCGCTCCCTCCCCGGAAGCCGACCGCATAACCCTCATCCGGCGCCTCTCTTTGGACCTGACGGGCATACCCCCGACACCTCAGGAAGTATCCCAGTTCCTGTCCGAGAGCGAGGCTGAAGCCCGCCTCCCCAAAGCCCAAAGCCCAACGCCGGATGCCTACGACCGGCTCGTGGACCGTCTCTTGGCCTCCCCTCGCTACGGCGAGCGGATGGCGATGTACTGGCTGGACCTGGTGCGGTATGCGGATACCGTCGGCTACCACGGCGACCAGGAGCAGCACATCACGCCCTACCGGGACTGGGTGATCAAGGCCTTCAACGACAACCTGCCGTTCGACCGGTTCACCCTCGAACAGCTTGCGGGAGACCTGCTGGTCAAGGAAATGCAAGGAAACGCGGAAATGGGAGGAAATGAAAAGATCCCGAGACCTCCCGGATCTCCCATTTCCCCATTTCCCCATTTCCCCATTTCCTCGAGCAACCCCGTTTCATCCCTGATCGCCTCCGGCTACAACCGGCTCCTGCAGACCACCCACGAAGGGGGCGCGCAGGACAGGGAGTACCGCGCGAAGTACGCGGCGGACCGCGTCCGCAACTTCTCCGGGGCGTGGCTCGGCGCCACGATGGGCTGCGCGGAGTGCCACGACCACAAGTACGACCCGTTCACGCAGAAGGACTTCTACAGCCTGTCCGCCTTCTTCGCGGACGTGCAGGAAAAAGGTGCGTTCGGCGGGCCGGACCAGTCCCCCACCCTCCGCCCGCCGGAGATGGACGTCCTTTCCCCGTTCGACCAGGAGGAGGCGGACCGCATCTCCGCGAGGATCGCGGAGCTAATGTCGGGGGCGGAGGCTGAGAAACGGGGGCAAGAGATCGCCGGTCTCCAGCAGCGCTATGACGAGCTCCGGAAACGGAAGCGGCCCACGCTGATCACCGTTTCCGTTGAGCCGCGGCAGACGCGCGTGCTCCGGCGCGGGGACTGGATGGACGACGGCGGCGAGATCGTCCAGGCGGCCACGCCGCGGTTCCTGCCCGCTCCCCGGGTCGCGGACCGGCGCGCCAACCGCCTGGACCTGGCCCGTTGGGTGACCTCACCTGCAAACCCGCTCACCGCCCGCGTGTTCGCGAACCGGGTCTGGTCGCTCCTCTTCGGCGCGGGGCTGTCCCGGTCGCTGGAAGACTGCGGCGCGCAGGGCGAGCCTCCAACGCATCCCGAGCTGCTGGACTGGCTTGCGGTCGCGTTCCGCGAAGGCGTTGGGCCTCAGGCGTTGGGCATTGGGGGTGGCTCTCCTGACGCCCAAGGCCCAACGCCCAACGCCCGCGCCTGGAACGTGAAGGCTCTCGTCAGGTTGATCGTAACGAGCGCGGCGTACCGGCAGTCGTCGGACCTGCGCCCTGGCGATCCGGAGAACCGGCTGCTGGCGCGGCAGGCGCGCTTCCGCGTGCCCGCGGAGATGATCCGGGACTCGGCGCTGGCGGCGAGCGGGCTGCTGGTGGAGAAGCTGGGGGGTCCGAGCGCGCGGCCGTACCAGCCGGAGGGTTACTACGACCTGCTGAACTTCCCGAAGCGCACTTACAAGCACGATGGCGACGACGGCCAGTGGCGGCGGGGGCTCTACGTGCACTGGCAGCGGCAGTTCCTGCACCCCATGCTGCGCGCCTTCGATGCGCCCTCACGGGAGGAGTGCACCGCGAAGCGGCCGCTCACCAACACGCCGCTGCAGGCGCTGACCCTATTGAACGACCCGTCCTTCATCGAGGCGGCGCGAGCCCTCGGGGCGCGAACGCTGCGTGAAGGGGGCGCGGATACGCGCAGCCGGATCCGGTGGGCATGGCGGGTCGTGCTCTCGCGAGAGCCCCACGATCGGGAAATCGCCGCGCTGGAGAAGCTCTTCGAGCGGAACCGGTCCCGCTACGCGGCGGACTCCGAGGCGGCGAAGAAGCTGATCCGAACGGGTCTGGCGCCGGTGCCCGCGGACTTGGACCCGAGCGAGCTGGCCGCCTGGACGATGGTCGGCCGAGCGCTTTTCAACCTGAACGAAGCCATTACGAGGAGCTAGCGAATGGGCTGCCCGGAATACGAACGCGCGAAACGGCTGCCGGACTCGCTCGTAGTTACGAGGAGACGGTTCCTCGGCCAGGGCTCCGTCAGCCTGGGCGCGGCCGCGCTCTGGTCGCTGATGGGCGCGGAAGCCGCCAACGCCGCCCAGACTCCCCCCCAAGTTGGGGGGCCGGGGGGGCTGCCGGCACTGCCCGGCTTCCCGCATTTCGCGGCGCGGGCGAAGCGGGTGATCTTCCTTTACATGTCCGGCGGGCCGTCGCACCTGGAGACGTTCGACTACAAGCCGGAGCTCCAGCGGCTGGACGGGCAGCCCATGCCGGATTCGTTCACGAAAGGGCAGCCGATCGCGCAGCTCCAGAACCAGCAGCTCCGCTGTCTCCGCCCCCAGTTCAAGTTCAACCGGTGCGGCCAGTCCGGGCAGGAGATCTCCGAGATTCTGCCGCACCACGCGAAGATCGCGGATGACATCTGCATCCTCCGCTCGATGCATACGGACCAGATCAACCACGACCCGGCGCACACGGTGATGAACACCGGCACGTCCATCTCCGGCCGGCCGAGCATGGGGTCGTGGATCACCTACGGGTTGGGGAGCGAGAGCCGCAGCCTCCCGGGGTTCGTGGTGATGACCAGCGAGGGCGGGCGCAATCCCCAGCCGATCGCCTCCCGCCAGTGGGCCGCCGGCTTCTTGCCGGGCAAGCACCAGGGGACGATGTTCTACTCGTCCGGCGATCCGGTGCACTACGTCCGCAACCCCGCGGGGGTGAGCGGGGAGCAGCAGCGGGAGCTGGTGGACACCCTCCGCGAGCTGAACGGCATCCGCGGCGAGACCACGCCGGACCCGGAGCTGGAGACCCGCATCGCGCAGTACGAGCTGGCGTTCCGCATGCAGGCCAGCGTCCCCGAGCTGCTGGACCTGGGGAAGGAGCCGGCGCACACCTTCGACCTGTACGGCCCGCACGCGCGCACCCCCGGCAGCTTCGCCTACAACTGCCTCCTCGCGCGCCGGATGGCGGAGCGAGGCGTCCGCTTCATCCAGCTCTATCACCGGGACTGGGACCACCACGGCGACCTGGTCCATTACATGAACATCTGCTGCGACCACTGCGACCGTCCCAGCGCGGCGCTCATCCAGGACCTCAAGCAGCGCGGGTTACTCGAAGATACCCTCGTGATCTGGGGCGGCGAATTCGGCCGCACGCCGATGTTCCAGGGCAAGGGCAAGGACCCCGGCCGGGACCACCACATGCGCGGCTTCTCCATGTGGATGGCCGGCGCCGGCGTGAAAGGCGGCCTCACCTACGGCGCCACGGACGATCTCGGGTACCACGCGGCGCAGGACAAGGTCCACGTGCACGACCTTCACGCCACCATGCTGCACCTGCTCGGCATCGACCACGAGCGCTTCACCTACAAGTACCAGGGGCTGGACTTCAAGCTCACGGGCGTGGAGCCGGCGCGGGTGGTCAGCGAAATCCTTGCCTAGCTAGGAGCCGCCGGTCATTTCACCTCCAGCGGAAACACGAACTTGGTGAGGAACCGGGTCCGGGTCCGCTTGCCATTCGCCACGGGGTCCCCAAGCAAGAAGAACATCTCCACTCCTCTCCCTCCCGAGACTCGGTAGGTAAGGAAGTAGTGCAGGACGCCGTCGATCATCGTGACCCGTCCGCCGACGGCGCGGTACGGATCGATCTCCCGGGCCAGCGTGATCACGTGGAGGGAGTGGTCCTCCGTGTGGGAGAGGAGGCTGGATGACACAGCGAGGTCCCACTTCCCGGGCAGCCGCTTGCTGAAGTTGGGCTCGATGAACCGGATGGGCCGGTTGGCGCGGGTGCCGAACCGGTAGTCCACTCCCACGCGGTTGTAGCGGTTGGAGACGTTCCGGGTGAGCCCGATGCGGTATTCGCTGTCCCGCTCGTCCTGGAAGCGGCCGCCGTTCCAGCCCCACCGCACACCCCAGTCGCTGCGGGTGTCCAGGCCGAAGTTCAGCTCGTAGAGGCGCCGGAAGAAGTCGCCGTCCGTGCGCCAGTGGTTGTTCACGAGGCAGTACAGCCAGCCGTCCCGCACCGGACCCTTGCGCCACTCCCGGTAGTAGGAGACCGAGGCATCCGGGCCGTGGAAGTCCGTGAACGGCACGAAGCCGTTGGCCGCCTTGAAGTCCTTCGCCACGCGGGTGTACGCCAGGTGCAGGTTGACGTACCCGTGGTCCCAGCGCACGCCGGTGCTCACCGCGGAGCCGCTGGCGTCATCCCCCAGGGACTGCGCCAGGTCGGACCGGAAGAGCCACGGGCCCTTGCGGATAAACTCGTTCACGCCGACCACGATATTCGAATCGCCGGGGAGCGCCCGCTGTACCAGATAGGCCCCGACCGTTGAAGACGGGCCCACGTCGTGGAGCCAGCGACCCACCATGTCGAAGCGGCGGTCGCCCACCGCCGCCGTGGCCAGCACCCCGACGCTGTCCCGGGCGCCGTACCGGCCGTAGAGCTTCCCGCCCGCGTCGAAGGCGGGGACCCGGCCGCTGAAGAAAGCGCTCCCCCACGCGCGCCCGGCGGACTCGTTGACGCGGAAGATGTTCCCGCCGTCCAGGAAAAAGGGACGCGTGTCCGGAACGAAGCGCTCGCCGCGGTTGAACTCGATCCCTGCGACGGCGCGCTCCACGGTGGAGAAGTCCGGGTTGAGGGTGGCGACGGCCGTCAACTCCGGCGTCAGCGCGGACCGGGCGTCGATGCCGGCATTCAGCGTCTGCCCGCGACCAAAACCGAACGGAATCCGGGCATTCCCCCCCAAGCCCGCGCCGGTGGTGGTGTAGGGCAGAAGGGAGATGGTGCGCTCGAAGGCTCCCCTGGGCACGCGCACGCCTTCCCAGTCGCCGCTGAGCTCGTCGAACCCCTGCAGGCCGCGGTTGCTCCATTCCGAGACGATCTTCGTCCGCTGCTGCACGCGCACGAAGTTGAGGCCGAACGTGACCGGAGTCGACCTTATGGGGACGTTGAGGATGCGCCAGGGGATCCGCATCTCGGCGGTCCAGCCGTCCGGCACGCGCTTCGCGGCGGCCGCCCACTCCCCCTTCCATTCCAGCTTGGGGGCGCGCCCGCCGGCGAGGTATCCGGAGCGTGTGCCGAGCGCGTTCGTGCTGAAGTAACTGGTATCCGCGCCGCGGCGGGTGTGGAACGGATCGAGCGCCACCCGGACCACGTCTTCATCTCCGCCGCCGGAATCGGGACGGATCTCCCGGGCGACGATCCGGTCCGGCTCGGAGTCGTGGCAGTGGAAGGCCAGGTAGAGTGCGGCGTCGTCGTAGCCGATCCACGCCTCCGTCTGGTCGATGTCCGTGCGCTGCGTGGTGCGGTCGGAGAACCGGTCCGCCTTTGCGGCGGACGCCCACACGGCGTCGGAGAGATCGCCGTCGATCGTAGGGGGGGAGGCCAGCGCGACCGCGGCGATCTTACGGCGCGAGAGCGCCTCGTTCTGGGCCGATGCAGAGGCTGGAACGAGGAACAGCGCGAGGGCGAGCGCCGGACAAGCGCTCGATTGCTGGAACCCACCACGCCAGGACGGCCGCCTGCTCACCATTCCTACTCCGCAGCGCCGGTCACGGAGAGGTCCGCAGGCGTCGACGCGATGCTCCGTAAGGTTACCGGAGCGTTACACTGGAGTGCGACACCACGCTGAGGCGGAGCGTTACGGCGGTGTGGCCTCGTTACGGCAGCTCGCCGTCTTCCTGCACGCGGAAGTACGGTTACAGCGTGTCGGTGACTTCGGCGGCGTCACCGACGATGAGGAAGCCCGGGTTCATCTAGCGCTTCGCCAGGATCTCCAGCCGCACCGGACCGTGGCCTCCCAAGCCGATCTTTCGTGCGAGGCCTTTGCTGAGGTCCGCGGTGTAACCTCGGCGGAAGGGGCCGCGGTCGTTCACGCGGCCGATGGCGGACTTACCGGTGCGCAGGTTCACCACCCGCACCCGCGTCCCGAACGGCAGGTGGCGGCTAGCGAGGGTCATGGCGTTCTGGTTGAAGCGCTCGCCGGAGGCGGTGCGGCGGCCGTGGAATCCGGGGCCATACCAGGTGGCGCGGGTGCGGATGACCTGCCGGATGCGGAGGGCCTCCGCCTTGCCGTCGCGATGGCGGCGGGCGCGCAGCCAGTTCGTGGAGGCCAACCAGATCCCCGACCCCTCCCTTTTACCTTGTAGGTTGTCAGACTTGTCGGACCTGGCGGACTGGTCGGACTTAGGCAGAACCGTTTCGCCGGCCCACGCAGGGGCGGGGGCGAAGGCCTTGCTTATGCAAGGCAGTATGGGAAGAATGAGCAGAGCGATCCCCGAAGAGATCAGACCCAGACTTCCGAGTGATGTCGAGCCTTTACGCATGAGGGAACTCCTTTCTGCGGTAGGGGCTTCGGCGCTCGGACCGAAACCTTCAGGCCGGACCCGACGGGCCGCGCGAGGTCCCACGGAAGCCCTTGAACGGGCACCGGAGCGAGGGGAAGGGGAGAGTGGGAGCCTTCGCACGGAATCCGGCGAGGCTGGGGCCTTTGCGGTTGTCACGCTCCCCGTCCGGCTGGGTGCCTGGGTGCGCACCGGCCTTTCGAAAGTGACGGGGACCGTGAGACGTGGTGAAAGCGATCGCGGAGCGCCGGGGACTGATAGCGCTTCCGGCGAGAGGGCGACTGCGGGCCCTCCGACCACTCTCCCCAAAGCCGACTGTTTCCTTGGGCAGCGTCCGCCGAAGATTATGACTTAGCCAACTTGCAGGCGTCCACCTATGGGCCGATTTGCCACTCCTACCTGCTCCTCCCTGCGGATGAGCCTCGACCCTTTAACGAACGGGACGCCGAAGCCAATAGTGAGACAATGGAGCAAGCCCTCCGGCGCCCACCACTCACCTCTCACGATTCACCAACTCCCATGCAGGGCAGCGACATCGAATATATCCTGAAGGTCGCGCACGAGAACGACGTCAAGTTCATCCGCCTCTGGTTCACCGACATTCTCGGCTTCCAGAAGAGCGTGGCGGTAACGATGTCGCGGCTCGAGGAGGCGCTGGAGAACGGGGTCAGCTTCGACGGCTCCTCCATTCAGGGCTTCGCACGGAGGGAAGAAAGCGACATGCGGGCCCTGCCCGATGCCTCTACCTTCCACCTCCTGCCGTGGCGGAAGGGAGAGCAGGGCGCCGTCGCGGCCATGTTCTGCGACATCATCAACCCGGACGGCTCCCCCTACGAGGGCGATCCCCGGTGGGTGCTGCGGCGCACGCTGCAGCGCGCCGCGCAGCTCGGCTACACGTTCTACGTGGGCCCGGAGCTGGAGTTCTTCTACTTCCGCAGCCCGCGCGGCAAGCCGGAGACGCTGGACGAAGGCGGCTACTTCGACCTCACCCCCCAGGACGTCGCCACCGACATCCGCCGCCAGACGATCCTCACGCTGGAGGAGATGGGGATCGACGTCAACTTCAGCCACCACGAGGCCGCCCACAGCCAGCACGAGATCGATCTCCGCTACGCCGACGCGCTGACCACGGCGGACAACATGATGTCATTCCGGCTCGTAGTGAAGGAGATCGCCCTCAAGCACGGCGCCTACGCGACTTTCATGCCGAAGCCGCTCCAAGACCAGAACGGCAACGGCATGCACATCAATACCTCGCTCTTCCGCGGCAGCGAGAACGTCTTCTACGATCCCGGCGACCCGAACCACCTCTCCCCGATCGCCAAGCAATACCTCGCGGGGCTGCTGCGCCACATCCGCGAGATCACCCTGGTCCTGAATCAGTGGGTCAACTCCTACAAGCGGCTGGTCCCGGGCTACGAGGCGCCGACGTACGTCACCTGGGCGCTGCAGAACCGGTCCGACCTGGTCCGCATCCCGGCGTTCAAGACCGGGCGCGAAGAGTCGTTCCGCGTGGAGCTCCGCTCTCCGGACCCGGCCTGCAACCCTTACCTCGCCTTCGCCGCCATCCTCGCCGCCGGGATGGCCGGCATCGAGCACGGTTACGAGCTGCCGCAGCCTACGGGGCGGAACGTCGCCGAGATGTCCGACGCCGAGCGGCGGGAGCTGGGGATCGAGAGCCTCCCGGAAGACCTCCACGCCGCCATCGAGTACGCGGAGAAGAGCGACCTCCTGCGCGAGACCCTCGGCGACCACGTTTTCACCAAGCTCATCGAAAACAAACGCCTGGAGTGGAACCGCTATCGGGCGACGGTGACGGACTTCGAGCTGGAAGAATACTTGCCGATCCTCTAGATGCAGCGAATTCTGATTGTTACCGACAACCAGAAGAACCTGTCGCCATGGCAGCAGGAGCTGGTGCGCGCGGGTTATCCCGTTCAAGCTGCCGCCGCGACCAGGGAGGCGCTGCTGGAGGCGTTCTCGCCGCGTCCTTCCGAGATCTTCATCCTGGACGGCACGTCGGTCCGGATGACTCCGAAGGAGTTCCGGGAGCTGCTCCAGTTGGAGTGCCCGGACCATGAGAGCTGCCTCATCTGGCTGGTCACGGAGGAGATGGCGGCGCACCTCGACCCCTCGGGCGGCATCGACGACTTCATCGTCCTGCCCTCTTCCTCGCACGAGATGCTGGCGCGGGTGCGCCTACACCTCTGGAAGAGCCATCACATCAGCTCCGGCGACCTGATCGTCGCCGGCGATCTGGTGATCGATCAGGCGAACTACTCCGTCGCCGTGGACGGCAGGACACTGGAGCTGACCTTCAAGGAGTACGAGCTTCTGCGGTTCCTGGTGAGCCACCGCGGGCGCGTGTTCACCCGTGAAGCGCTCCTCAACCAGGTGTGGGGCTACGACTACTACGGCGGCACCCGGACCGTGGACGTGCACATCCGGCGCATCCGCGCGAAGCTGGGGCCCGAGTACGAGGACATGGTCGAGACCATCCGAAACGTCGGCTACCGGTTCAACGTCTAAGCCCCGGCCCCGGCAGGAGATGCAGGAGATTCCTTGACACCGTTCGAACCCTCCGGTACATTACGTCTACTAGCGGGAGTAGTTCAGTGGTAGAACGTCAGCTTCCCAAGCTGAATGTCGAGGGTTCGAGTCCCTTCTCCCGCTTCTAACTGGGGTGCCGTCTCCCGTTCCAGGCACGAACCAGACAATCAACCCCGTCCCGCCGGCTCCTCTTCGACCTTGGAACAGGAGCCGAAATTGGACTGTAGACATTTAACCCCGGAGCCGGATAGGCACTTAACTTCCGAGCGAACGGCAGGGGAAGCTGCGCGCTCGCTCCGCCGCGCGGTGGATCACTGGCTGACTGACGCGCCCAAGGGCACTCCCCTCGCACCCTCACGCTTCGCCCCGGCAGGTTGTTCACCGGGTTCCAGAAAGCACGTGCCCCGTCTGCGCCACGGCCCGGCGGCAGAACAGCGGCAGCGCCAGGGCGTACAGCGGCCGCCGGGCAAGCACGCCCGGACGGGCGGGAGAGGAGAGCGAAGACATGCGGACATTCGCGGCGCAACCGCGCGAATCCGCGGCACTTTTTGTGCCTGGTACCGGTGGATTCGTGGCTGCGCACTATCTCAGCGCCCGCGGTGCGCGGTCGGACGCCTCTCGGCCGGTCCGCGGCTGCTTCTCGCGCGCTGTCTGCCGGATAATGTACCACGGCGGTCAACGCGCGGCGCGCGGACCGGCTCGTAGTTGCGCGGTTCACCGCGCGGACCAGGGGAGCTGGCAAGCCGGTCCCCAATATGCGTTGATTCGCGTCCACTGGCGCTGGGTGTCCATTGGTTTCGGAATTCAAAGACCTGCTCAAATACCGCGAGCTGCTGACGATCCTCGTGGTGCGGGACCTGAAGGTGCGCTACAAGAACTCCGTCCTGGGGTTCGGGTGGTCGCTGTTGAACCCGCTGGTCCAGGTGCTGGTCATCACCGTCGTCTTCAAGTTCCTGATGCGCGGCGGGACGGCGAACTACTCCGCCTACGTCTTCTGCGCCATGCTCCCGTGGCTGTTCTTCAGCGTGGGGACCATGGACGCCGCCAACTCCCTGGTGATGTACCGGGAGGTCATGCGTAAGACCAGCTTCCCTCGCGAGCTGATTCCCCTCGCGTACGTGGTCGCGAACCTCATCCACTTCACGCTCTCGACACTGGTGTTCCTGGTCTACATGGCGGTCGGTTCCATCGTCTGGTGGCGGGTCACGGGCATCTGGGACTTCGCCCTCCAGCCCACGGTGCTGCTGCTCCCCATCCCCATGTTCGGGATGCTGCTCCTCGTGGCCGGGGTCTCCTTCTTCGTCTCGGTGTGGACGCTCTACTACACGGACGTTCTCTACCTCACGGACAGCCTGCTCAAGGTCCTGATGTGGCTGGCGCCCGTAATGTATTTCCCGGAGGTGCTGCGCGAGCGTATGCCGGGTCTCCGCGGAGAGCTGGTCTACTTCCTCTATATGCTGGACCCGCTGGCGAGCTTCATCACCGCCTTCCGCAAGCTCACCCTGGCCCCCGCCAAGATGCCCGGCTCCGAGCTGATCACGCAGCCGATGGGCGGGGAGGAGTGGTTCTACCTCGGCATCGGAATCCTGACCTCAGGCACACTCGCGATGGCGGGCTACTGCTTCTTCTGCAAGCGCAAGTGGAAGCTGGCGGAGCGCGCCTGATGGCCGGCAGCGAATTGAGGAACGGAGTAATCGAGGCGCGCGGCCTCCACAAGATCTTCGAGCTTCCGTTCCAGTACGGGACCCTCAAGGCGCTGGTTATCTCCGGTGCCAACCGGAAGCCGGAGGTCGTCCATGCGCTCCGCGGCGTGGACCTCACCGTGGCCGCCGGGGAGGCGGTGGCTCTGCTGGGCCGCAACGGCTCCGGGAAGAGCACGCTTCTCAGCCTGGTCGGCCACATCTACGAGCCGACGGAAGGCGATCTCACGGTCGGGGGTCGCGTGGCGCCGCTGCTGGAGCTGGGCGCCGGCTTCCATCCGGACCTCACCGGCGTCGAGAACATCGAGCTGAACGGCGTGATCCTCGGGCTGACCCGCAAGCAGGTCGCCGAGCGCCTCGATGCGATCATCGAGTTCGCGGAGCTGCGCGAGAAGATCGGCGTTCCGCTGCGCACCTACAGCTCCGGCATGCAGACCCGGCTAGGGTTCTCCGTGGCGGTCCATACGGACGCCGACATCCTCGTCGTGGACGAGGTGCTCGCCGTCGGCGACGAGGCCTTCCAGGAGAAGTGCTTCGCCCGCATCGAGGAGCTAAAGCGCTCCGGGCGGACGATCCTCTTCGTCTCCCACGAGATGACCGACGTCCTCAGGGTCGCCACGCGCGTTGTCTGGCTCAAGGACGGGCGCGTGCATATGGACGGCGCGCCGGAGCCGGTGGTGCAGCGCTACCTCGAGGAAGCGCACGGGCAGCCGGCCGCGCCGTAACCGATCCCAGCGCCGCGAAGCGCTCCATGTCGTCGGGGTCGTCCATCGGAACGGACGCCTGTGGCCGCGGCCGCGCGAGCGGATCGTTCAACCGCCGCGCCTTCTCGGGGTCAAAGATGCGCGTGTCCACGGGCAGCGCCCGGTACGGGGAGAAGTCCGGCCGGTCCGTGAAGCAGTCGGAGAAGTCGTTGGCCAGCGCGTCGAACATGTTCAGGGACGGCAGCCCCAGGATCCGGTAGAGCGTGCGGTGCATGCTCAGAATCGTCGTGTGCCGGTGGGAGACATAACCCCGGCGCACCCATGGGCTGATCACCAGGAGCACGCTTCGCTGGGCGTCCACGTGGTCCGGCTCCCCGCCCGAGTCGTCCTGCGTGACGAAGATCGCCATGTTCCGCCAGTACGGCGTCTGCGAGAGGAACTCCACGATGCGCCCCAGCGCCAAGTCGTTGTCCGCCATCCACGACGCCAGGTACGGGTAGCCGCGGTCCGGCCTCGGGTCCGCGCCGTGGTCGTTGCAGATAGCGACGTTCACGAACGCCGGCATGCGGCGGGCGCCCGGACCGAGGAAGAGGCGGGAGAAGTCCCGGATGAACCAGTCCGCCCGGTACTGGTCCGGGATGTTCATGTTGAAGATGGGAAACTCCCGGCAGGTGTTGTCGAAGAGCGCCTTCGGCATCGGGATGTTCACCACTTCGCGCGCCCCCGTCGATCCGTTTCCCTCGCCTTCGTCCACGCCCGCGAGCTCGAACCCCTCGCCGTAGTTGCGGAACCGGATCCCGGAGCGCGCCAGGTGCTCCCACATCGAGCCCGCCTCCGGGTAGTCCTCCGGCGCGAGGGAGCCGTTCGATCCGAACGAGGCGCGGCGGCCCGGAGCACTGGTGTTCGCCCTGAAGCCCCAGCCGAGGGTGTAGGTCATCTGGCAGAAGTTGTTGGGCTGCACCCCCACCAGCCACCGGTGCCCGACCCCGGACGCCTCCGGCTCCATGTAGAAGTTGTCGCTGACCGCGAACTGCCGCGCGAGGGCGTTGTGGTTCACCATCACCGCGGCGTTCTCCAGCGCCGGCTGGTCCTTGCCTTCGATGCGCTGGTGCAGCCCCCACCGCAGCAGGGACGGATCGTGCTTCGCGCCGGGGATGCGGTCGAAAATGGTGTCGTACGTGTGGTTCTCCTTGGTGATGAAGACCACGTACTTGATCTCGTCGGAAGTCTCACCGCCCCGCAGGGGCACCACTGGAGATGCCGTGCGGTCCCGCTCGTCCCGCCGGTCCACCATGCCGTTACACTCCAGCACGGTGCGGGTGTGCGCCTCCAGCTCCGCCGGGGAGGGCACTGGAATCACCGAGAGCACGCCCTTCATGCGCAGGAAGTCGCTCTTCGGGACCTCGCTGCCGGCGTTCGGGCCGTTCCCGAACCCCTTGAAGCAGATGCAGAGCAGGCGGCGCCCGTCCGGGGAGACGGACACGCGGTACGGATACCACGCCGTCGGGATGTGGCCCAGCACCCGCAGCGTCCGCGCGTCCAGGACTCCGATTGCGTTGATGCCGGACTCAGCCACGAACAGGCGGGAGCCATCCGGAGAGAGCGCCATCCCGGAGGGACCGACCCCGCGAAGCTCCCCCGTGAGCTGTGACGGCCGGATGCGGATCCGCGCCGCGATGTGGTTCGTCCTCAGGTCGATCCGCTCGACCAGATCGTTGTTGCCGTTGGAGACGTAGAGCGACTCTCCGCTCGCCGCCACGAAGTTCGGAGCGCTGCCTCCGATGGTCTTTCCCCCGTCCGCCGGCGCGCCGACGAGCAGCCCGGTCTTGATCCGCGCCACCACCCGCGGCTCCTTCGGGTTCGACACGTCGACGCCCCACACCGAGAAAGCCTCGGCGGCGTTCGGATCGCCCAATCCAGGAACCCGGCGCCCCTCCACCCAAACCCCTTCACGAGCCTCTCTGCTCGGGTACCCGAAGGCGGGATAGGTGAGCCCGCGGCCGTCGTAATCCCCGGAAGCCGGCTGGGGCATCGCGGAGTACTCGAACTGTCCGATGTTGGCAACGTAAACCCGTTCGCCGGCCACGGCCAGCGCATAAGGGTAACGTCCCACGGGAATGGAGGCGATCACCTCTCGGCTGCCGGTGTCCGCGATGGCCAGGCGGAAGTTCGTGACGTCCGCGCAGTAGAGGCGCCTTCCGTCCGGGCTCAGCTGGACGTCCATCGCGTAACTGTCCGCAAAGCGGCGGCCGCCTGCCTCCACGTTCAGGTCGATCTCGCCGACCTGTTTCCCGTCGGCGACGTCCAGCACGAACACCTTGCCGGTGTCCCCACTGCTCCAGTAGAGCGTGCGTCCGTCCTGCGCGAGCGCCAGCGCGCCCCCGTTCGGATGCCGCCGCCTCTCTCCCGCTCCAGGCGCCGGAATCGTCGTGACCGCCGGCTCCGCGTCCTCCCAGCCGCGGACCACCTGCCCCTCCCCGTCGCTTGCGACGAACGCCCACGAGCCGTCCGGCGCCGGCAGCAGCCCATGCGGCCACCGGCCGACGGGAATATGGAGGCCCGCCGGCTTCAGGAAGCGGCCATTCGGCAGGATCGTCACCCCGGCCGGATCGTGGCGGGCGTACTCGTTAAGCGCCGGCGCGCGGAGGTACGGCTCGTCCCTCGCCGCCGTCGCCGCCGAGGTCAGCGCGGCCAGCGCAAGGAGCACCGCGCCCGTTGCGCAAAAGGTTCGCTTCATCGCTGCTACGTTCGCCGGATGTGATCCGCCCACCCGCGTCGAACACGCCGCCTGAAGGCACTATCAAAGCACCGACCGATGATTCCGACTGAAGAACAGAAGGCCCTCTTTCGCGAGCAGGGCTTCTTCGTAACCGCCCCACTCTTCGACGAGGCGACCCTCGACGCCCTCAACGCCGAGTGCGAGCGCATCCGGGAGGAGACCGACGCCCGGCTCCAGGGTTCCGGCAGCTCCGGGATCACGCACCGGGGCCGCCGTTACTTCCTCCCGCACCTGCACGACCGCAGCGCCCTGTGCCGCGAGGTGGTGACCAGCCCGGTGCTCGTCGAGATAGCGGTCGCCCTCCTGGGGCCGGACGTGCGGCTCTACTGCAACCAGGTGGTGCTGAAGCCGGCGCGGCAGGGTGCCGCCTTCGCCTGGCACCAGGACACCGGCTACGTCCCCATCGAGCCGCAGGAGTACCTCACCTGCTGGCTCGCCCTGGACGACACCACCCTGGCGAACGGCTGCATACGGGTGATTCCCGGCTCTAACCGCTGGGGCCTCCAGCCCCACCGCCGGGACGAAGCGATGGGCGACCTGATCGGCTATGAGGGCCCCGACGAGGGCATCCCGGTGCCGCTGAAGCGCGGCCAGGTTGCGGCCTTCTCCTCGCTCACGCTTCACTGCAGCGGCCCGAACACCACCGACCACCCCCGCCGCGCCTACGTCGTCCAGTACGCCCCCAGCCAGTCGGTGAACCCCCAGACCGGGGAACGGTGGGGCGACAACCTGGAGGTCGCCGCCGACGGACTCCTGCTCCCGACCGGTTGATTTCGGAGACGCGATGCGCATCCTCTACGGGGTCGTCGGCGAAGGGATGGGCCATGCGGTCCGCAGCAAGGTGCTGCTGGAGTACCTGGCCGAGCAGGGGCACGAGCTGCTGATCGTCGCCTCCGGCCGCGCCCACGCGTTCCTGGAGGGGCACTTCGGCGGCCGGCCGGGCGTGCGGCTGGAGAAGATCCACGGCCTGCACCTAAACTACGAGGGGGATGCAGTGGACGTGGCGGAGAGCATCGCCTCGAATCTGGGCGACCTGCCGGACAACCTCTCGCTCAACACGGAGGTCTACCGCCGCGTGACGGAGATGCGCTTCCGCCCCCAGGCGGTGATCAGCGATTTCGAGTACTGGGCCTACCTCTACGGGCGGGCGCACCGCGTGCCGGTGATCAGCGTCGACAACATGAAGATCATGGACCGCTGCCGGCACGACGCCGAGATCGTCCAGGAGGGCGGGCTGGGGTTTCACCTGGCCAGCGCCGCCGTGAGCGTGAAGCTGGCATGGGCCTACCATTACCTGATCTCCAGCTTCTTTTTCCCCGCGATTCGGAAGGCCCGGACTACCCTCGTGCCGCCCATCCTCCGGCGTGAAGTGCTGGCGTTGAAACGTGAGGAAGGCGAACACGTGGTGGTCTACCAGACTACCGGCGCCAACCAGTCCCTGGTGCCGATGCTCCAGTCCCTTCCGCACGAGTTCCGCCTTTACGGCATGGGCCGGGAAGGGCAGGAGGGGAACGTCACCCTTCGTCCGTTCTCGGAGACCGGCTTCCTGGAAGACCTCCGGACCGCCCGCGCCGTGATCGCCGGCGGAGGCTACTCGCTGATGGGCGAGGCCGTCCACCTGCGCGTGCCGATGCTCTCTTCCCCGCTCCTGGCGCACCCGGAGCAAGAGCTGAACGCGCGCTACCTGGAGCATCTGGGTTACGGGGGCTACGCCCGGCGCCTCGACGTACCCACCATCCATGCTTTCCTTCGGCGCACGGGGGAGCACGAGGAGGCGCTGCGGAGCTACCCCTCGCAGGACAACTCCTTTCTCTTCTTCTGCCTCGACGAGCTGCTCTGGCGCATCGGCCGCCGGGAGCCCGCGCCCGCCGCGCTCTCCACGGCTCCGCTTCGGGTCCGGCCCGCACCGGCTTAAGAAGAAAGAGGAGTCCAGTGCCCGTCCGTCTAAACCGGTTTACATATCTTCCCCACCGGTTTTTTCACTCACAGGTTCACTATGACCCACCCAGCAATGCTTAAGCCGCCCTCGCGAGGGTTCACCCTCATCGAGCTCCTCGTGGTGATCGCCATCATCGCCATCCTCGCCGCGATCCTCTTCCCCGTCTTCGCTCAGGCCCGGGAGAAGGCACGCCAGGCCACCTGCCAGAGCAACCTGAAGCAGCTCGGGACGGCCACGATGATGTACGTCCAGGACTACGACGAGACCTACCCTAACGCGGATTACGATTCGGGTGGGGTGCGGTTCAACTGGTACAACCTGGTGGATCCGTACATCAAGGCGGGGGCGCCCACCGGTACGGGCAAGAACTTGCGCCGCTCGGTCTTCGTCTGCCCGAGTATTGATGCCGCCATCCGGGACCCCGCCTGGGTGGCTGCGAACGGCACCCCGAGCACCCGCGCCCTGGCCAGCTATGCGTGTAACCAGTTCCTGATGCCGCGCGGCCGCGGCGTCGTACCTCCGGCCGTACCTGCCGTCGTCTCGCTTGCGGCGGTCGGATCCCCGGCCAGCGTCGCGCTTTACGGACCTAACGCCGGCACCATCGTCGACTTCAACGGGCGCGACGACCGCTACACCGGCGCCAGCATCCACGAGCAGGGATACATGCTGGTCCGGAACCGGCACAACGGTGGAGCAAACTATACCTTCGCGGACGGCCACACAAAGTGGTACCGGGCGCCGGACGACTACAGGCTTCCGAGCCGGAGCGGAGTGTGCTGGCGGTCTCCGAAGACCGGCGGCGCCGCGTACGCGAACTGCTCGGCGTGGGTGCAGGACATCGCAGACTAACAGGCATAAAAGCGCGCCCCGGCGCACGTCACTACCGCCCACCGGCGCACGCCACGCAGGGATGTAGGCCCGCGGCGTGAGCTCGCGGCTCAAGCTCTGTATCGATCCACGCCAGGAACCTGGCATGAGACGCCACCGCCAGTGCGCCGGATCCGCCTGGGCCTTCCAGCCGGTGGTGAGGGAGGTCGATTTCCACGGCGAACGGGCACGCGTGCAGCGTCCCGCGTGAAGTCAGCACCGGGTAACAGCGCGGGCAGGAGCCTCCAAACAGCCCGCGTTCTGCCGAATGCGCGGTCAAGAACGCCGCGCCGCGGCCGACCGGCACCAGGTCCGGGTGGCTCGCGAAGAGCCGTCCCGGTTGGGCATTCGCCCAGCGCTCAAGCATCGCGCCTGCTTCGACGGGCAGCGGCTCCGCGTCGATGCCGTGCAGGATGGAGTGGTTCAGAACCACTTCTGTCAGGGGGTCCGCCTCCAGCAGGGCGATCACCCGGTCTGGCAGCACTCCGTTGCTGAAAACGGTAAGCCACCCGGTGAAGCCGCCCGCGCGGAGGTAGCGGAAGGCGTCCAGCAGCGACGGCAGGTCGAGCGTCGGCTCCCCGCCGTACACCTTGAGGTTGCCGGCAGGATCGATCCACCGGAGCGCGGCGTCCAGGGCCTCCCGCGGAAACGCCGCGTGCCAGCCGCCCGGCTGGCCGTTGACCGTGCAGAACGCGCACGCGCGGTTGCAACGGGAGCCGTGGTAGAGGTGCAACTCCGGGAAGCGCCCGGGGCCGGCCGTGCCGGAGAGGCGACTCTGATGAAGCGGAAACGGGAGACGCCCGGCGTGAGTGCCCGGGTTTGGCCCGAGGATATCCATCGGTACCCTATGACCACGCCACAGGCCCGTCGTGTCGCTTTTCCGTACAGTAGACTTGCTCAGCGATCTTTACACCAGATAGCCACCGCCGCCATGCCGACACCCACTGGTTCTCGCCGTTCCTTGTTGAAAGCCGCCGCCGGGGTCGCCGGAGCGGCGTCGCTTGAAGGTTACGTCCCCGCGGAGGCGGGAGCCGCGGACGGCGCCCTGATGGCGTATGTGGGGACTTTCAGCTCCCCCTTGCGCGACGTTCTACCCACACAGGTGGACCTTCCGCCCGGGAACGGCCGGGGGATCCACCTGTTCGAGGTAAACCGCGCCACGGGTGCCCTGACCGCCGCCGGCATCCAGGAGATGGGGACGAGCCCGACCTGCCTGGCGCTGAATGCCGCGGGCACCCGGCTGTATTCGGCGAACGAGACCGACCGCGTCGGCCCGGACAGGGTGGGCACGGTCACGGCTTTCGCTATCAACCGGGCGGACGGGCGGCTGACCCCGCTGAACACCGTCCGCTCCGGCGGCGCCGGGCCCACCTACGTAAGCCTCCATCCCGCCGGGAAGCACCTGCTCGTAGCCAACTACTTCGGCGGGTCCATCGCGGTGCTGCCCATCCTGCAGGACGGCCGTCTGGGCGAGGCCAGCGACGTGAGGACCGACGCCGGCAATGTCGGCCCCGCGCGTGCCGCGCACGCCCCGCCGGGCAGCTTCGCCTTCAGTGGGCATGACCGCACGCACGCCCATCAGATCCAGGCCGATCCGACAGGCCGGTTCGTATTGCACGTGGACCTGGCCCAGGACCGGATCTACGTGTGGAAGTTCGACCAGATGAGAGGCACGCTGGCTCCCGCCGCCTCCCCCTTCGCCTCGCTACCGCCCGGCGACGGGCCCCGGCACTTCCATTTCCATCCCAACGGCCGGTGGCTCTACTCCATCCAGGAAGAAGGCTCCACCATCGTCCTGTTCGACTACGATGGCGACACTGGAGGCCTCTCGGCGCGCCAGACGTTGTCTACTCTCCCATTAGGCTACGCCGGTAGCAACTTCTGCTCGGAGATCCTGGTCTCCGGCGACGGGAAGTTCGTCTACGCCGGCAACCGGCTGCATGACAGCATCGGCATCTTCGCCGTAGGCCGGGAAGGCCGGCTCAGTCACGCGGCCGACGAATGGACTCGCGGCAACTACCCCCGCAGCTTCAGCTTCACCCCGGACGGGGCCTTCCTCTACTGCTGCAACCAGCGCGCGGACCACGTAACCGTCTTCCGGGTCAACCGCCGTACCGGCGGGCTGAAGTTCACCGGACACTACGCGGCCGTGGGCAACCCGTCGCATATCGTGTTCCTGGACCTTGCCAGACGGTTGTGACGCGGGGTGTTTGAGGCCCTCTATCGTGGAGCCACCCACGCAGTGAGCATCCGCTCCTCCGGCCGCGCGCACACCTTGTCATTGCACGCCTGGTAGCGGACCCACAGCCGCAGCCGGCCGCCGGAACGGGTCTCCGGGAGCGCCTGAAGCCTCAGCCGCACCACCGGCCGGCCCGAGAGAACTTTGAGGACGCGCCCGGCGGAGCCCTGGCGCAGCGTCTCGGCGGCGGGGTACTGCGCCGAGACCAGCCGGAACGGGCCGGCCGCCGGCTCGACCTGCGTGGGGCGGAGGGCCGGGTCCGCGACCGTATTCGCGTTGACGTGCCAGCCCTCGCGGAGCTCCAACCGCACCTGGACCTCGAAGGTTTCCCCGGCCGAGACGGCCGCCGGGACCCCCTCCAACCGGGCGGTCACAGGCTCCTGCGCAGCGCCTCCCGCGCCCGAGGGGGTGAAGAACGTGTCCGCCGCCAGGAGCATCGTCGCCATCCCGCCCGGCTGGCGCTTCATGCCGGTGGCGTAGGTATCCAGCACCCGCTTTGCCTGGGAAGTCAGCTCCGGATCGCCGGTCACGCGGGCCAGCCGGGCCACGCCTAGCGCCGCCATGCCGGGCCCGGAAGGCGTAGCGCTGTCGTCGCTGCTGCTCAGCCGGACCAGCAGCTTCTCGTGGTGCTGCGCGGTGGCGTAGAACACGCCGGCCTTCTCATCCCAGAACTCAGACAGCATCGTCTTGCCCAGCGCCTCGGCGCGGCGGAGGGCGCGGTCGTCGCCGGTGGCGGCGTGCAGTTCCGTCAGTCCCACGAGGACGAACGCGTAGTCCTCCAGGAAGCCCGCGGGGCCGGTCTTGCCGGCACGGAAGCTGTGGTGCAGACGCCCTCCCTGGCTCATCCGTCCGAGGAGAAAGCCGGACACTTCCTCCGCCGCCCGCAGGTAGCGCTCGTCCCCGGTCACGTCGTACCCGAGGGCCAGGGCGCGGAGCATCAGGCCATTCCAGTTCGCCAGCACCTTGTCGTCGACCGGCGGCCTGGGGCGCTTCTCGCGGGCGGTGCGGAGTTTGGCGCGCATGGCGTCCACACGCTTCCGCAGGGCGACGGGCGCCACCCGGAGCTCCTTCGCCCAGCCGTCCAGCGGCTTCGCCAGCAGGTTCGGGATGCTCTTGCCTTCGAAGTTGCCGCCCGCCGTGACGCCGTAGATCCGTCCGAACAGCTCGGCGTCCTGCCGCCCCAGCGTGGAGCGCAACTGGGCCGGCGTCCAGACGTAAAAAACCCCCTCCTCCCGGTGACCGCCGGCCGTGGGGCTGTCCGCGTCGAGCGTGCCCCAGAACCCGCCCGCCGGATCGCGCAGCTCCCGGAGCGTGAAGTCGAGCGTCTCGGCCGCGATCCGGCGGTAGTCCGGGTTTTTCGTCAGCCGGAACGCTTCGAGGTACACCCAGGCAAGCAGCGCCTGGTCGTAGAGCATCTTTTCGAAGTGCGGGACGAGCCACTTCTCATCTGTACTGTAGCGGTGGAAGCCGCCGCCGATCTGGTCGTACATCCCGCCGCGCGCCATGCGGTCCAGCGTCAGGTTGATGGCGTTCAGCAGCCTGGGGTCGGGGCGCCGTCGCTGCTCCGCGATCATCAGGGCCAGCCGCATCGCGGGCGGAAACTTGGGCGCGCCCCCGAAACCGCCGTGCTTCGCGTCCACCTGCTCCAGGTAGTGCCGGACCGCCGCCGGAACCAGGGCAGGCGACGCGGACCCCGGCTGCGGCACCACGGCGGCCACTTGCCCCAACGCCTTCGAGAGCCGCTCCGCCAGGTCGTCCAGCTTCTTGCGCTGCTCGGGATCCGTCCACACCTCGTGGATCTTCCGCAGCAGCTCCGCGAAGTCGTCTCGACGGTAATAGGTCCCACCCTGGAACGGCTTCCCTTCGGGGGTGAGGAACACGGACATCGGCCAGCCGCCGGAGCCGGTCTGCAGCTGGACCGCCGTCATGTAGATCTCGTCCACGTCGGGCCGCTCCTCGCGGTCCACCTTCACAGGAACGAAGTGGTCGTTGAGAAGCTTCGCGATCCCGTCGTCCTCGAAGCTCTCCCGCTCCATCACGTGGCACCAGTGGCACGCTGAATAGCCCACGGAAAGGAAGATCGGCCTCCCTTCCTTGCGCGCCTTTGCGAAGGCCTCGGCGCCCCAGGGGTACCAGTCGACGGGGTTGTGGGCGTGCTGGAGGAGGTACGGGCTGGTCTC
>JGI10216J12902_102096354_pt1 | contig 22210 bp, 24 predicted proteins | sample KanNatreferecore_FD_12902 | JGI IMG/M metagenome (IMG submission 12902)
TCGATCACCGCTTCCGTATCGGAGGTTTCCAGCACCGAGGCGACGCCGGCCGTGGCCAACCCCTTCGCCGTGGCCTGGGCGTCGATCCGGCTCTGCTCCAGGGCCTTGGCGCCGAAGACCCCCACGGCGAAGAACGCTGCGACGCAGACCACGGTGAGCACGATGAACGTGCCGCGTCGTCGGCGGAGTGCCACCATCGCGAAACCGCTACTCACGCATCCCTCGGTTCATGCCAGGCCGGTTGCTCGTTGCTCTCACGGTGTTCTTCGGCCTATCTGGGGGTGACCCTGAGCCCTAGGTTCGTTGCGACCGGCACCATGCCCACCTAGGCTCGCCGCGGGTTGAAGCGCTCACGAACGTCCCGCCCGAACCTGCTCGCCGTGTCCGCGGTGGTGTTGCTGCTCGCCACGGCCTGCGAGACGCCCGGAACCATGTCCGGATCGGCGACCTGCAAACAGGGAACGACCAAGGTCACGGTCTTCCAGGGCCCCAGCGGGCACTGCCTGCCACGGGACCGGTTGGTCGAGTACCGGTGCGACGGACAGGCGCCCGAGATCGTGATCGACGCGGGAAGCGCGCGCGAGCGCCGCTTCCTCGGGGGAAGCTTCGCGACGCGGATCGGCCGGTTGCCGACCGGCTCGCAGGTGCTCGGGGTGGGCGACGGGACCCAGGCGGTCGTGCTCCCCGACGCCGACCAGTGGCTGTTCACGGTGAAGGGCACCGAAGTGCAGCGCTGGCTCGCCCTGCCGCCGGCCGAGGCCGTGACGCGCGGCGGCCCGACGGCGTTCATGATCGGCGATTCGATCCTGGACGGAGGGCAGTACGCGATCGCGGCGGCCCTGCCCGATTGGACGCTCGGCTTCGACGCGCTCAACGGCCGTGGGTCGGTCTCGGGAGCCTCGATCGCCGAAGCGCAGGCGGGTGCCGGCAACGATGCCGTCGTCGTCGAACTCGGCACCAACGATCAGTCGCCCGAGGCCTTCCGCGAGCATGCGCGACAGATCCTGTCCGCGTTGAAGGCGACGCCGCTGGTGCTGTGGCAGACCGTGCAGGGCCCGGTCGGCGTGGTGCAGGCCGAGGGCGTCAACGCCGCGATCCGCGACCTGGTCGGCTCGCGGCCGACGGCGGCGATCGCCGATTGGGCCGGCCTGGTGGGTGAGGAGGAGCTGTCCTACGACGGCGTGCACCCCGACCTGGGGCACGAGGACGCCATGGCCGGGGTCGTGGCACCGATGCTCACCCGTTGGTGGAACGCCACCACCGCCGACGAGCCCGGCTGCAACTGAGCCCGCCGCTCAGCCGGTCAAGCGGTAGAACCGGAACCCGTCGTGCTCGATCGGGAGGACCTCCATATCGCTGAACCCCGCCTCGAGCGCGTACAACCGCAGGGTCGAAGGCCGCATCACGGTTCCCGTCCCGGAGGCTCCCTCGGACGACATCGCGTCGATCAGGCACACCATCGTCGAGAAGCCGTACAGGTAGCGTTCGACGTCGTCACCGATCGCACCGAAGGTCTCCGCGGAACGCTCGTCCATCACCACGACCGTGCCATCGGGGCTGCGGAGCCGCCGCATCGAGCGCAGGACCTCGACCGGGTACGGGAGGTCGTGGATGCACTCGAACGCGGCGACGAGGTCGAAGCGCCCCTCCCCTTCGACCAGGGCCGCGTCATCCACGTGGAAGCGCACGCGATCCTGCAATCCGAGCTCGGCCGCGTTCGCGCGAGCGGTCTCGACCGCGGGCTCGTCGGGATCGAACCCGTCGACGGACGCCTCCGGGTAGGCCAGGGCCATCGCGATCGAGGACCATCCGTGGCCACATCCCACGTCGGCGACCCGTCCACCCGCCTGCAACGCGGCATGCACATCGGGGATCGACGGGAACCAGTCGCTGCCCAGCAGCCGGAGGAACGTGGCCCGGTTGACGTCCCCTTGCGATTCGCGCATGTCGGGGCCGAACTCGTCCCAGCTGACGCCGCCTCCCGACCGGTAGGCCTCGACCACCTCGGGAAGCCTCGTTCCCGCCGACGCGACCTGGCGGGCCGCCGGGGCCAGGTAGCGGAGGCTCTCCGTGTCGGTCAGCACCTCTTCGTGTCCGGGCGGAAGGGCGTAGCGCCGAGCGGTGGGCTCGGCCCCGACGTCGTCGACGGACAGGTAGCCCGTGGTCACCTGTTGTTCGAGCCATTCACGGGTGTGCCGTTCGGCGGCCCCGACCCTGGCGGCGAGCTCCACCGAGGTCGCCGGGCCTCCGACCGCGAGCGCCCGGTAATAGCCGAGACGATCTCCGATGTAGACGGCATAGATGTCGAAGGTCTCCAGCACCGCCCCGAAGATCCTGCCCGCAAGGGCGTCCGCCGCCGCATCACGATCGGTCATGTCCGCTCCTCCTCCGTCGTCAGGACGAGCCTAGTCGGGCCGGAAGGTCGGGGTCTCTTCGCGGGTTCGGGGATGCCGTCCCCGGTGTGTGCCAGGATTCCGGCATGCCGGCCAAGCGCGTGGAGGAGTTGCTGCAGGATGCCCGCGCACGGTTGGAGCGGATCACTCCCGAGCAGGCATACGCCGAACAGCGTGACGAAGGCGCACTCATCGTCGACACCCGCACGTTCGAGCAACGGCGCGCGCAGGGGATGATCCCCGGGGCCCTGGTGATCGATCGCACGGTGTTCGAGTGGCGGCTCGATCCCGCGGGCGAGCACCACGTGGCCGGCGTCACCGACCACGACGTGCGCATCATCGTGATCTGTCGCCAGGGCTTCAGTTCCTCGCTCGCCGCGGCTTCGCTGCACGACCTCGGACTGGTCCGGGCCACCGACGTGATCGGCGGATTCGACGCCTGGCGAGCCGCCGGCCTGCCCGTCGAAGCGTTCGATCCGGAGACCTACAGGCCCTCGCCGATCGACACCGACTGACGGCCGGCACGGATCATGATGGCCGCCGTCGCCGCCACCACGACGAGTCCGCCGGCGATCGTCAGCTCCGTGGGGGCCTCGGCCAACAGGATCCACCCCGCGGCGGTGGCGATCACCGGCTGCAGCTGTGTGATGAGCGAGCCCAGCCACGCTTCGAGGTGGCGATGCGACCACGAGATCAACGAGTGCCCGATGAAGCCGGGGAAGATCGTGACGAGCCAGATCCATCCCCAGTCGGCACGCGAGGGCCACGACAGTGACTGACCGAACGCTAGCGCCAGGAACGTCATGATCACCGCGGCCACGGTCATCACGCACGCCATGTACTCGAGGGCGCCGACCTCGGTGCGGGCACGCGCCCGCTTGGAGAAGAGCCAGTAGCAGGTCCAACTCAGGACGCTCGCCGCGGCGAACGCATCGCCGAGCGGGCTCCACGTGGGAGAGCCTGCGGAGCCGAGCGCGACCATGGCCACGCCCGCGAACGACATCCCCACGAACAGCAGGTCGCGACGCTCCACCCGTTCGCCGAACCACCGCGCCGCTCCCAGCGTGATGAACACCGGCGCCAGAGCCCCGATGATCGTGGCGTTCGCGATGCTCGTCAGGCGGAACGCGCTGAACGTGAACGCGATGTCGAAGGCGAAGAACACCCCGCCCAACGCGCACACCCGCATCACCGACCAACGCACCCTCCGTCCCGTGAAGGCGAACACCACCGCGTAGACCAGCACGCCCATCCACAGCCGATAGGTGGCGAAGGCCAGCGTCGGCATGTCGGTCTCCTTGAAGACCAGCGGCACCAGTCCCCAGATCACGGTGGTGATCGAGACGGCGACGATGCCGCCGCCGCGATGGGTGAGCTGGGCGGGAGCCTCGTCAGCGCGGGATGACGGAGATGCCATGCCGGGGACGCTATCAGCGACTACGGTTACCCCCATGCCCACGCCCCGAACGCCGCAGTACCTGTCCGTGGAGGAGCGCCGAGCCCTGGGCAAACGGGCCCGTGAACGCGCGCCCCGTTCCAGCATCGGAACGTGGCGACCGTCTCCCGATCGCCCCGACCCCGTCGCGACGTTGTCCGAACAGGACGACACCCGTGAACCCGACCTGGTGCCGATCCGCCACGGCCGGATGATGGTCTCGCCCTTCACGTTCTACCGCGGCGGGGCCCGGATCATGGCGTGGGATCTGGCGAGCGTGGCCACCTCCGGGCTGAAGGTCCAGCTCTGCGGCGACGCCCACCTATCCAACTTCGGCGTGTTCGCCTCACCGGAGCGCCAGCTGCTGTTCGACATCAACGATTTCGACGAAACCCTCCCCGGTCCGTTCGAGTGGGACGTGGCGCGGCTGGCAGCGAGCTTCGTCATCGCCTCGCGCAACAACGGGTTCACCGAAGAGGAGGCACGTGTCTCGGCCGTCGCCGCGGCCACGGCCTACCGCGAGGCGACGGCGGGCTTCGCCCAGATGCGCACGTTGGAGATCTGGTACGCACACCTGCCGGCCGAGGAGATCCTCGCGTCGGTACGGACGCCGAGACTGAAGGAGTCGATCCAACGAGGGCTGGACCACTCGAGGACGCGGGACAGCCTCCAGGCGCTCACGAAGCTGGCGGAGATGGTCGACGGGCACTACCGGATCGTGTCGAGACCTCCGGTGGTCATGCCGATCCGCGACATCGCCCATCTGAGCGAGGAGGACGTTCAGGCGGGCATCCACGAGATGCTTCACGAATACCGCCGGTCGCTTCCCGACGAGCGACGGCGCCTCCTGGAGCGCTATCGGTTCACCGATGCGGCACACAAGATCGTCGGGGTCGGCAGCGTGGGGCTGCGGGCGTTCATCGCCTTGTTGCAGGGACGCGACGAAGATGACCCGTTGTTCCTGCAGATGAAGGAGGCACGCCATTCGGTGTTGGAGGAGCACCTACCGAAGTCGCGCTTCCGCAACCACGGGCAACGTGTGGTGGAAGGCCAGAGGCTGATGCAGGCCGCCAGCGACATCTTCCTCGGGTGGACGAAAGGCATCGACCGGCAACGCAACTACTACTGGCGACAGCTCCGCGACATGAAGGGTTCTCTCGACGTGGAGCATGCGCCGCCCGGCGTGATGACGCTGTATGCCCGCACGTGCGGATGGACGCTCGCTCGCGCGCATGCGCGCTCCGGTGACCCCGTGGCGATCGCCGCCTACCTCGGGGTCAGCAACCGATTCGACCGAGCCATGGGGGACTTCGCCGAACGGTACGCCGACATCAACGACGGTGATCACGAGGAGTTCTGCAGCGCGATCGCGGCCGGGAAACTGCCGGTGCGCGAAGGCGTGTGATCGCCGGGCTCACAGCCCGGCCAGCGATGACTCCAGCCCGCGGATGAACGTCGGATAGGGGTAGATCAGATCCTTCAGCGCCTGGATCGGCACCTGGGCGCGCACGGCCAGCATCAGGATGCCCAGCATCTCGCCGGCGGCCGGGCTCATGATCGAACCGCCCACCAGGACGCCGCGATCGGCATCGGCGATCAGCTTGATCACGCCGTGCTCGGCATCCGTCCCGTGGATGGAGCCGCGGGTGGAGTAACTGGTGTCGGAGACACCCACCCGCACCTGGATCCCGGCGTCTTCGGCCTGCTGCTGGGTGAGCCCCACGCTGGCCACCTCGGGATCGGTGAACGTGACCCGAGGGACCGCCGAGTAATCGGCGGGTGCGTGTGGCTGGCCGAGGATGTCGGCGGCCGCGATCCGTCCCTGATAGGTGGCGATGTGCGTGAATCCGCCCTTGCCGGTGATATCGCCAACGGCCCAGAGACCGTCGGCCACGCGCATCCGGTCGTCCACCTCGATCGAGCGATCCGACGGGTCGAGCCCGGCGGCGGTCACGCCGACCGCCTCGAGATCGCTGCGCCGTCCCGTGGCGACGAGGAGCCGGTCGCCTTCGACCCTTGAGCCGTCGGACAGCACCACGCGAACGCCTTCGCCCACCGAGGAGACCCGTTCGGCCCGGACGTTGAGGCGGAGCGTGATCCCTTCGTCCGACAGGACGCGTCCGAGCGCCTCGCCGTTCTCGGGTTCCTCCAGGGCGAGCACGCGGGCGGCGGACTCCACCACGGTGACGTCGGCACCGAACCGGTGGAACACCTGTGCCAGCTCCAGACCGATCGCGCCACCTCCGAGCACGATCAATCGGCGAGGCACGTCGGTCGCCTCGATCGCGCCGCGGTTGGTCCAATAGGGCGTCTCGCTCAACCCTTCGATGGGTGGGATCGCGGGCTCGCCGCCGGTGGCGATCACGACCCCGCGCTCAGCCTCGTACACGGTGCCGTCGACCTCGACGGAACGGGGCCCGTGGAGGCGGGCCGAGCCACGCACGATCTTCGTGCCCTTCGCCTCGTGCCGCTCGACCGCCGCTTCGTCGTTCCAGTCGGCGGTGAACTCCCGGACGCGCGCCGCGACCTTCGCCCACTCGGGATCGATGCGCAGCGACCCTGCCAGCCCGATGGCACGCGCGGCTTCGGCGAGGGAATCCGCGGCGCGCACCATGACCTTGGAGGGCACGCAGCCCCAGTAGGGACACTCGCCACCGACGAGCTTGCGTTCGATGCCCAGGACGCGGAGACCACCGTCGGTGCACCGATCGGCGACCTCCTCGCCCCCGGGGCCCATCCCCATCACGATGACGTCAGCGTCGCTCACAAGCTGATCCCTTCCGTTCGAACACCCGTGCCCACGGTAGGGTCGCACGATGGGCGTTCATCGGCATGCCAACCCGCCACCATGGGGCCTCCACCGGCCGTGCGCCCCGCACGACGCGGCGCAGGTCGGCGGCTGAGTGGCTGATCCCGCTCGCCTGCGCAGCCGGACGCTCGACCGCCCGTGGGGGCACATGCACGTGTGGGAAGCCGGCCCCGACGACCCCGATACACCCGCCGTCCTCGCCGTCCACGGCCTGGGCGGCTCGGGCCGGTACTGGCAAGGGTTGGCCAACCGCACGGCGGGCACCCACCGGCTCATCGCCCCCGACCTCGCCGGGTTCGGCCGTTCCGATGAACCGGCGCTCGACGCCGATCGCGCACTGCATCTGGGCGACCTCGACGCGGTGATCGAGGCCACCGCTCCTGCATCGCGGATCTGGGTGGTCGGCCATTCCCTGGGCGGCGTCCTGGCCGCGCTCTGGTCGAGCGGCCGGCACGATCGCGTGGCAGGGCTGGCGCTGGCCGCCGCACCCTTCCCCACGGGCAAGGCGATGGACTTCCGATCCCAGGCAGACCTGCAGGCCTCGCCGGTGCGACGGGCGATGGGCCGGGGCGTCCGCACGATCTGGCCGGTGATCGCGGTGCCTGTGGGTCTGGCCCGCGGCTACCCGCCCGCCACCGTGATCGACTTCGGCCGGCAGTCGATCCGGAGCCGCGCGTGGACCTTGTGGTCGCTGTGGTCCGACCCATCGTTGGTCGAGGAGATCCTGCAGGTCGGCACGCTCGATGGAACCCTCCCGACCCTGCTCGCCCACGCCGGCGACGACCGCACCGTGAAGACCACTGCCCACGCGGCCTGGACCCGCCTGCTCCCCCACGCCGAAGAGCACGTGGTGGAGCGCGGCGGTCACCAGTTCCTGCTCCGCACCGGCTTCGAGCCGGTGACGAGCTGGCTCAGAACATCTTCTGGAACTTCGCGAAGGCGCCCGCCGCCGGGTTCCCCGCCAGGTCCTTGATCGAGGCCGCCGGGATGTAGATCACGTTGACGTCACCCACCGAGGCGAGCGAGGCGCACCCCGTCCCGGTGCACGAACCGGCGATCCGGACCGTCACCACGTCCTGGGCCGAACCACCCTGCAGCAGCAGGAGCGAGGAGGGCCACGAGGCCGTCGCGGTGTCGAGGGTCACGTAGCCGTTCGAGCCGAGGTCCATCGATCCCTGCATGAAGTTGGAGACCGTGAGCTGGTCGTTGCCGGAGCCCGCAGGGTCGGTGATCGTCAGGTTGGCCGACGACGGGATCGACGAGGGCAGCAGCGCCTCGCTCCACTCGGACGTGAGTTCGTCGCACGGCTCGGCGAGACCGCCGTTGGACGGCGCACCGTTGCACACCCCGCTGGTGTTGTGGCCCTTGCGGAACCCGACCGCCACCGGGCTCGCCTTGTCGGTGGGCGCCACCGGCGAGAACACGGCGCGGTTGCCCGCCGCATCCTGGATCAGGTTCGGCGTGGCCAGCTGGACGCGGAACAGCCCCACGCCCGTGTCGGGCTGGTTCTGCGGGTTGGTGATCGACAGGATCGCCTGGTTGCCCGAGATCGTGACCGACGAGAGCGAGCCCGCCGAGGGGACGTTCGTCAAGGTCCAGCCGTCGGTGCACGGTGCGAGACAGGTCGCAAGGTTCTCGCTGAAGGTGACGACCACCTGATCGACGAATCCGTCGGCGTTCAGGTCGAACATCTGCGTCGCGGTCCGCGACGGTGCGGTGGTGTCCCCGCCCAAGGCCGGATCCTTCACCGCGTTGTACCGGGCCACCGCGTTGTCCGCCGCATCGACATCGCTCGCCAGCCCATCGACCGATGAGGTGTTCACGATCGTCTGTGGCTGCGCGGGCGCCGTGACCGGGACCGTGATCGTGGCGACGTCGTTGGCGTTCATCGCGCCCAGCGAACAGGTCAGGGTGGTCGTTCCCGAGCACGATCCCTGCGAGGCCACCGCCGGGCCGGCCGGCGTCACGTTGCCGGACAGGGTGTCGGTGACCACCACCCCGGGATCGGCGTCCGGGCCTTGGTTCGTCACCGTGAGCACGTAGGAGAACGAACTTCCCTGGTCGATCTTCGTGGCGTTGGCCGGCGAGACCGTCAGGTTCAGGTCAGCGCCCGCGACCGCGTTCACTCCGGTCGAGGCGGCCGCCGAGTTGTTCGACGGGTTCGCGTCGTTGCCGACGCTGGTGACGGACACCGAGTTGCCGAGCGATCCGGCGGCGGTGGGCGTGACGGTGATCGACGGCGTCGCCGATCCGCCGGACGCCATCGTGCCCAGATCACAGGACACCGTGTGCGTGCCCGCGGTGTAGTTGCAGCTCGCGGAGGCGCTCACGAAGTTCACGGAGGCGGGCAGCGCGTCGGTCAGGGTGACGTTGGCGGCCGCGTCCGGACCCGCGTTCGTGACGGTGGCCGTGTAGGTGAGCTGCTTGCCGGCATCGACCGGATCGGGGGCGTCGGCGAGCGTCACCCCGACGTCGACCGCAGCCGAGATCGCGTTGTCGGTCCACTGCGCGAAGTTGAGTTGCTTCATGGGAACCACGCGCGTGAAGTCACCGCCGACGTACAGGTTCGCGTTGAACGTACGCACCGCGAACACGCCGAGGAAGCCCGCGGTGACGTTGGGCAGCCACGACTGATCGAGCACGCCCGTCAGGGGATCGGTCCGAACCAGCTGGTTCACCGCGATGGACGTGTACTTGAAGAAGTGGCCCCCGAAGTACGGGACGCCGTTGAGGACGCCGACCGCCTGGACGTTGCCGTCGGTCTTCTTCTCCCACAGCTTGGCGCCGGTGGTCGCGTTGACGGCGACCGCCTTGCCGCCACCCCCGCCGCCCGCCAGGTAGATGCGTGCGGGGCCACCCTCGATGTCCAGGATGGGGTAGGTGGGGTGGAAGCAGGTGGAACACGCGTTGGCGCCGGTCGTGGCATCGACGGCGGCGAACCGACGCTGGTCGCTGCCGTTGATGTTGACGAAGTTGCCCCCGATGTAGGCCTTCCCGTTCTGCACCACGATGTCGCGCACCAAGCCGTCGGCGGTGGGCACCCACTGCGTGGAGATGGACCCGTCGACGGGACTCAACGCCGCGAGCTTGCTCCGCGGGGTGGAGCCGAGGGTGGAGAACGAACCGCCGATGTACACCCGGTCGGCGGTGACCGCGATGCCGCGGGTCACCGTGTTGGGGAACCCCGCCGGCTTCCACGACGAGAGATTGCCGGAAGGGAGGTCGAAAGCGGCGATCATCTTGCGCGACTGCCCGCTCGCCTGCGTGAAGTTGCCGACCGCGTAGAGGCGCGAGCCGTCGGGAGCGGCGGCGAGTCCGAAGATCGTCCCGTTGATGTCGGGGTTGAACGACGTTGGCTGCCCCGTCGCGGCGTCGATCGCCGCGAGGTGGTTCCGGGGCACGGTGGCGTCGTTGTCCGCCTGCAGGGCGGTGAAATCGCCGCCGAGGTAGATCGTGCCACCCACGCGGAGGATCGCGTTGACCGTGTTGCTGGCGCCCCACGTGTCGTCGGGCAGCAGCGGCACGGTTGCGCCGGCAGGGACCATGCCTGCCAGGCCGATGACGACGGCGAGCAGCGAGAAGAGCGAGACCGTGCGAAGGTTGCGCTTCATGATGTTCCGCCCCCTCCCAGGGCGAATGCTTCCGGGGAGAATCCCGAGATACTACTCCGTACGCACTAGGGAGCAACCCCCACGCCGATGAACGGCCCGTTCGCCCTAGTGCCGATGCGCCGAGGAGGGATCCCCGCGAGCGGGGCAACGAACCGGAAGCATCTCGCAACGGGTGCCCCTACCCTGCCTGGGATGGATGCGCGGAGCTTCGATTTCTGGCTCGGGACCTGGCGATGCACCTGGGACGGCGGCGAGGGGACGAACACGATCACGCGCGCCTTGGACGATCACGTCATCCTCGAACGGTTCACGGCGGCCGGTGCCGAGCCGTTCGAGGGCATGAGCATGTCGGTGTTCGACCCCGTGCAAGGGTGGCGGCAGACCTGGGTGGACTCGAACGGGAGCTACTGGCACTTCGTGGGCGGCCACGATGAAGCGGGCGACCTGTGCTTCACCACACCGGGGCCGGTCGATGCCGACCGTCACGTCAAGAGGATGGTGTTCGGCGGCATCGCCCCCGATGCCTTCGCCTGGCGGTGGGAGTCCTCATCCGACGCCGTCACCTGGACGCCGCGCTGGGCGATCGACTACCGCAGAGCTTCACCGTGAAGAGAGCGTGAGCGTTCATGACGCTCGGCCGATCAACGGCATCGCGGGCGTCGCGCCCTTGCCCTTGAGCTCCACCACCCGACGTGCCCACAGGACGTACCGCCCGGCCAACAGCGTCGCGGTGGTCTCGGATACGAGGATCTCCCCGGGGGCCCCCGATGATTCCAGCCGGCTCGCCAGGTTCACGGTGTCGCCCCACAGATCGTAGGCGAACCGATGCCGGCCGATCACCCCGGCCACCACCGGGCCGGTCGCGATGCCGACGCGGACCTGGATCGGTTCACCGGTCGGCCACCGAGAGTCGGCCATGCTCGCGCGGATCTCCAACGCCATCTCAGCGGCGGCCTGCGCGTGGTCGGGCCGCGGCTCGGGTGCGCCCGCTACCGCCATGTAGGCGTCGCCCACCGTCTTGATCTTCTCCATCCCCACGCGCTGCGCGAGATCGTCGAACCTCGTGAAGACCTCGTCGAGGACCGCCACCAACGGCGCGGGGGCGATGCGCTCGGCGTGCTCGGTGAACGAGACGAGGTCGGCGAACACCACCGTCACCTGTTCATGGCCGTCGGCCAGGAGCTCGACGCCGGGTTCGGACCCGCGCGCCTTCAGCCGTTCGACGATCGCGGCGGGCAGCGTGTTGAGGAGCAACTCGTCGGCGCGGACGCGCGCGGCATCAACTGCCGCTCGCGCAGGAACAGCAGCCGCGCGGACCGATCCAGCCCGTAGGAAGCCGCCATGCCCACGAACGCGAACACCACCAAGAAGTAGTTCGCGACCAGGAACTGCGTGTTGGTGTCGCTGGCGAACGCGATCGTGAGCACGTCGTAGATCACGATCGACACCGCGCCCACCACGGCCGCGTAGACGAACTGCACGCGCGAGAGCACGTAGGCGAACGCCAGGATCAGCATCATCCCCGCGTATCCCCAATCGGCGGGTGCGGTGCCGGGCAGGGCGACCCGGTCGACCGACCAGATCAGCGCGTTCGCCACCAGGACGAGCGAGATGATCGGTTGCCAGCGCCGGCGCCACCAGGCGGCGTACGTGCACGCGAGCGCCACCAGGTTGAGCGGCACCGCCACGCCGTACCGCAGGATGGTGTCGATCTCCCCGCCTTCGGGCACGAGCCGGTGGGCGAGGAACCCGAACAGGATCCATCCCGCCACCCCGAGTACGTAGGCGAGCCGGACGTACGGCAGCGTGTCGCGTTGGTAGCTCTCCTGGAACGCGCGCTCGGTGTCCTGATCGACGAACCGAAGGGTGAACTGGTCGATCTCGGGGGCCTGCTCCAGGAAGGCGCGGAACAACCGCGGGATCGAACGGCCCCTGCGTCCTCGGGCGTCGATGCCAGGCGGGTCGAGCTCGGGGGTGCGGTCATCCATCCGGCTGGATGTTCCCATGGGCACAGCGCGCGTCAGGGCAGGCGAACCGGCCGGATCACGGGGAAGAAGGCCGGCGGCGCCTCGGCCGACGGCCGGCGGAGCAAGGGATCGAGGCGGTCGACGGGCAGCAGGTCGACCGCGTAGGCATCGAGGAGCCGAGCCTGGAGCTGCGCAGGGTCGATGCCGGTCGGAGTGGTGCGCCGGCCGTCCGGAAGTTCGATCCCCTCCCGATGGTCCCGACACAGGACGGAGGCATGGCCGCCGAAGGCGTGCACCACGGCCGGTGTGCCCGGGCCCGGCTCGACCCAGGCACACAGGACGCACACCAGTCGCAGACGCGCGGGATAGGCGTGAGCGGCGCGCCAGCCGCGCTCGTGCTCGATCACGCGACCCCACAGCGCCACCGTGCCCACCACCGAGGGCGGCGGGTACGCCGGCACCGTGTCACGGGCGAAGTCGTCGAGGGAACGGTGCGCGTAGACGCCGCATCGGCATCGCTCGCCCGGACTCTCGTGGACGGGACGTCCGATCGAGAGCAGCCGGTTGAGACCACATCGAGCCGTGGTGGCGGTGCGGGGCTGCCAGGTGTCCGACCCCACGCCGGCGCCGGCCGGAAGCAGTCCCGGCGCCTCGGCCGCGAGATGCCACGCACGCCAGCCGACGATGGGCTCATCGGTCGGCGCGGCGACCTCGAGGGCTCGGTCTGCACCCATCGTTCGAGCGTGCTCCCCGCGGGCGGGGACCGCAAGGGAGCCGTCGGGCGCTAGGCTGCGCCGCGATGGTTCCCGACGACGTCGCCACGCCCGCCACGGAAGCGCTCGAAGGCTCGGACCTCGCCTTCGAGGTGGTGCGCTTCGAGCCACCGTCGAGCGCGCAGGAGAGTGCGGACCGCCAGGGGATCGACCTCGCCTCGTTGTTGCGCACGATCGTCGTACGGCGCGGCGCCGACGACTTCGTCTTCGTGCTGGTGCCGGGAGGACGACAGATCGCCTGGCCGAAACTCCGGTCGCACCTCGGGGTCAAGCGCATCTCGTTGCCCGACGCCGAGGAGGCCAAGGCAGTGACCGGCTACGAACGGGGTGCCATCACGCCCTTCGGTTCCCTGCGCCCGTGGCCCGTGATCGCCGATGCGACCGTGGCGACGCTCGGCCGGGTCGCCATCGGCGGCGGGGCCCGCGGCGTGAACCTGCATCTCGACGCGCACGAACTGATCGGTGCGACCCACGCCGACGTCGCGGATGTCACCGTCGAGGCGGCGGTGCCCGGCTGAGTGCTCCGGCATCAGGAACCGACCGGGCCGCTCACCGACATGGGTGGTCTGGTGAGCGACCGGATCAGCTCGATGCGGGTGCCGTCGGCCTCGCGGTCGACCACCACTTCATCCATCAGGGTGCGCATGATCATCAGGCCGTTGCCCCGGACGGGGTCGGGATCGTGTTCTGACCACAGCCCGTCGTCGGCCACGTGCACCACGACCCGAGCGCCGTCGATCCAGCCGCGGAACTCGACCGACCCCCCGGGGGTGGGATGGGCATGTTCGATCGCGTTCGCGAGGGCCTCGCTGCACACCAGGATCAGCTCCTCCACGATGCCCTCGGGGACCTGGTGGCCGTCCAGCCAGGTCCGGAGAGCGGCTCGCGCGGGAGCGAGGGCACCGGGGTCGCGCTCGATGGTGTGATGGAAGCTCGGCCGGAGCGTCACGGTGAGGATGGCCACATCGTCGACCGACGTCCCCTCGTCGATCAGCGCAGCGGCCAGGGCATCGCCCAGGCCGTCGCGGTCCGCGTCGCGTCCCGCCACGTGCTCCGCCGTCTGACGGAGACGTTCGAGGCCTTCGTCGAGTGATTCGTTGCGACGCTCCACCAAACCGTCGGTGTAGAGCACCACCGTGTCGCCGGGTTCCATCGTGGTCACCGACTCTTCCCGGCGGGCGGGCTCCACCACCGCGAGCGGGACCGACCGACCGCCTTCGAGGAACCGCGCCTTCCCGAGGCGGTCCACGACCATGGGGGGAAGGTGCCCGGCGGAGGCGTACCGTAACGTCCCCGTCGAACACTCGAGTTCGGCGCTCGCCACCGTCGTCACCTCGGCCCCGGGCAGGTCCCGCGAGAATCGGTCCAGCAACATCAAGAGCGAGGCGGGACCGTGCGCCTCCTGGGAGAGGGCACGCCAGGCCACCCGAAGCTGTCCCATCGTCGCCGCGGCAGCGAGCCCTCGCCCCACCACATCCCCGACGGCCATCACCAAGCTGTCCTCGGAGAGCTCGAGCGCGTCGTACCAGTCGCCACCGACGTCGAGGATCTGAGCGGCCGACCGGTACAACCCGTGAACGGATGCCTGCGCGAGCACGGGAAGATCGGCCGGCAGCATCGCCCGCTGGAGCTCCTCGGCGGCGGCCCGCGTCTGGTCGGATGTCTGGGCTCGACGCAGGGCTTGGGCGACCTGTGCGGACAAGGCCCGGACCGCCTCCCGCACGTCGCGGGACGGGAGATGCTCGGCATCGAGGATGAGCACGACGGCGCCGATCGGCGCTCCCTGGACCACCAGCGGCAGCGCCCAGATCGCGCGCCCTTCGCCACCCGAGATGCGATACCCGGCCGGATAGCGGGATCGGAACGCGTCGGTGGTTTCGGCCATGACCTCGCGACCGGTTCGGAAGGCCTCGCTGGAGGCCGCCGCATCATCGATCGCGAGTCGAGGCATCTCGGCGGCATCATCGTCGGCCAGCCCGCGCACCGACACGAACTCCAGGTACCCGTCCTCATGGGCCAAGGCCACGCCACCGGCGATCGCCCGCGCGATCGCGATCACCCGGGTGAGCACGATCCCGGCAGCCGCCTCCGCCGTCGCTGCTCGTGACAGCTCGACGGAGAGTCGCCGCTGCGACTCGACACGAGCGCGCTCACGCTCCGCGGTCGTGCGGGCCTCATCCACCGCGGCGAAGAGCCTGGCCTGCTCCAGCGCACGAGCGCCGGTCGAGGCGAGATCCTCCAGGAGCGTGCGATCGTCTTCATCGAGGCGTCGGGAGGGCGGGAAGCGGAAGGCGAGCGCCCCCAGGGTGGCCCGTGGCACGTTCAGGGGTACGACGGCGGTGGGACCGTCCGGTGATTCCGTTCCCTCCGTGAACACGCTGATCCCACTCGTGGCCACCCGCACGATCGCGTGGTCGTCGTCCAACGGAAGGCTCCCCAGCGCCGTGGTCGTCTTCGCTCCTTCGATGGTCGTCTCCGAGGCACCCCCGCCATCTCGCACCGGAACGATCTCCAGCGCGGAGCCCTCGTCGTCGAGGAGGCCGAGGGTGACCGACACGGCGCCCGTCGCCTCCTGGGCGCACCGCACCATGGCTTCCACGACGGCGTCGACGTCGTGCGCATCGAGCAGCGCGGCGGCCATCGTCTGCATCGCCTCGCTTCGCCTCGCGTCGGCTCGCAACCGCCGGCGCGACGCTTCCAGGGCCTCCTCGCGACGCCTCGCCAGGCTGATCGCGAGCTGCACGAGTCCGGCGAGCGCGAGCGCCGCCAAGAGCAGTCCCAGCGGACCCACCAGATCGGTGTTCCCGGGCACGACCACACCCACCAGCCACCGCCGACCCCCGACGGACACCTCCCGGGTGACGGCGTCAGAGGCGACCGAAGGATCGCCGTACAAGACCTGACCCCCGTCCAACACCACCAACTGGGTGTCGGCGGGGAGCTGATGCTGGACCTGCGACACGAGCTCCTCGGTCCGATAGGCCGCGGTCACGAAGCCGACCTGCGCCGCCGTTCGATCCTGGATCGTCCCGAGCGGCACACCGTGTCGGTACAGAGGTGCGATGACCAGGAACCCGGGCTCCCCCGTGGTGGACAGCTGCAGCGGAGGGGTCAGCTGCGAGACACCCGCCGCGAGCGCGGCGGTCGTGACGGGCCCACGCGCCGGATCGTTCCCCACATCGAGCCCGAGGACCGACCGGCTGAGCCGGTTCGAGGGGGTCACCGCGATCACCGGGTAATAGCGCGCCCGGTGGGGAGCGCGCACGTACTCACCCAGATCCACTCGATCGACGATCTCCAGCCCGCTGTCGCGTTCGAACGCGTGGCGGTCGCGATCGGTGACGATCGTGCCCAGGCCCAGGGCCGAGATCCCGGGCTGGACGCGGACCCCGCGGGCGAACGAGGCGAAGCGTCGGACGCTCACCTCGCCGTCGCGGCCCACCACCGCGCCCGCCCCGCGGAGCCCCGCCAGGAGCTGCTCGACCGTGGACCCGAGCGAGTCGGCGGCGGCGTCCGCCACCTCCCGTCGCTGACCGTCGACCTGCTCGCGTCGCAGGAGCGCCGAGGAGACCGAGCTCACCACCGCGAGGACGATCAGCGCACAGACGAGGAGCGTGCTGGGCCATCGCCGAACCAACCAGGGCCGGCCCCGACCCTCGCCGACATCACGGCCGATCATCAGAGAAGTTTGTCACACGGGCCTTCTCCCAGACCCGTACGCTTTCGTACGGACGGTGCCGGCGGCCACGGGTACCGTGATGCCTCGCGAAGCCCTGTCTTCGCCGATGGAGCATCTGAGATGGGGTTGGAGATCACCGCCGGTGCAGCGACGGATTCCGAGTTCGCGCTGCGGGGCGAACTCGACCTGGCCACGGCCGGGCGGCTGCTCGAGGTCGCGCAGACGCTCCGGAGCGGATGCGATGTCCGGCTGGACGTCAGCGAGCTCCATTTCGCGGACAGCAGCGGGATCCGAGCCATGCTGACGATCGTGGATTCGATCACGCCGGGGACCCTGGTCCTTGTCCGACCCACGCGCTCGGTGCGTCGGGTTCTGGAGCTGTTGGGGATCGATCAGGGTGCTGGGATCGCGCTGACGGACTGAGCGACCGGTCGTTCACCCCGGCCCCGCGGCCAACACCATCGAGACCACCTCGCCGTCCCAACGGATCTCCGACGTGATCGCACCGAGCAACCGCAGACGCAGATCGTCCTGTTCCGAGGCATCGGGCCCTCGCACACCGAAGGACCCGATCCTGATCGCTCCCGCTCGATCCAGCTCCAGGGAGACCCGGATCCGGGGCCGGTCGGCGAAGGCGAGGATCTCGCTAACGGCGAGCTTGCCGTCCTCGACACGCTCATCGTCGATGCCCCACGCGGCGGCGCAAGCTCCGATGAACGTCCGGATCATGGCGTGGAGGGAAGGGTCCGACGGCAGATCCAGGGTCGCCGAGAACGGGGAGGATCCGTTCACCGCTCGGGGAGATCCTCGAGGCGCTCCACGACCGTGAGCACCGTGTCCAACCCTGTGAGCGCGATCACCTTCATCGGCGCCGGTTGAAGACAGGCCACCGCCACGCCGCCGCCATGCTCGCGCGCTCGTTCCGATGACGCCACGATCACCCCGAGGCTGCTGGAGTCCATGAACGACACCTGCTGCATGTCCACGGCCACCCACGGCGTCCCCGCATCCATGGCGCTGGCGAGCGCATCGGCGAGCTGGGAAGAGGTATGGAGGTCGAGTTCGCCGGCCACGGAGAGTATCGTCCAGCCCTGTTGGGTATGACGTTCGAACGCGAGATCCATCGAATGCTTCCTCCGGGGTGCGGTCGGCGACTCGCCGGGATCCATCAGACGACGCCAGGGTACAGGAGGGGACCGTGCGACCAGAGCCGACCACGATCTCACTGACGGTTCCGGCTTCGCCGTCGTCGATCGCCATCGTACGAACCGTGGCGGCCACGGTGGCGGGACGACTGGAGGTGCCCTACGACACGGTGGACGACCTCCGGATCGCGGTCGCCGAGGCGTGCAACCGCATCCTCACTTCGGCCCCCCATGCCGCCGAACTCCGACTCGACGTCGAGTGGGACGAGGCTTCGCTGGTCGCCAGCGTGTCCACGGCCGTCTCGCCCGGCGACCAACCCCCCGCGCATGCGACGGCCTGGGAATGGCGCATCATCGAAGGGCTCACCGACCACGCGTCGGAAACGATCACCGACGGTCGACTCGCGATCGAACTGCGTATCGACGTCGGCTCCCGCGTCGTATGACCGAGCAACCGTCGGCAGGTGAAACCCGGGAAGCGGACGACCGCGAGGTCGCCGCGTGGTTCGCGCGGCTCCCGGATCCGGAGGCCCGGGACGCCCTTGCCGAGCAGTTCCGCCCGCTGGCCGACTACCTCGCACGGCGATTCGCAGGGCGAGGGGAGAACGTGGAGGACCTCCAGCAGGTCGCGGCGATCGGTTTGCTCAACGCGATCGACCGCTTCGACCCGGGTCGTGAGGTGCGCTTCTCGACCTATGCGTCCGCGACGATCGTCGGCGAACTCAAGCGCCATTTCCGCGACAAGGGATGGACCATCCGCGTGCCCCGGCGTCTCCAGGAGTTGGCGACGCGGTTGAACCAGACGCTCCCGGAGATGACCGGATCCCTCGGCAGGACGCCGACCATCCCCGAGTTGGCCGACCGCCTCGACGTGGAACCCGAGGAGATCGTCGAGGCGATGGACGCCGCCCAGGCGTACTCGGCCACATCGCTGGACGCCCCGTTCGGTGAAGAAGGGCTCACGCCGTCCGACACCCTGGGGGACGAGGACCCATCCATCGCGATGACCGACGAGTGGGCGTCGCTGGCCCCCGTCGTCGAAGCGCTGCCGCCCCGTTCCCGGCGGGTCCTCTACCTGCGGTTCTTCCGGGGGCTGACGCAATCGGAGATCGCCAAGGACATCGGTGTCTCGCAGATGCACGTGTCGCGCATCCTCGCCCAGACGATCCAGCAGCTCCGGGAGGGCGTGGGAGCCGACCCTGGAGGCCACACGGACGAGATCGAGGACTTCGAAGGCTAAGAGCCGGCCTTCTCCGCTTCGGTGACGCGATCGGGGGTCCCGGGGTCGGGGCCGGGGTTGCGGTCCTCCGTGCTCGCCGACTCCGAGACGTCCGTCAGCACTTCGCCCACGACACGCTTGGAGGCACTCGCCAGGGCGACGTCGCCCAGGGACAGCATCCCCACGAGCTGACCGTCCTTGACGACCGGCAGACGCCGGATCCGATGAGCAGCCATCAGATCCCTCGCACCGACCAGGTCCGTGTCGGGAGATACGTCGACCACGGCCGTGGTGGCGAACTCCTGCAGTTGGACGTCGAGTGGATCCCGGCGGGCGGCCACCACGCGGGTCACGATGTCTCGATCGGTGATCACACCGACCACGCGACCGGCCTCCACGAGCGGCACCGCGCCGACGTCGTAGCTCGCCATGATCCCGGCGGCGTCCGCCGCGGTCATGGTCGGCTCCAGGGTCTTCGGGGCTTCGCTCATCGCGTGACGCACCAAGATCGACATCCGTCATCCTCCTCGTATCCAGAGACGTCCTCCCCCCTCGGTACCCGCCGCCACGACGGCCGCAAACGTTGGCGCCGTCATGTTTCACGCCTCCCACGGACGGGAACATCCTCGGTGGCCGAACGATCACCAGCCGACGATCAACAGGAGGCACGAGATGAGCGGTGTCGAGGACCGGACCGAGGGCACGATGGACAAGGCCAAGGGCAAGGCGAAAGAGGCAGTCGGCGACCTGACCGACAACGAGCGCCTCGAGCGTGAAGGCAAGCGCGACCAGGCTGAAGGCACCGCCGAGAAGGCGAAGGGCCACCTCAAGGACGCCGCGGACGACGTGCGTGACGGGGTCGACGATCTCCGCAAGTAGCGCCCCGTCAGCGACCGCGACCGAAGCCCCCGGCGTCATCCCGACCCGGGGGTTTCGGCTCGTCATCGGTGGAAGGATCTGGCCATGCCGCGACTGAAACGGGTCACGGCGTCCCAGCCGGGTATCGCAAGGGTCCGACACGGTGCGGGGTTCTCCTACATCGACCACAGAGACAGGCCGATCCGGGACCCCGATACCCTGGCTCGGATCGACGCGCTCGCCATCCCGCCTGCTTGGACCGACGTCTGGATCTGTCCGGCGGACAACGGCCACATCCAGGCCACGGGAACCGATGCCGCGGGACGCCGTCAGTACCTCTATCACGCGGCGTGGCGCGAACGCCGTGACGTCGAGAAGTTCCAGCGGGTAGAAGGGTTCGCCCACCGGTTACCGATGGTTCGCCGACGAGTCAATCGCGACCTTCACGAAAGCGGGCTCACGAGGGCGTCGGTGTTGGCGTGCTCTATCCGTCTCCTGGATCAAGCGTTCTTCAGGATCGGCTCGGAGGACTATGCAGCCCAGAACGGCTCGTTCGGCCTCGCTACGATCCGCAAGAGCCACGTCTCGATCGACGGGGACGAAGCCACCTTCGACTACACGGCCAAGAGCGGCAAACGGCGCATCCAGGTCGTGCGTGACCCGGACCTCCTGCCGATCCTCCGCACGTTGAAAGAACGACGATCGGGTCGCGAGCTCCTCGCCTATCGTCTCGACGGACGGTGGCGCGACCTGCGGTCCGGGGAGATCAACGAGTACCTGAAGGCGCTCGCGGGTGAGGAGTATTCCGCCAAGGATTTCCGGACCTGGCACGCCACGGTACTCGCGGCGGCCGAGGTCGCGGCGGCGCCGCCGGCAACGTCGGTCACAGCCGGGCGAAAGGTGGTCACGGAGACCGTGAAGGTCGTCGCCGGCTACCTGGGGAACACCCCCGCGGTCGCTCGCGCGTCCTACATCGATCCACGCGTGTTCGACCGGTACCGCGAGGGCATCACGATCGGAGCGGCCGGGCGCTCGTTCGACCTGTCCAGTAGCCAACGCGTGCGCTCGAAGGTCGAACGTGCCGTGCTCGAACTCCTCGACCACGATGCGCCGGCTGCCGCCGCGGCGTGAGCGACGTCGTCGGCCGCCGAGTTCGCAGGACGTGTAGAAGACCGCTCCATCGGGAATGCGTCCTGTGCAGGCAGGCCCGGGCCATACCGGGGTACGCCAGGAGGTGCAGTCATGGAACGAACCGTCACGAGAACGCACAACGACACGGCTGATGATGTCGTCGTGCTGAGCGATGCCGCGGCACCACGATCCCGGATCCGATGGGCCGCCGTGTTCGCGGGGATGGTGTTGTCGGTAGGCCTGTTGGTTCTGCTGTCCTCGCTGTGGTTGGCGATCGCCTACGGGTCCGACGAGGCCTTCGTCGTGCGCAACCTCGAGTGGTTCGTGGGTGCCAGCGCCGTCGGCTGTCTCCTGATCGGGGGGTTCCTCGCCGGCCGGTTGTCCGGGGTGCCCGGAGCCGGAACCGGGCTCGCGCACGGCCTGACGCTGTGGGCCCTCGCGCTGTTGGTCGTCTTGGCGATCGGCATCCCATCGGTGATCAACGTGTTGAACCTGGGGCGCGTAGCCACCGAGCTCCAGCCGTCGACCAGCGTCATCGCCTCGGGCGTCGACAGCAGCCTGTGGGCGACGTTCATCGCGATGCTCGGAGCGCTCGTGGCGGCGGGGATCGGCGGCATGATCGGTGGCGCGTCGCAGCGGCGGCGCGATCACGTCGAGGACCTCGACCGGCGATGAACACGCGGACCGCGCGGACGACCCTCGACGCGAGCCTGAGATCGGACGCGTTCGATGACGCACGGGCGGCGCAGCTGCGGGGCCGCCTGAAGCGCCGGCTCCTCATGGCATCGGTGGCCGGGGTCGTCATCGGCCTGGTGCTGGGCATCGTGGTGGGCTCCGTGGCCTTCCGGGTCGGTGGACTCGGCTTCGTGATGGTGCTGGTCGGATGCGCCATCTTCGCCACCGCCGTGGCGATCCTGGTCGCGAGCTACTCGTTGCTCGGGTCGCATGACGACGCCGTCCGGAGGAGCCGATGACGTCCGAGGCACCCGAAGGCGATGCGAAACGGTGCCCGGAGTGCGGTCGTGGCGTCCTGGTCGACCTCGGGTTCGATGCCGACCCTCCCGGCGGTCCGGAGACCCCGCAGCAGCAACCGGACGCACGACAGGTGGAACGCTATTCCTGCGGCCATGAGGTATTGGGCGCCGCCCTGTCGACGGCCGATGCAGATCTGCTGGACGTCGAGCGGCGGG
>JGI10216J12902_103003743_pt1 | contig 22140 bp, 15 predicted proteins | sample KanNatreferecore_FD_12902 | JGI IMG/M metagenome (IMG submission 12902)
TCCATCACCGGCCAGTGCAACGCGATGGGTTCGCGGCTGTTCAGCAACACGACGAACCTTTTGGGCGGCCACGACTTCACGAAGCTGGAGCATCGCGAGAAGGTCGCGCGCGCAGTGAACATTCCCGTGGAACGCATCCCGGCGCGCGGAAGCTGGGCTTACGATCAAATCCTCGATGGCATCGAGTCCGGCAAAACCAAAGGACTGTGGGTCATCGCCACGAACACTGCGCACTCGTGGATTCAACAGAAGCGCGCGCGCGAATTGCTCGGCAAACTCGACTTCCTCGTCGTGCAGGACATGTATGCGACGACCGAGACGGTGCGGCAGGCGCATCTCATTCTGCCGGCGGCGGGCTGGGGCGAGAAGGACGGTACGTTCATCAATTCCGAACGGCGCTTTGGTTTGGTGAAGAAAGTGGCGCGCGCGCCCGGCCAGGCGTTGTCCGATTTCAAGATTTTCCAACTCATCGCGCACTACTGGGGTTGTGCCGGGCTGTTCAGTGAATGGACTTCGCCGGAAGCCGTGTTTCAGATTCTCAAACGCGCCACCGCCGGGCAGCCATGCGACATCACGGGCATTCGCGATTATCGGATGCTGGATGAGTGCGGCGGGGTGCAATGGCCGCTGCCAAGTTCCGAGTTTCGAGTTTCGAGTTTCGAGTTGGACGTGGCGCGCAACGGCAACCCGAAACCCGAAACTGAGCGCCGCCTGTTCGAAGATGGCCGATTCTTCCACGCCGATGGCAAGGCGCGCTTCATCTTCGAAGCTCCGCGGCCATCGCCGGAGCAAACGTCAAAGGAATTCCCGTTCGTCCTGCTGACCGGGCGCGGCTCTTCCGCGCAGTGGCACACGCAAACGCGCACGGGAAAATCCGATGTGTTGCGCAAGCTGCACCCGGCGAACATCTACGTGGAGATTTCCGCGGAAGACGCGACGCGACTCGGAATGGAGGCCGGCCAGCGGGTCCGCGTGCGTTCGCCGCGAGGAGAAGTCGTGGCCACGGCCTTCATCGCGCCGAGTGTTTCGCCCGGCCAGATCTTCATTCCGATGCACTATGCGGAGACGAACAACCTCACGCTTTGGCACGTGGATCCCTATTCGCGGCAGCCGAGTTATAAGTGGTGCGCGGTAACCCTGGAGCACGCGAAGTGATGTCGTTGTTTAATCAGCGCGGACAGAAGGGGACGCGGCGTAGTGCAACATCGTTTCGTTGTCGCGTGAGAATTGCTCCTTCGGGCGCACGCAAAGACGCTCGTCACACCCGCGAAATCTGCTGGCGCGAGCGTATCCATGAATCATGTCGATGCGTTCGCTTCAAACGATGCACACCTGCTGGCACCTGCGCTGCTGAACGGGCCGAAACAAAATGAGTTCGCAAACAGCGGTTCCGTTTGTTCCGGCCACTGCGCCGTTCAACGAGCAACAACGCGCGTGGCTTAACGGCTATTTCGCGGGGCTGATGTCTTTTGCGGAGACGGCCACGGAGTCAATCAGCGATGGCGCCACTGCGTCCGTCACGAAGAAGCCGCTGCTGATTCTTTACGGCAGCCAGAGCGGGACGGCGGAAGGGCTGTCGAAAAAACTTGGTAAAGAATCAGCGCAACACGGTTTCGACGCGAAGGTACTCGAAGCGAATGCCTGCACGCTGGACATGCTGGCGAAGGCGGAGCGGACGCTGCTCATCACGAGCACGTGGGGCGAAGGCGATCCGCCGGACAATGCCACGCAATTTTGGGCCGCGCTCAATTCCCCCGACGCACCGACCCTCGATACGGTTTCTTTCTCTGTGCTCGCTCTCGGCGACAAAAATTATTCGGACTTCTGCGGTGCGGGAAAAAAATTCGATGCGCGATTGGAGCAGTTAGGCGCGAATCGAATTCATCCGCGCGTCGATTGCGATTTGGATTACGAAACGCCGGCGAAGGAATGGATGGCCGCGGCGCTGGCGAAGCTCTCGGAAGTAATCAGTGAACCAGTAATCAGTAATCAGTCTCGAACCGCTACCACGCCGACTGATTCGCCGATTACTGATTTACTGATTACTCGATCGTATTCGCGTAAGAATCCATTCCCGGCGCGTCTGCTTGTGAATCGATTGCTCACGAGCGACGGCTCCGCCAAGGAAGTCCGGCACTTCGCAATCTCACTCCAGGGCTCCGGTCTCGACTACGAAGTGGGAAACGCGCTCGGCGTGGTTCCGATGAATTGCCCGACGCTGGTGAGTGACATCCTGGGCGCGCTCGGCTGCGATGGCGAAGAAGGGGTGAAGGACCCGGACGGCAACGAAACCTCCTTCAGAAACGCACTGCTGCGCTGTTATCAAATCACGCAGCCGGCGCCGCCGCTTCTTGCAGCGATTGCCGAACACGCGCAGAGCGCGGAACTCAATTCTCTCCTTGCGGCCGAGAATAAGACGGCTCTCGAGAAGCACCTTCACGGTCGCGAGGTGATTGATTTTCTGATCGCGCATCCGCTCGCGCGGTTCACGCCGCCGGAGTTCGTCGCGCTGCTGCGCAAGCTGAATCCGCGCCTCTACTCCATCGCGTCGAGTCCCAAGGCGCATCCCGACGAAGTCCATTTGTGCGTGGGCATGGTGCGCTATGAAACTCATGGCCGCGCGCGTAAGGGCGTGTGCTCGACATTTCTCGCCGACCGCGTCGAAGGAGAAGTGCCACTGCCCGTGTTCGTGCAGACCTCGCACGGCTTTCGTCTTCCGGCGAGTGGCGATACACCCGTCATCATGGTTGGCCCTGGCACCGGCATCGCGCCGTTCCGCGCCTTTCTGGAAGAGCGTAGGGCAGTCGGTGCGCGCGGGCGCAACTGGCTTTTCTTCGGCGATCAAAAACGCGCCACGGACTTTCTCTATCGCGACGAATTGGAAACGATGTTCAAGGACGGCGTGTTGACGCGATTTGACTTGGCCTTCTCCCGCGACCAGCAGGAGAAGGTTTACGTTCAGCACCGGATGTTGGAGCAGGCCAAGGAATTGTTCGCGTGGCTGGAGGCGGGCGCGCACTTCTACGTCTGCGGCGACGCCAAACGCATGGCGAAGGACGTCGATGCCGCGTTGCGCGAAGTCATTCAAAACGTAGGCGGCAAGACCACCGAGCAAGCCGACGAATACGTCGCAGCTCTCAAATCCGCCAAACGTTATCAACGTGATGTCTATTGAAGTGGATTCCGCAGCTGCATCCGCCCCGAAGAAATCGATGAGCACGCCCGTCCCATTCGATTCCATTCACGGCGAGAAGCTGACGCACGAGCAGAGCGCGTATCTCGATGGCTTTTTTTCGGGGCTGCGCGAACGGGGCGTGACGTTCGGCCATGTCGCGCCAAATCCGATCACGCAACAAGCGGCGCTTCCCGCGGATTTGATTTTCGAGGAGCGCGTGAAGCGCGAGTTGCACCCGCTCGACGCATATCCGCTCCTGCTCGAACACGCGGCGGCGAACAAAGCGCCGGACAAGGAAAATATTTTCCGCTTCAAGTGGCAGGGGCTGTTCTATCTCACGCCGTCCAAGGAAGCGTTCATGTGTCGGCTACGGATTCCGGGCGGCGTGTTAAAGACTTTTCAACTGCGTGAACTGGCGAAGATTTCGCAAGAGTTGACGAGCGGCTACGTGCAGATCACAACGCGCGCGAACATTCAGCTTCGCCTCATCGAACCGAAGAACGCGCCGGAAGTGCTGCGACGCATTCAATCCGTCGGATTGATGAGCCGAGGCGCGGGCGCGGACAACATTCGCAATCTCACGTGTAATCCGACTGCGGGCATCGATCCACACGAACTCATCGACACACTGTCGTTATGCCACGAGATGGCGCAACTCATCGTAAATGACCGCTCGCTCTATGATTTGCCGCGCAAGTTCAACATCGCGTTCGACGGTGGTGGACTGATCGGGACAGTTGAAGACACGAACGACATTGGACTGAAGGCGGAGCGCGTTGGTGAAGGAGTCGAAGGCGTCGCGCCAGGAATCTGTTTTCGGATAAAGCTAGGCGGCGCAACCGGACATCAGGCCTTCGCGCGCGATCTCGGCGTGCTCGTTCGCCCGGAAGAAGCGGTGAAGGTCACGCTCGCCATCGTGCGCGTTTACATCGCGAACGGAAATCGTGGCGACCGGAAGAAGGCGCGGCTCAAGCACCTGTTGGACAAGTGGACGCTGGAACAATACCGGGATGAGGTGGAGAAGGTGTTGGGTTACAAGCTCCTTCGCGCGCCAGCCGAAAAATCTCAAATCCCAAATCTCAAATCTCAGATTGCCCACTCGCACGTCGGCGTGTTCGCGCAGAAGCAAAAGGGATTGAACTACCTCGGTGTGGCGGTGCCAGTCGGGAATCTCACGGCGAAGCAGATGATTCGGCTCGCTGAAATCGCGGACCTCTACGGCTCCGGAGAGGTGCGTCTGACCGTTTGGCAGAATCTGATCATTCCAAACATTCCGGACGCCTACGTCGAGACGGTGAAGAAGGCGGTTGTGAAAACCGGCTTCGATTGGCGACAATCGAACCTGCGCAGTGGACTCATTGCCTGCACGGGGAACTCCTACTGCAAGTTTGCGTCATCGAACACGAAGGCGCACGCGCTTGAGCTGGCGAACTACCTGGAGAAGCGCATGGAACTTGATCAGCCGATCAATATTCATCTCACAGGCTGTCCGAATTCCTGCGCGCAACATTACATGGGCGACATCGGGTTGCTCGGCACGAAGGTGAAAGTCTCCGGCGAGACTCTTGAGGGCTATCACGTGTTTGTGGGCGGCGGCTTTGGCGACAATCAGGCGGTCGGACGGCAGGTCTTCAACGGTGTCTCCGTCGAGCAATTGAAACCGACACTGGAAAAAATGTTGCGCAGCTATCTCCGGCACCGCACCGCGGGTGAAACCTTTCAAGCGTTCACGCAGCGGCACGACCTGAACGCGCTCCAAGTGTTGTTCAGCGAACAGTCCGTCAACGGTTCGTGATTGGTGATCGCCCACAGTTTCGGCAAGCTCCGCCGCGTTGAACTCGCGTTGGAGCAACTCACCGTGGTTTCGCCGCGCGCTGGCCGTGGCTGCTGGCGCTGCTCTCGCGCTCTCGTTTCAAAAAGCAAACATCGCCGGTGCCGCGTGGGTTGCGCCGGCCTTGCTACTGTTCGCCGCGCGCGGCGGGAGTGCTTTTCGACTTGGCTGCCTCGCCGGGTTCACGCACTACCTCATTTCGCTCTCGTGGCTGCTGCACATTCCGGTGAAGTTCTATCCAATTCTGGGATGGATTGCGTTGGCGGCTTACCTCGCGATCTATCCGGCCGTATGGACATGGGTGTGCGCGGGGCGAATTTCAGATTTCGCGTTTCGCGTTTCGAGTTGGAGCAGGCGCACTGTCGTCGCGCTATTCTGCGCCGTGGCGTGGGTTGCGATGGAAATGGCCATCGCTCGAATGTTCACCGGGTTTCCGTGGAACCTGCTCGGTTCATCACAACAAGCTCTGGTGCCCCTGATCCAGATTTCATCGTGGACGGGCGTTTATGGCGTGTCGTTCCTGGTGGTGTGGTTCGCCGTGTCTTTGCTCAATGCGTTCGACGCATTGCTGGCTCGCCCGTCTCTCCGCAATGTTTGGTTGAAGGAGTTGGGGATGCCGATTCTTGCGGTCGCAGTCGTGTATGCGTTCGGTCTCCAGCAAATCAAATCGGCGCCGCCTCCCGCGCGGCATCTGCGCATCGCGCTCATTCAGCCGAGCATTCCGCAGACGATGATTTGGAACCCGGCAGACGCCGATACGCGTTTTGCCGAACTCCTCAAACTCACGGAGGCTGCTCTGACGAACAAGCCAGACCTCGTGATCTGGCCCGAAGCCGCGCTGCCCACGCTGCTGCGCGAAGATGCCGGGACGCAGCGATTGCTGGCGCGCCTGGCCGCCAGCAATCACGTCTGGTTCGTCATCGGCTCCGATGACCGCGACTGGCGCGGCACGAACGACATTTACTTCAACAGCAGTTTTCTTGTCAGTCCGCGCGGCGAACTGGTGAGCACTTACCGCAAGCGCCGGCTCGTCATCTTCGGCGAGTACGTGCCGCTCGTGAAGTGGCTGCCGTTCATCAAATATCTCACGCCGATTTCCGGCGGCTTCACCGCGGGCGAACGTCCCGTGACTTTTGATTTCGCCGAACTCGGCGCGAAGACTTCGGTACTGATCTGCTTCGAAGACGTGTTCCCGCATTACGCGCGCGAGCACGCCGGCGAGGACGTGGACTTTCTCGTCAACATCACGAACGACGGCTGGTTCGGCGAGAGCGCGGCGCAATGGCAACACGCCGCGAGCGCCGCCTTCCGCGCCGTGGAGAACGGGCTGCCGCTCGTTCGTTGCGCGAACAACGGAGTGACCTGCTGGGTCGATCGTTTCGGCGGAATGCACCAGGTATTTTTCGATGACTCGCGGGACGTTTACCGGGCGGGTTTCAAAATCATTTCGCTGCCACTGCCCCCACCAGACGTGAGGCGGCAGCGGACGTTCTATGGCCAACGCGGCGATTGGTTTGGCTGGTGTTGCGTGGCCCTCACTGTGACGGCGCTGGCCTTTCGGATTCCGTTGCGCGCCCGCTCCCGATCGGATGGAACGTGATGGCGCTCGCCAGCGCGTGGTATGCGTATTCGATGGCATACGGCGCCGCGGCAAGTTCGAGTGACCGATTCCCCAGTTGCATTCCCTCTCGGCTGACTTAATTTTGCGCCCCGTTTTCAACAGCAAATGCCGAGCGTTTACATCAAGACTTACGGTTGCCAGATGAACGAGCGCGACAGCGAGGCGGTGGCCGCGCAACTCGTTGCGAAGGGTTACTCGCTCGCGCCGTCGGAGCACGTCGCGGATGTCATTCTCCTCAACACTTGCAGCGTGCGCGACATGGCGGAACGGAAGGCCGTCGGCAAAATGGCGGCACTCGCCGCCGGCGTGCGCAAGAATCGTCCGAACGTGGTGCTCGGTTTTATGGGTTGCATGGCGCAAAGCCGCGGCCATGAGCTCATCGACAAATTGCCGGACGTGGACCTCGTGATCGGCACACAGAAATTCCATCGCACGGCGGATTACCTCGATGAAATTCTTGCCGGCAAACGCGACAAGGTCGTGGACGTGGATGCGGAGAAAGGCAGCGAGGCGACCATTCGTGAACACCTGCTCAATGGCGCGGCGCAGAAATCCGTGACTGCTTTCGTGAGCATCATGCAGGGATGCAATCAATACTGCACCTTCTGCATCGTGCCCTACACGCGAGGCGAGGAACGCAGCCGCACCATTCCCGACATCGTGGCCGAGTGCCGCCAGCTTGTGAGCCAGGGCGTCAAAGAGATCACCTTGCTCGGCCAAATCGTGACCAGCTACGGACGGCGCGGTCTTCGTAGCAGCCGAGGTAACGAGGCTCAAACTGAACCGATGATCAATCAGAGCCTCCTTACGTCGGCTGCTACGAAGAAAACTCCGTTCGTGCAATTGCTCGAAGCCGTCCACGAGATTGAAGGACTCGATCGCATCCGCTTCACCTCGCCGCACCCGAAAGGCTACGGCGACGATCTCGTCGAGGCTTACGCGCGCTTGCCCAAGCTCGTGGAGAGCGCGCACATCCCGGTGCAAAGCGGCAGCGACCGCATGTTGAAAGCGATGCACCGTGGCTACACGCGCGAACGTTTTCTCTCCATCATTCAGAAGCTTCGCCACGTGAACCCGCGCATGGGCATCACCACCGACATCATCGTCGGTTTTCCAGGCGAAACCGAAGAAGACTTTGAGCAAACGCTCTCACTCTATCGCGAAGCCGACTTCGACAACGCCTTCATCTTCCGCTACTCGAAGCGCAAGGACACGCCGGCGGCAGACATGCCGAATCAATTGCGCGAAGAAGTGAAAGAAGACCGCAATCAACGTCTGCTCGCATTAACGAACGAACTGGGTGCGCGTCGCTACGGAGCGCTCATCGGCGAGCGCGTGCAGATTCTCGTTGAAGGCCCAAGCAAACGTCCTGAGCGCATGATGGGACGCACTCGCTGTAACAAGATCGTGGTCTTCGACGGCAACGAGCGACACCGGGGCCAGCTCATGGATGTGCACATTACGCGCGCCGGTTCGTTCACGCTTTATGGTGACCCAGCAGTCTTCGGGATGGAATAGGCAGCGATCTTTCAGACGACTTGCCGTTTGCTCGCTGAACCCAAACAGATACAATGCGCGGAGGAATTATGAGTGCTTCGCTTTCGGTGCGGCTTTGGGTTTTGTTCCAACTCCTCTCTGTGTTTTCACTTTCCGCGGCCACACGGACGCTGACGCTCAGTACGAACGGCAACGGTTCCATCACGGCGAATCCCACCGGCAATACCTACCCGCACAATTCCACAGTCACACTCACGGCCATGCCGTCCAACGGATGGCAGTTCACGGGCTGGAGCGGCGACATCAGCGGCGCACTCAATCCAACCAATGTGCTGATGGATGCTGACAAGACCATCACAGGGAATTTCTCGCAAATCTCGAGCTACACATTGATCGTGAACATCTCAGGCGGAGGTTCAGTGAATCCGGCTGGTGGCACTTACTTGAGTAACAACATCGTATCGCTCACGGCGACGGCTTCGAACGGGTGGGCATTTCATCATTGGAGTGGCGACGCGAGCGGCAGCGCGAATCCCGTCTCCCTAACCATGAATGCGAACAAAGTCGTCGACGCGGTATTCATTCAACCGGTGAGCATCAGCGCTCAACCGCAGAATGTTTCCGCGCCACCCGGCGGCACAGCTACCTTCAATGTAATGGCCACCGGCACTGCGCCGCTGTCGTACGTCTGGCGCTTCAATGGCTCGCCGGTCCCTGGAGCCAATTCCGCCACACTCACGATCACGAACGTTCAACCTGTCAACGGCGGAAACTACGATGTTATTGTCAGCAATCCCTACAGCGCGGCAACAAGTTCCGTCGCGCTGCTCACCGTCAGTTGTCCCGGCACGAATGTGGTTACTGTCGCGAGCGACGCAGCCTTTCGCGCCGCCGTTGCGATTGGTGGCCATGTGCGGCTTTGTTTCAACGGGACGGTGACGCTGACCAACACAATCGACGTTTTGAAGAATACGACGATTGACGGGAGCGGACTTTCCGTGGTGATCAGCGGCAACAACGCGGTACGGCTCTTCAACGTGAACACGGGCGCGTCGCTGGTTCTTTCGAATCTGGTAATGGCGAATGGACGGCACGTTGGCACCAATGGAGCCGATGCTCCGGCTCCGATGGCTGCTCGTAACGGCGAGGCCGCCATGGGAGGAGCCATCTACAACGCGGGCGGGTTTGTCCGGCTGGTTTCCTGTGTTTTCAGCAACAATCATGTGCAGGGAGGACGGGGTGGCGCAGGCAACTCGGGTTCCCGAACGAACGGCATTGGCGGCGATGCGTTGGGCGGGTGCGCTTATAACGTAGGAGGAACCTTGATCCTCCAGAACACTATTGCTGTGAGCAACGGTGGGCTTGGTGGAGAGACAGGGAACTACTCCGATGGATTCACAATAAATGGCCGTGGCGGTTCCGCGAGCGGCGCTGTGATTTACAACGTGAACGGGTCCGTTTCTGTTAGCAGTAGCTTTTTTAGCAACAATATCGCGCTCTCAGCCAGGGGAGGCGTTGTAAACTTTGGACGACCGGTCGGAAGTGGCGGCTGTGTATTCCATGCAGGAGGCAGCCTCGACGTAAGCAATTCCACATTCATCCTGAACCGCGCTCTCGGTGCTGCCGGGACCGGTTTGGGACAAACGCCCTACAGCACCGGCGGAGACGCGCGGGGCGGCGCGCTTGCTGTCACTGGCGGCGTCGCTAACATTTATCTGTGCACTTTTCGATCGAACTCGGCGCTCGGAGGAAATACTTCTCGCTACAGTGGCTACGGAGAAGCCTTGGGCGGCGCACTGTACAACCGTGGAAACGTGACCATCATCGCTTCGGAATTCTCGGCGAATCTTGCGCAGCCAGGCACGGGTGGCGCAATCCTTGCGGGAACGCCTTTGAGCGGTTGGGGTGGAGCAATCTGCAACGATGGCGCAGCAATTCTGTCGCGTTGCGCACTGACAGATAACCTGGTCCGCGGCTCTGATGGAGGCTGTTTCGCTACGCCAACTGGCTGGCCGGGCGGCCCTGCTTACGGAGGAGCCATTTGCAATTTCTCATCAGGGTTGTTCTTCGCAACCAACTGCACCATAGGAGCCAATAACGTCATCGGAGGAGCGCCGTGCAGCCCTTGGTCTGGTGAATTCGCGGGTGGCGCGTACGGTGGCGGTATTTTCAACAGCAATGGATCGGTGTCTTTGGTCAATGTTAGCATCGCAAGCAACACCGTGACTGTGCCGGCGGGCTCGTCGTATCAGGGCAGCACAGTAATGGGTGCGAATATTGCCAACGCTGGCGGGACCTTCGCCTTGCGCAATTCGTTGGTAGCGATTCCCGGAACAAACTCGAACGTCTGGGGCACTCTCAGCGATGGCGGCTACAATATGAGTTCGGATGGCTCAGCTAATTTTAGCGGCGGCACGAGTTTCAATTTCACAGACCCGAAACTGCTGCCGCTGGCGAATTACGGCGGGCCAACATTCACAATGGCGCTTGCGGCGGACAGCCCGGCCATCGATTGGGCACCGGTGGCAGGAGCGCCCGTAACGGACCAGCGTGGTTTTACGCGACCGTTCGGAACTGGAGTGGACATTGGCGCGTTTGAACTCGGACCCGCGGCGCCATCCCTCACTGCGCGACGGGACGGTGCGAACATCGAAGTTTCATTCTTTGCTCAGGCGATGGTGACGTACGAGTTGCAACGCTCGCCTGATTTGCAGACGTGGGGGCAGCAGGAACTCATCGGGCCGATGGCGAACGATGGTGTCGTAACGAGAACGTTGCCGGCGAATGAGCCGCAGCAATTCTTTCGCGTCACAATTCGATAGGCGTCATTTCGCACTTCGCATTTGGAGCTTCACGTTATCCACCAATTCCCATCGTTCTCCAAAGAACCCGGCGTCCACCACTTTTCCGGGCCAGCGCGAAGACGGCGGTGTGTGTACGTCCACGACTGCCCAATCGGGTAATTTCGGGACCTGACGCGCGTTGTTCAGGTAATCGTATTCGCGGAACGTGAAGCCGCTGTTGAGCACAATGTAACGGCCCGGGTTCAGCGGGTTCGGATAAATCATCAACGGCACATGGTGGCCCGACTCGAATTTCTTTTTGCCCACCGTCACGTTTTGCGGGGTCCATTGAATCGGAAGTTTATCTTTGAATCTCGCGAGCAGTTGGTTGCTCTCCACATCGCCCCAGAGAATCAAATTGTGCGCGGCGATCTCCGCATCGGTAACCGCGCTGTCATCCTTCACGCGCGCGTCGCCGCGGAAATGGCGCCGCCATTCATTCGTGAAATGCGCCAGTTCCGCTGCTGCCCACGTGGCGATTTTTTCATTGGCTGCTTTGCCCGTCGGACGGACGACGAGAAAGCTGCTCATGAAGGCGTCGTCGATTGGTCCCTGGAGCCCGTTTCGCTTGCGCAAGCCGGTGCCCGGCGGATCGCCGACATACCAGACACGGCCCAGCTTGTAGAACTTCGCTTCCCACGATTTGTCGGAACCGACTTTGGGGCCGGACAAATCCTTGCCATCAATCACCACGCGGATTCGTTCACGCGGATCGAACGGACAAAGGCCGGAAGCCATGACGACGCTGAGCGCGGTAACATTTTCGGAACTGATGCGCAACGTGTTGCCGGGAAGAATGTCCGCGCTCACTCGCGCCTTCACCCAATGCTGTTCCAGTTCATCCAGCGTGAGCCAGGCGCAGTGGTTGTAGCGCAGCGTCCACGTGGTGAAGCGAATTTGCTTCGGCAACGGATCGCGCCCACGTTCCGCAATGCTGTCGATGCGGCGATTGATGTCCTGCTTCGCGCCGGGGTGATAAGCGTGGCGCGTCTGCGGTCCAATCACGTGGGTCAACGTGATTCCTTCCGCGTGCATGGCCTTGGCCATCATGTCGGCGGCTTGCTTTTGCTGATCGAGTTCGCCGCTGTAAGCCACCGTGGGGAGATTGAAAAAGTTCAGCGCGTAATCGGTCGCGTTGTATTGGTGCCAGAGCGCTTGCTCGTACCACGTGGGCTGCATCTTCTCGTTCTGGAAAACTTTCAGAAAATCGGGCGTCTCGGAAAAACCCGCGCCTGGTGCCGCTGCCGCCCAATGTCCCGGGTAATGCGCCGCGATGTGCCAGCACGCCGCGCCGCCGAGTGAAAAGCCGCGCACCACGATGCGATCGTCATCGATGGGATAATTCTTGCGCACGTCCGCAAGCGCTTCGAACACATCAACCTCGCCCGCGAGTTTTTGTCCGTTGCAAAAACGGCTGTAGGTATGGAGCACGATAGCGTTGCGCGGCGTGAACTCTCCGGGATTCCGCTGGCGCTGCGCGAGGAAGTTCAACTCGGTGAGTCTCTCATCACGGCCATGAAACCAGATGTCGAGCCGGTGCTGGTGCGCGGAATTGGGATTGAACGTGGTCGGCACCACCAGCCCATACGGCTGCACCGAACCATCAAGCCGCGATACGTAGCCACGCACAATTAATCCGGTCGCGGAAATCCAGAGCGGCTTGCCGTCGCGCAATTGCTGCACGCGCTCCATGCCCTTGAGCAAGTTCGTGCGCGCCGCGGGAATCTCATTGGTGGGATTGAGAACTTCATCGTACTGCACCGCCCACCGTACGGCCTTTTCGAAAACCTGAATGTCCGGCAACAGCGCGAGCAGGTTCGATCGGCTGCCCTTCAATTCATCGCGGAGCTTTTCGATTTCGTCACGCAGACCGTCCGCGCCACTCATCAATTCGTTGCGCACGTCGTCTGGAATCTTTGCGCCGGGCGGCGGCACGGGACGGACCTTGTCGGGAATATTGTCAGCCGGGCCATCGGCGAATGAATTCAATGCCGCGGCCACGGCAAGCGACGAAACGAGAAGGCGCATATTGAGGAGACAGTGGAACCAAGTGCAGCGCGACGCAAGCCAACGTGCCGCCGGCACGTTACTTCGACTTCATCACGAAGACAGTGTCCCAGTCCGGTCCCGGCGGATGTGCGATGAGTTCCTGGCAGCGCCTGAGATAAAGCTGTGAGAGATAATCGTCCGGCTGCGCGCGCAAACATTCGCTGAACGTTCGCGCACCCTCGGCAAAATTCCGCGCGCGGTAGAATTCAATACCCTGTTCATAGCGAGCCAGCCACGGGGGCGGTTGCTCGCCGGCCTTTTTATCAGCAACCACAGTGAACACACGCACTGGTTTTGTTTTGCCTTTGAACTGAACCGAATCAACGGAACGCAATGCAAAGCGGCTTTCCACAAGCGGCGCCACCGATTCGCCAAGCAAGAGATCAAGGTTCAATTCCTTCGTGGAGCCTTCGAGGCGTGACGCGAGGTTCACAGGATCGCCGATGACCGACACTTCCATTTTTTCCTCCGAGCCAAGATTGCCGACAATCACGTCACCGTGATTGACGCCGATGCCGAAGGCCAGTTCCTTCATCCCACGTTGCTTCCAGTTGATGTTCAGCCGGGCCAGGGCTCTGCGCATCGCGAGTGCCGCCGCCACCGCGTTCTGTGCATCGCGCTCGATGCCTTCGCTCGTGATGCTCCCCCACAACGCCATCACTGCGTCGCCAATGAATTTGTCCAGCGACCCGTGCTGCGTAAAGACGATGCCGACCATCTCCTTAAAATATTCGTTGAGTTGCATGACAAGCTGCGCCGGGTCCGCGCCCTCGCTCATGGTCGTGAACCCGCGCACGTCAGAAAACAGAATCGTGACCGGCTTGCGCACGCCGCCAAGCGCGTTGAGATACGTCTCGGGGTTGTCGAGCACCTCGCGCACGACATCTTTCGAGACGTAGCGTTCCAGCGTGCGGCGCGTGCGGTTCTTTTCCAGACGCAAAAGAACAAAATCATAGGTGAACCCTGCCAGCGTTCCGGTGCTCAACGCGATGACCGGCGTCACCGCAAGCAGAACGAAGTCGAGATAGTTCACTGCGATCCAGCACGTGCCGAGATAAGCTGCGACGCACGCCACGGCGATAAACAAACGGCGAATCGGGCTTCGAACCATGAGTGCCAACAGAAAAGCCAAAGCTCCCACGCACGCAATCAACGCAAAGTTGAGTTTCCGTGAGGACTCCCCCAGAAACTCGCCACGCAGCGCAGCGCTCATGGCGTTCAAATGGATTTCTGGGCCAAGCATCAACGTCTTGAAGGGCGTGCGGTGTTCGTCGTGCAGGAGATGGGCCGCAGGGCCGATGAGAACGATCTTTCCTTCAAAAAATTTCCCGCCGGAAAAATTGTTCGTCCAGTGCGCCGGCAAAAAAATAGTGTAGAGCGGAATCGGCCGGAAACCTTCGCCAGGTTCGGCTGCGAACCGAAACAGGCGGGCATTCGTGTCATCCGGTACGGCGCCGGATTCGCCCAGCTTTTTGAGTGCGCGGCTGGCGAGGGATTCAATGGAAGCGCCTGGTGGCAGGCCGCGTTCGCCGGTCACGCGAAAAACCGCTCGCCGCACGACATCATCCAGATCGTAGCGTGCAACTTCCTGCCCAGTGAAAAAATTGACGAAGCCGATTCGGTCGTCCGACCACGGAGCATTCTCGTCCTTCACCTTCAATACGGAGTCGGTGGGATACACGAGAGAACGGCTTTTGCCGTCCCCTCTGCTGCTGCCGGTGAAATCGGCCCCGATTACAACTCGGTCGGCGTGGCGTTCGAGCGTGGCTTGGAGTTTGTCATCTCCCGAACCGGGTGAGGCGAAAATCAAATCCAGCACTACCACTTTTGCGCCGGCTGCTGCCAGGTGATCGATGACGTCGGCCCAAACATCACGGGACCAGGGAAAACTGTTTGTGAGTTTGGCGAGAACTGGATTCGTGGCGGCTTCCTCGGGCGCGATTACATCAGCGTAAGTTGTTTGGTCGATGCCGAGAAAGACCAGCCTCGGATCAGGCGAGAGTTTGGAACTGCCCCGCACGAAAATGTCTTTAGCCGCCAGTTCCGCGTCAGCAAGTTTCTCCGAAACCCAAAAATGTTCCGGCGGAATGGCGAAAAACAGAAGACAAACTCCTGTGCAAACCGCGCTCATCCATCCGACGTTTGGGGTTCTTCGCGCGCGTTGCGTCATGGGATTCGAGATAACCGGAGGCGCGGCAACGCAGCAATCGAATTCAACCCGGAAACACCACCAAAACCAATTGTCTCTTGCGCGCACCGCAGCGCATCCGTATTTCTTTGCGGCTTTATGAATTACAGGATTTCGCAACGCGCCGCCTCGCTCACGCCTTCGCTCACGCTGGCCATCGATTCAAAGGCCAAGCAGATGAAAGCGGAGGGGCAGGACGTCGTCGGTTTTGGCGCGGGCGAGCCGGATTTTGACACGCCGCAGCACATCAAGGACGCGGCGATCAAAGCGTTGAATGAAGGCTTTACGAAATACACGCCGAGCAGCGGCATTCCCGAATTGCGCCAGGCCATCGCGGACAAGTTCCAGCGCGAGAACGGGCTGAGTTACAAACCGAGCCAGGTGATTGTTTCCTGCGGCGGCAAGCATTCCTGCTACAACATCATTCTTGCGACCTGTCAGGAGAATGATGAGGTGATTATCCCCGCGCCGTACTGGCTGAGTTATCCCGAAATGGTAAAGCTCGCGGGCGCCAGGCCGGTCGTGCTTCAGACGAGTGACAGGACGGAATTCAAAGTCACGCCCGACGCGTTGCGACGAGCCATCACTCCGAATACCCGGCTGTTCATTTTGAATTCGCCGAGCAATCCGACGGGCACGGTCTATACCCCGGAGGAAATCAAAGTGCTTGGGGACATCTGCGTGGAGAAGGGCGTGCTCATCATGAGCGATGAGATTTACGAGCATCTGCTTTACGACGGCGCGCAGCACAAGAGCGTCGCGAGTTTTTCGCAGGCGCATTACGACCATACGATCGTGGTGCATGGCTTCGCGAAAGCGTGGAGCATGACGGGCTGGCGTCTCGGTTTTCTGGCCGCGCCGGAACCGATCGCGAAGGCCATCGATGCGATTCAATCACACAGCACGAGCAATCCGACGAGTTTCGCGCAGAAAGGCGCGGTCGCCGCGCTCACCGGACCGCAGGATCATTTGAAGAATTGGCTGGCCGAATACGACAAGCGCCGCAAGTTCGCGCACGGGAAGTTGAATTCAATCCCGGGAATCTCCTGCGTGAATTCCAAGGGCGCATTCTATTTATTTCCGAACATCTCGAAGACGGGGCTGAAATCATCCGAGTTCTGCGCTCGGTTGCTTGAGGCGGAGAAAGTGGCCGCGGTCCCCGGCATCGCGTTCGGCGCGGACGACTACATCCGCATCAGCTACGCGACGAGCCTGGCGAATATCGAAAAGGGACTGGAACGGATGGAAAAGTTCGTGCGCGAACTCGGTCAATAGCCAGGCGCGGCGGAGCAGCCCGTCCGAAAGCATTGAGAGGCCCGGGTGCGGAGTCCCGGGCCTCTCGGAGCAACCAACCAACTGACAACTAAATCGTGTGATTATTTCCGATCGAACAGTCCGGCTTGGTATCGACGCGGTTGATGTTGTAAGAGCCGCCAGCCGGGCAGGACGGTTCGTCACGGATATAGAGTGTCGCACCGTACAGATCGGTCGGAAGCGGCGTGTCTGAACTGACTTTCTTTGTTTCCAAAGCCCAGGTGTGCTTGGCGCCATCTATCTTGGTCATGTTCTCAATACACGCGTTCTTTTGTGAGGTTTCGCGCGCGCGAATAAAGTTGGGAAGCGCGATCGCGGCCAGCAATCCAATGATCGCAACCACGATCAGGATTTCGACCAGCGTGAAGCCGCCTTTGTCGAAGCGTTTGAGTTGCATAAACTGTTTTTCTGATTCGCGTGGCGTGAACCCAGGTGCGGGCGCTTAAATCAAATCGCGTGTTCACTGATTGCCCGTACCGACCACGATTTCGATAGGCAAAGCAACGGTGGTGCCAGAGCAAGTCGGCGTTGCTCCTTCGGGGACGCCGGACGGTGTTGTCCAAACAAGGGCACAAACTGGCCGGTTTCAGGACAGGGCGCTATTTTCGGCCCAGAAACCATTCAGCGAATTTTGCCAGCCCTTTCTCGATGGACGTGGATGGATTGTAGCCCAGTTCCCGGCGCGCCTTATCAACGTTCGCGAAAGTAATCGGCACATCGCCCGGCTGGAGCGGCTGGCGATCGATGAGAGCTTCGATCCCCAATGCCTTTTGCAGCAAGTCAATCAATTGCGCCAGCGTGACGGTGTGCGACTCGCCAAGATTGAAAACGTCGAAACCAAATTCCCGCGCCGTGCACGCCATGACTCCATCCACAATGTCGTCAACGTAGGTGTAGTCGCGCGCCGTGCTGCCATCGCCAAAAACCGGAATCGGTTTTCGCGCGCGCATGAGTCTCGCAAATTTATGAATGGCGAGATCGGGACGCTGGCGCGGCCCATAGACGGTGAAAAAGCGGAGCATCACGATATCGAGGCCGTAGAGATGATGATAGACGTGACCGAGGGCTTCACAAGCCAGCTTGCTCGCGGCGTAGGGTGAAATGGGAGTGAAAATGGGATCGCTTTCACTGAAAGGCACTTTCGAGTTCACGCCGTACACGGAGGACGAGGAAGCCAGCACGAACTTGCGCACGCCATTCGCCCGCGCCGCTTCGAGGATATTCACAGTGCCTTCGACGTTCACGCGTTGGTAGAGCGCCGGTTGCTCGAGACTGGGCCGGACGCCCGCGCGCGCCGCGAGGTGAATGACCTGATCGAACCGTGTTGCTGCAAAAAGCGAATCCATCGCCGCGCGATCGGTAATGTCGCAGTTGTTGAAATGAAAACGGCCACCGCCAAGTTTTGTCAGTGAATCGAGATTCTCCTGTTTCAACGCCGGCTCATAGAATGGGTTCAGATCATCTGCGACCGACACGGAATGGCCTTGCTTCAGCAGCCGTTCACATACATGCGAGCCGATAAATCCTGCGCCGCCAGTGACGAGAAAATTCATGGGCGGGGAGCGTATCGTCCCGCCGCAACCGCACAAAGAGGAAACTCCACGTTCAGTTGTTGGTGGTAAGGAACGTCGAAGTCTCCGGCAATCTCGCGTTCCCCGGCAGCGGCGGCGGCGCGTTCGTTCGCACCGCTTGGGCGCGGGCGACCACGTTGCGCCAGAGTTCGCGATCCTTTTCGCTCATGGTTCGCCAGCGCTCGGCGGTCTTGAGAAAAGCCACTTGCTCGGCGGGAGAAAGTTCGGCGAATTTTTTGAAGCCCTGTATCGCCTGCACGCGCTGTTCTTTCGACAGGTTGCCGAACTGCGAAAACGTTTGTTGCATCTGCGCGTAATCGGTGTTGGTCAACCGCGTCAGCGTATTGCTCTTGGCGTTCTCCGACATTCCGACAAATTCATCGAACCTCCGAACAATCTGCCGCCTCTGGTCCTCCGGCAGCGCCATCCAGTCCTTATATCGCTTTTCCAAATCGCTCCGCTGCGCGGCACTCATGGCGTCCAGGGCGTTTCGGCTTTCGCCCGCCTGCTCGGGCCGCTCGAAAAACTTGATGGCCGTTTCATTGTCCAAAACCTGCTTCTGCAATTGTGGCGGCAGGACGTCCCATTGCAACAGTCGCTGCTGAATGAGGCTTCGGATCGGTTCAGGAATCGTTTCAAGACGAGGCGCTCGCTCCGTTGGTTTGAGCCTCATGACCTGCGGCATGTACCAGCGCAATTCAAGTGCCTGGAGTTTGGCGTTGCGCTCATCGGCGGACAAGGCTTCGAAATCGCGGATCGTGCTTTCAAGATACTCTCGTAACCGTGTGGACCTTCCGGCCATGAATTGAGCGCGGCCACTTGCGTTTGTAGCGAGCAGCTTTCGGAAAAGATCGATCGGCGACGAAAGCGGCGGAAGCGGAGCCGGGCGGCTATCGGGAGCGGGTTGGCCCGCCGCCAAATTGGCGCTCAGCAAGAATGCGAAAGCCAAAGTTTTTTGAAAGCCGATGCGGATCATTGCAAGGCCTCCAACAATCTGTCGTCAGTCGTCACGGATGCCTGGCGCAATTGGTTAATGGCGTCGAAATCCGCCAGCACATCCGGCGCAGGCAGTTTCGTGAAATCAATCGGCAGACTGACCAGCGCGCCTTCCAACTCCTTCCGTTCTGTGGAACGATTGTGAATGGCAACTCCGATAACCGCCGCCACCGCCGCCGCCCAGCCGATGCGCGGCAGCAGAAAACGAAACCATCGGTGGCGAGAGCGTTCCTTCCTCGCTTCGCCAGTCTCCTCCATGTCCACCGCCTGCAAAACGCGCGAGGTGAAATTGCTGGAGACCGGAACATCGGGCAGTGAGTGAATCGCTCGGCTCAGCGCCCGTTCCTCCTCCCACTGCGCCCGCGCCTCCGGATGCGTGGCCAGCCACTTTTCAAGATTCGCCTCTTCCTCGGCTGTCAGCTCGCGTTTCATGCTGAGCCGAATCAGTTCTTCCTTACGCACGTCGTTCATCAGAGTCCTTTCATTTGAAAACCAGTTCGCAGACAAAGTTTCTCAATCTTCTCGCCACGCGCCGGAGCGCAGATATGGCTTCAATCTTTCCTTCAGCGTTTCACGCGCGCGGTGAATCAATGACTTAGTGGCGGACATCGAACAGCCGACGACGCGTGCAATTTCTTCGTAGGAAAATTCTTCATGCCGGCACATGAGCAGCGCGGTGCGTTGCTTTTCCGGCAGCGCGGCAATGGCTTCTTCCACCCTGGCTTCGAGTTCGCCCTGCAAGAGTTGCTCGGTTGGGCCAAACGTCCGTGTGTCGGGGGCCTGGCGAATCGGATGCTCGTCATCGTCGGCAAATGTTTCGTCCAGTGAACTGGCGGGGTGCCTCGAACGCCGGCGCAATTCGTTTAAGGAAAGATTGCGCGCGATGGTGAAGAGCCACGTGGAAAACTTCGCAGTCACCTGGTAGCGATGGGCGGATTTATAGACCTGCACGAAGACATGCTGGGCAATGTCTTCCGCTTCGGTTGGGTCGCCGATGGTGCGCGCAACGAGATTGATGACGGGTTGCTTGTATTTTTCGACCAGCGTCTCGAAAGCAGAGCGGTCGCCGTCACGCACCTTGAGCATGAGGGCGGCATCTGGGTCGAGCTCGGCGGACATCGCGCGCAACAAGCTAACAAAAACCGCCGGAGCCTCAAGGTTGCGGGAAAAGTGGTTCAGGACGCCTCGGCTGTGCTTTTTGCGAATTCAGTCAATACTGGTTCGCTGATGACTCGTTCACTAGATTTAGCGCATGGGTTTGGTTGAGAATCTTTCGGCGATTGAGGAACGAATTGCCGCCGCCTGTGGCCGTGCCAATCGCGAGCGCAGTTCGGTCCTGTTGCTCGCGGTCAGCAAAGGAATGCCGCCGGAACTCGTCAACGCCGCCTTCGATGTCGGGCAGACTTTTTTCGGTGAGAGCAAAGTGCAGGAGGCTAAGGCGAAAATCCCACAATGTCCGAGCCGCGCCCGCTGGCACATGATCGGCCACTTGCAATCCAACAAATGCCGGGACGCGGTACAGCTCTTCGAGATGATTCAAAGCGTGGACAGCCTCGCGCTGGCGCAGGAGTTGAACAAATGCGCGGACAAAGTTGGGAACACGATTCCAATTCTGCTGGAAGTAAACGTAGCGGGCGAAGGATCGAAGTTCGGGCTAAAATCCGATGCGGTGGTCGAGCAAATCGTCGAAATCAATGCGCTGTCTCGCTTGGCCGTTCATGGACTGATGACTATCGCGCCGTGGACGCCGGAGCCGGAAAAGGTGCGGCCCGTGTTTCGGCGATTGCGCGAACTGAAGGCGGCGTGTGAACAAAAGCTCGGCGCGCCGCTACCGCACTTGAGCATGGGTATGAGCGGCGATTTCGAAGTGGCCATTGAAGAAGGCGCGACCATCGTGCGCATCGGCACGGCGTTGTTCGGCGCTCGACCGAAGCCACAGCGACCAGCCGCAATCGAGGAAGGACCATGATTCCGCGCAGGAGCGTGGAGTTTTCCCTTGCGTCTTTGCTCCTTTTCCCCTTTGCGTTTGATTCCCTCCACTCATTTCAACTTTGAACTTTGAGCATCGAACTTCTAAGTTCCCGCCGTGACGGTCGAGATGTTCAAACACGAAATCGCCGAGGCGTTGAGGTCTTACGACAAATTCATCGTCTGCCTGGACAAGGTCCCCGACGATTGCGAGCGCTCGCTGGAGTCATTGATGGAGAAAGCAATCAAGGCTTACGAGAATCGCGGACCGCATTTGCGGCACGGGATCGCGCTCGACAAACACGTCACGATCATCCTGAGCCAGACCGAGCAGGAGCGCCCGCTTTGCGGCATCTATTTCAACCTGCACTCGCCCTACCAAAAGAAGCAGACGGCCAAGACGGCGAAGACGGAAAAGTAACCGCCGCCGCCACATGTTAACTCTTGTTCCAGTCATCGTGCGCGACACAATTGCGTCCATGCGCTGGACTGTGTTCGCGCTTCTTTTCGCGGCCAACTTCGCGAATGCGGCGTCGGTTTCGACGGCCAGCAATAATTTCACAGTTACACTCTCGCCACCCGTCGCGCCGAATGCCCTGCTCGTCGATTCACCTTTCGGCATCAACAACGCCTTCAACCCGAGTACGCCCGATCTCGATGTGCGGCTTGCCGCAATGCAACAGGCGGGCATCAAGTGGGGACGGCAGGATTTCACATGGCGCCGCATCGAGAAGAGCAAGGGTGAATACGATTGGAGCGGCTATGATGCGCTCGTCGAGAAATGTCACCAGAGCGGGCTGCTGGTTTTTGGAAACCTCAGTTACCAGCCTCAGTTCTACGATTTGCGCACGGACGAAGCGGTCGAGGCTTATGCGGCATTCGCGCGCGCAGCGGCGAAACGTTACGCGGGCAAAGTCGATTACTGGCAAATCTGGAACGAGCCGAACCTCGGTTTCCCGAAAGGCGACGTGGCGGCTTATGCGAAGTTCCTCAGTGCGGCGGGGAAAGCGATTCACGAGACGAATCCAAAATCCAAAGTGCTCGCGATGAACATGGCCTTCTGCGACGTGCTCTGGGCCAGCAACGT